>WBZR01000826.1_pt2 | contig 43481 bp, 33 predicted proteins | sample 5204231 | NCBI WGS metagenome assembly WBZR01 (sample SAMN12412403, study PRJNA552823) | activated sludge metagenome | isolation source: activated sludge from anammox sidestream of wastewater treatment plant... | place: USA: Virginia | collected 2017-08 | reverse complement strand
TGAAATCATTAATCCGTTCCATGAAGTAAGAATTTTATCATCTTTAAGGGGTAAAGGACGCTTTTTACGTTCATTTATTAATATCCTGCAGCTCTCTTCAATAATATTATTTATTTCATCAGTTGATAATTTAAATTTATTGGATGTTTCACTTAACGAATGTGCTTTAAATAATATATTTTTATCTTTAAATACTCCGTGCGGGTCACTTCCTTTGGGTGCATTTCCGTATTCATTTATGTTAAAATAATAATTAAATAACTCAGCATTTTTTCCAAGCAGTTTATCAATTTCTGTTTTACTCCATATATAAAATGCACCTTCTTCCTTTTCGTTCAGATTATTTTTGCTTATCGCTGACTCGGCATCTTCGGCTGAATAAAAGCCGCCTTCGGGACTTGTCATTATTCTTGTTACATAATCAAGAATATCTTCAGTTACACCCGCAAAATATTTATCACCGGTAATTTGATAAACTTCCAGATAATTTACAGCAAGCTGTGCCTGATCATAAAGCATTTTTTCAAAATGCGGTACCCGCCAATATCTATCAACGCTGTAACGGTGAAAACCTCCGCCTAAATGGTCATACATTCCCCCTTTTTCCATTTGAAGCAGTGTGCGAATAACCATTTGCAAGGATTCCTTGTCACTAAACCTGTAAAAAATTCTCAGCAGAAAATTTATTCCCGGCGGTCTTGGAAATTTTGGTGCTCCGCCAAATCCGCCATACTCTTCATCAAAACCGTTTTTGAACTGTTCAGCTCCTTTAAGAAGTAATTCATTGTTAAGTTCTTCTGATGCTTTAATAGAATCAGAGGCATTACGGATATGCTCTATTATTTTATTACCTGAATCCAGAACTTCATCTCTTTGCGTTTTCCAGGCATCATTTAGCTGAGTTATAAGTTCAACAAAGCCGGGCATGCCGTATTTGGAGGTTGGCGGCACATAGGTAGCGCCATAAAACGGTTTCAGGTCGGGAGTTAAAAACATACTCATAGGCCATCCGCCTGAGCCTGTCATTGCCTGCAGGGCTGACATATATACACGGTCAATATCAGGACGCTCTTCTCTATCCACTTTAATATTCACATACATCCTGTTCATTTCTTTTGCAATCGCTTCAACTTCAAAAACTTCGCGCTCCATTACATGACACCAATAACAGGTTGAGTATCCTATTGAAAGGAAAATTGGTTTATCCTCAATTTTAGCTTTTTGGAATGCTTCTTCACTCCATGGATACCACTCAACCGGATTATAGGCATGCTGCTGAAGGTAAGGTGATTTTTCGCTTACCAGTTTATTTGGAATATTCATTTTTATTCAAATAATTCATCAATATCAATTTTTATAAAATCTTTCCAACTAAGAGTATCATTATTTATTTGAAGATAATTAAAAATAAAATATTTTCAATAAAAAAAGATCTTTATAAAAAATTTATTCTTAGGTTTAAAATTACAAAAATATTATCGGATTTTACTAAGTATAATTAGTAAAATTACTCAATAGAATTAGTAAAATACAAAATATTTTGATTTTTTAATAAATAAAAGCTTATTTTGCATGAAATTAAATCGAAATTTTTGTCAAAAACCAATATTACATTACTTACCTCATCGGCATATTTAACTGCAAATAAAGGTGATTGGTATGTTGAAAACATCATTGAAGATTACAGACTTCTAAGAATTGCTTTGGAAAAACAGGGACTATCTGTAAGCAGAATTAACTGGGATAATCCAAAATTTAACTGGGCTGATACAAAATTTGTATTAGTAAGAACTCCTTGGGATTACTTCAGCAGATATGATGAATTTTCTCAGTGGTTTGAAGAAACTGCTAAAATAACTCAGTTTATTAACTCTTATGAAATTATCAAATGGAATATTGATAAACATTATATGCTTGAACTTAAAACATTGGGAATAAACATTCCCGATACAATATTTATAGAGCAGGGTGAAAAAAGAACGCTTAAAGAAATTACTTCAGGAATTAATTGGGATGAATTTATCTTAAAGCCGGCAATTTCAGGAGGAGCATGGAATACATTCAGATTCAGCAGAGAAAAAATTGAAAATCATGAATTGATTTATAAAAAGCTTATTAAAGATAACTGCATGATGCTGCAGGAATTTCAGCATACAATAATTTCACAGGGTGAAGTATCTTATATGATATTCGGGGGAAAGTTTACTCATGCTGTTTTAAAAAATGCAAAAGGAGGTGATTACAGAGTTCAGGATGATTATGGAGGAAGTGTTCATGATTACAATCCCTCAAATGAAGAAATTATTTTTGCAGAACAGGCAGTTAATTTAACAAAACCCGGTATTCCTTATGCACGCGTTGATGTAATGAGAGATAACAACGGTAAGCTATCTGTGGGAGAACTTGAATTGTTTGAACCTGAGCTATGGTTCAGAAAATATCCGCCATCCGCTGATATATTTGCTGAAATAGTTAGTAAAATGATCAAAGTATAAAAATTATGTAATTAAAACCAAATTAACTTTTTTATTATATACCTTAATAATTTAATGGAATAAATCAAAAATCTGTTTTATTATTGAAATTAATTAACCAATAATATTATGAAGCAGGTTATATACTCATTAATTATCAACCTTACATTATCTGTTAATCTTTATTCGCAAAACTGGATAACCACCGGTGGGAACTTGCAGCGTAACGGGTTAAGCAAAATAACCGGACCTGATAATGTATCAAATCCATATTGGATAGTTACAAACTCTGCTTCAACTGCATGGGGTAACTCCGTTTACACATATAATGATAAGTTCGTAACATCAAGAATTATACTTTCGCCATACTCCGGAAAAATTGAACTGCGAAATCTGAACACAGGTTCATTGTTATGGGAAAAAATGATAAATCCAAGCTCTAAAATGTATGCAGTTGGATTTAACGAGGATGCAGTTTATGCCTGTGATTATAATTCTGCACTTTTGTATGCATTTAATATTTCAGACGGATCAGTAAAATGGTCAATAGCTTCTGATATGTTTCCGGGTAATACCGGATTGCTTTTTGCATGTAATGGTGACCCGATAGAAAAGGGAAAAAGGATTGATAAAAGTACGGGTTTTGTTAAATGGACAAATAATTATATTATTCCTGTTAGTCCGGATGGAGGTTTTTGTATCTACGGAAATACATATTATCACTGGACAGGCTCTATAGTAACCCCAAAGAAACTTATAGCTATTGATTTGAATACAGGATCTACAAAGTACACCTCAGCAGATTTGCCTGGTGATGGAGACCAGGAAAATGACCTTTGTATTGGTCCCGATGGTACAATATACATTTGCCGTGATGGGGGCTCTTTATATGCTTTTAAGGATAATGGTTCAGCATTTTCTCAGTTATGGGTACATGCACCGGGTTATGTTGTAAAAGGTGTAGGTAAAGATGGAACATTGTATGCATCAAATATTAATGATCCCTCACAATTTGCAAACAGCAATATATACAGACTCAATCCAGCAAACGGAAATATATTAGACTCCGCCCAAATAAGAACTCCGCTGGCATATATGTCTTGCGGAGCTGATTCCACAATTATAGTCAGCACAGGCGAATCAGGCAGCGGCAGGTATGTAGCATTTACCCCAAACCTGCAAATAATAAAGTGGCAGCTTAATGTGCCATATAATATATACAGCGGTCCAAATTTGGGGCAAAACGGAATTTTTGTTACGAGCGGGGCAGGTACTGAAATAAAAGCATATAAAACAAATTACAATATTAAACCTGTTGCTGATTTTAAAGCAAGCACAACAACAGTCTATGTAAATACCCCTATAAGTTTTAATGACCAGTCATCATTTGTGCCAACAGCATGGAACTGGCAGTTTACCGGTTCAAATACCCCGAGTTCAATACAGCAAAATCCTGCCGGTATAACTTACAGTACGCCGGGAATATATCCTGTCAGATTAATTGCATCAAATCAATTTGGGAATGATACATCATTTAAAGATTGCTATATAAATGTTGTGATTGAAACAGGTATTCACCATACAGGCAACGAAATACCGGAAAAATTCAGTTTAAGCCAAAACTATCCAAATCCGTTTAATCCTGTAACAAAGATAAAGTTTGATATCCCTGATATTACTTTGCCATTAGGAAAATTATTGCAGGTGCAGTTAAAAATATATAATACATTAGGCAATGAAATTGAGATTCTTGTTGACCAAGAGTTAAATCCAGGTACTTATGAATTTGAATGGAATGCATCAAAATTTGCCAGCGGAATTTATTTTTATACATTAAGTACTGGAAATTTTAAAGAAACTAAAAAAATGTTATTCATAAAATAATCAATTTAATTAATAATTAATCCGTAAATTGCTATTAAAATAAATTTCTATATGTTAAAAAGACTGCTGATATTTTTATTACCGTTTATTTCTTATTCACAGGGATGGTATATTCAAACCACATTCTCACCGGCTCAATCACTGCAAACCATTAGATTTTATAATGAAAATACAGGATACACTACCGCACCATTGTATAACGGATCAAATTATAATATACACAAAACAACAAATGCGGGGGCAAATTGGATTGATCAGAATTCAGGCTATACATCAATGAGATTTATGGCTATATGGCTTCGTCATCCTGATACAGTATATATGAGCGGAAATGACGGAAAAATTATACGTACAATTAATGGCGGTACAAACTGGGTTACGGTACATTCTGAAACAGGACTTCAATTGTGGGGTTTGTATTTTGTTAACCAGCAAACAGGGTTTGCTTCGGGCTCAACCGGAAGGATAATGAAAACCACAAATGCAGGGGTTAACTGGTTTAATTTAAACTCACCCACACAAACATCACTCAACTCAATTTATTTTATAAACGAAAATACCGGTTTTATTTCCGGGTTTGCAATTGCACTGAAAACAACAAATCAGGGTGATAACTGGATTAATATGAATGCACCGTTTATCAGCGGATTTGAAAACTTCAGGGAAATTTATTTCTTCAATGTAAACCTTGGTCTTTATGTAAGTGATGCAGGAAGAATAGTTAAAACAACCAACAGCGGAGCTAACTGGACAGTTGTAAATTCAGGTACAACTCAATCTTTATTTGGCGTGTATTTTACTGATGCCATGACTGGATTTGCCTGCGGCAATGGCGGAGCAATAGTCAGGACTACTGATGGAGGTGATAACTGGTTACCGCAAAATTCACCATTAAATGAAATTTTAACCGATGTATGGTTCACAACAGCTTCAACCGGATACATATCTTCATGGTCAGGCAAAATTCTTAAAACAACAAACGGGGGAATTACATTTTTATCGCAAACCGGAACGGAAGTTCCGGCTGATTATTCTTTGGAGGAAAACTATCCAAATCCGTTTAATCCTGTTACAAATATAAATTTTACATTGCCTGAGAGAACATTTGCAGAAATAAGGATATATGATATTACGGGTAAACTTACTGAAGTATTATTTTCAAAAGAGCTAAATGCGGGAAGATATTCTGCTTTATGGAATGCTGATAAATATTCCAGCGGAGTTTATTTTTATTCACTCTTAACAAATAAATTTACTAAAACAAGTAAAATGATACTTGTAAAATAAAGAGTTAAAATTAATGAAAGCTATAAATGTTCAGAACAATTAAAATTTTCAGTACAGTTTAATTTTTTTCAGTACAGTTTAATTTTTTTCAGAACAGTTTATATAAAACGGAAATTTATTATGCAGCAAGGTAAGCACTTGCAAATATTGTAAAAAAGATCCAGCTGGTCAAAAGAAACCAGAAAGAAAAGGTCATAAATAAACTTACAAGTATAGCTTTCCAAAATGTTTTATGATAAACTTTCTTAACGGCAAAAAACAAATAAACGCCCGGCACCATATAAAAAAATATTAAAACCGAAAAATCTCCTAAGGACTGAAAAATTACAGCAAGCAAAAAGCACCAAAGCGTAAATGTAAAAAAATGCAGAGTAAAAACAAAGTGTTCAGAATAATAATAATTTTTTGGCAAATAAACCAGCTTTAAAATTATTGAGAATAAAAACATTATAGCAAAGATATAAATTGTAATATTATTGTTGAACTGATTATTGAATTCATCTTTATATAATATATCGGGTTTATTACTGTGCTTTTGTTCATCAAGTATAAATTGTTTAAGGAAATCATCATTATCAGACTCAGTTACAAGAGCTTTGTATTGATTTGGGTCACTTTTTATCATAATAAAAAAAAGAATAAAACTGGTAAAGAGAAACATTTTTAAAGGTGAAACATAACTGTTAATTCTTCCTGATATATATTCATGAGTAAGGAAACCGGGCCGGGTAAAAAGATATTTTACCGAACGGAAAAACTTGGAATCCCAATCAAAAGCTTCCTCAAAAAACTGACCAAAAATTGATAAAACTGATCTATCTAAAACAGCATCACCGCGCTGCCCGCAATTTGAGCAATATTTACCATTGAGATCTTTTCCGCAATTTTGGCAAATGTGTTCTATTTTAATTTTTTCATTCATAAATATAAAAAAAATTCAAAGTTACTACCCAACTTATCCCTTTTTTAAGAGTGATAAAATTCATATAATTGTGCTTACCCAGCCACCAATATTTGGTTTTTTCAGCCTTTTTCCAATGAAAAAACATAAAAATTAAATAATTGTGTTTTATTTTTTTGAAATTAATATTTAAACTATACAATAAATATGTCAATTAAGGTAACTAATTTAACAAAATATTATGGTAATTATCTTGCCGTGGATGATATTTCGTTTGAAGCAAAAAAGGGTGAAATTCTAGGATTTCTAGGACCCAACGGAGCAGGTAAATCCACAACCATGAAAATTATCACAACATATCTTCCTCCAACCTCGGGATCAGTTGAAGTTGATGGATTTGATGTTGAAGATAAGTCTCTTGAAGTAAGAAAAAAGCTTGGATACCTGCCTGAGCTTAACCCGCTTTATTATGATATGATAGTTACAGACTATCTTGAGTTTATTGCAAAGTTAGATGGCGTGCCAAGAGGTGAGATAAAGAAAAGGCGCGATGATATGATAAGGGTTTGCGGTCTAGAAAGCGTAAAGCATAAAGATATTGGTACACTTTCAAAAGGATTTAAGCAGCGTGTTGGGCTTGCACAGGCAATGATAAACAATCCCGATGTGCTAATACTTGATGAACCAACATCAGGATTAGATCCCAATCAGATAATTGAAATTCGTAATCTTATAAAAAAACTTGGCAAGGAAAAAACAGTAATACTTTCAACACACATCCTTTCAGAAGTTACGGCAACCTGCAACCGTGTAATTATTATCAACAAAGGAAAAATTGTTGCTGATGGGACACCTCAAGAACTTCAGTCAAAATCAAAAGGACAAAGTATTGTAACACTAGAAGTAAAAAATAATTGTGATAAAAATGCTCTTCTTGGCAGTTTAAAAGAAATAAGAAGTGTGAATAAAGTTGATTTTGTAAAAGATACAGGTGATTCTTTTATATTTAACATTTATGGCAATCACGGTATTGACTTGCGTGAAGTAATATCCGGTAAAGTTATGCTAAATAAAGCAATTGTACTTTCTATGCAGGCAAAGCAATCATCGTTAGAAGATATATTCAGGGAGTTAACTAAATAATATGAATACACAGAATATAAAAACCATATTTTCAAAGGAGCTTAAAAGCTATTTTAATTCACCTATAGCTTATATTGTAATGATTGTATTTATGGCTATTTCTGGATTTTTATTTTCCATGAGCTTTTTTCAGATAAATATCGCCTCTATGAGAGAATTCTTCGGAAGTTTCTTTATACAATTAGTATTGTTTGTAGTTTTTATTCCTGCAATAACTATGCGTACCTTTTCTGAAGAAAAGAAACAGGGAACTCTTGAGCTGCTGCTTACCAAACCTGTAACAGATATTGAACTAATTTTAGGAAAATATCTTTCAGCATTAACGCTTATAGTAATTACACTTTCTCCAACTGTGCTGTATTTCATTATCATTAAAATGATTGGTCCAATTGCATTTTGGCCGTTTGTAACAAGTTTGGTGGGATATATTTTAATGAGTGCTTTTTTTATTGGAATAGGTATTTTTGTATCTTCATTAACCGAAAACCAAATTATAGCATTTATTATAAGTGTACTTATTAGTTTGTTCTTTTTCTTATTAGGCAAGCTGTTAATTGTATTCCCGGTATCGGTTGTTTCTATTTTTGAATATATTACAACAGATTATCATTTAAGCAATATTTCAAGAGGTGTTATTGATACAAGGGTTTTAATATATTATTTCTCAATGATATTTTTTACCCTGTTTTTAACAAAGGTATCTCTTGAAAGCAGAAAATGGTAATTATTAAAAATTATTAAATAAAACAGTATTTTAAAATATAAATATGTCAGAAGAATTAGAAAATAAAGACGAGTTAAATAACGAAGAAGAATCAGTTGAAGAAATTGCCGAAGACAGCAGACTTGCGGGGAGAAAGAAAAAGACTGAATCACGCAGAAGACAGGCAATAATCAGCATTCTACTTGTAGCGGCCATACTTGTTGTATTAAATATTATTGCAATTAAGTTTTTCCACCGGTGGGATCTTACTCCAAACAATATATATACATTAAGTGATGCAAGTAAACAAATAGTAAGTAAGTTAGATGATAAGCTTGTAATAAAAGCATATTTTACCGATAATTTACCATCACCTTACAATAATAATCGCCGTTACCTTCAGGAACTGCTTGACGATTACCGTAGTGCTTCTAATGGTAAAATTAACTATGAGATAATAAGTCCAAGCGATCAGGAAGAGCTTGAAAAAGAAGCTCAAAAATATGGTATTCAGCCGGTACAGGTACAGACAGTTAAAAATGACCGAGCAGAAGCACTAAAAGCATATATGGGTATGGTATTGCTATATGGTGGCAAACAGGAAGCTATACCGTTTGTAGGGAATACAGAAAATCTGGAATACGATATAACAGGTGTTATTAACCGCTTAACTCTGCCTGAGCTTAAAAAGATTGGTGTGCTTTCCGGCGATGGAATGCCCGGTGTAGATAAAATTGGAAAGGTTAATCAGTATCTTACAAAGTTTTATAATGTTACAAATATAGATGCATCAAAAAACAATCCAATACCTGCATATGTTAAGACACTTATAGTTTTTTCACCTAAAGCTCCTCAGCAGAACCAGATGATGGGTCAGCAGCAGCAGGCACCTCCGCCTGTAGTACCGGAAAACATAAAATTTGCTATTGACCAGTACATAATGAACGGAGGCAGAGTAATCTTTTTGCTGAGTAAAATTAATGTATCATCACAGCAGCAGTTTCAGATTGCACAGGTTGTTTCAACCGGATTAGAAGATATGCTTGAGGGTTATGGTGCCAAAGTTAACAAAACAATAATAACAGATAAGGAATGTGCTTTTATACAGGTTCCGGTACAGCAGGGTCCGCTGCAAATGTACACACAGATTCCTTTTCCATATTACCCAAAAATTGTTAATATAAACAGAGATATACCTTCATTTGCAAATATAGGTCAGGTATTTTTAGGTTTTACAAGTGATCTTGATCTAAATGCAGCAGGCACTAAAGGAGTTAAAGTTACTCCGCTGCTTACAACTTCGCCAAAAACAGGTGTTGCAAATGAATTTGCAATTGTGCAGGCATCAGGTCAAATGCTGCCTGACTCAATGTTTAAAGCAAAGGATCTTGTAGTTGGAGCAATTTACGATGGTGTGTTTAAGAGTTTTTATAATGGAAAAAGTATTCCATCTGATACAGCAGCTGGTTCTAACCCGCCGCCAACAACAGTAAAGCCCGAAAGCCCGGTATCAAAAATTATTGTACTTGGCAATGGAGATTTTCCGCAGGATGATTTCCGCGGACCAGATGAAAGTCTTTTATTTTTTGCAAATATGATTGATTATATGAGTGATGATGCAGGACTTTCACAAATAAGATCAAAAGATGCTAACCCAAAACCGCTTGATTCAATTGAAGACAGTACAAGGACAATTGTAAAATACGGAATGCTTGTAGGTCCTCCTTTATTGGTTTTGGTTTATGGACTTTTTAGATGGAATAAAAGAAAAAAAGCCAGAAGCTGATAATTATTTTAGTGAACTTTAAAAGTATATTAAATATAAAATTGTTTTTTAAAAAATGAATAAGAATATTAAGATTTTACTGGCAGTATTTGCCGTTTTAATAGCAGTGTATTTTCTGTTCTTCAGGAGCGGAGAAAAAATATCAACTGAAAAGATTGATGCTAAATTATTTGTTGCTGATTCATCCAAGATTAATAAAATTGAAATTGTAAAAAATAACGAAACCATTGTATTGGAAAAAGTTAATGATGTATGGAAAATGACCAAACCAATTGAATACAATGCTGATACAACAAATATTTACCTAATGTTAAAAGATTTGAAAAACTTTACCATAGAATCTATTGCCTCAGATAATCCTGCCAATTTCAAAAATTATCTTGATTCTGTAAATAACGCTAAGATAACAACTTATCAGGAAGGTAAGCCGTTAGGTACATTTATACTCGGAAAAACTCAGGCAGGAGATAATTCATATATCAAAAAGCCGGAAGAAAACAGAATACTATTGGCATCAAACCTAACTGCAGGATTATTTATTAAATCTGCAAAAGATTACAGGAATAAGTTCATACTTTCTATTCAGCCGTATATAGTTACAAACGTCAGTTTTAAATCCACTGATTCAAATAAAGTAGATTTTTCGGTGAATAAAGATTCAGCCGGTAAATGGAATATTAACGGTGATTCAGTATCGGCATCAGTAATGGAAGGTTTTCTTAACATATTAGCTAATTTAAATACCGATGATTTTAAAGATACGGTAATGACAACATTTCCTGTTCCAACATATACAGTAACTGTAAATACATCAACAGGACAGCAGACAGTAATTAATATGTATAAGGAAACCTTAAGCGATCCAAATGCTGCACCTTCTTTTATAACACAGGTAAGCGGAAATAATCAGCTTTTCAGATTGTTTAGTGCATTGGCTGCGCAGCTGATGAAAAAACCTTCTGATTTTATTCCTCCAAAACCAACAAAGTAAAATTTTTACAGATACAATAAAAAAGACCTGATTTTACAGGTCTTTTTTTTATTATGATATCTAATCAGGAATCTGAGACAGATTTTTTTGAAAATTTTAAAATAGCTGCAAAAGCAGCAAGGTAACAAAATGATCCTGCCCAATATGTTGCTGAAATACCAAAGTTCATAGCAATTATCACCGCAATAACTGTTGCAAGCACACTCATAACTCCGTTTACTCCCCAAAGCCATGGGGTAATTTCTTCTCTAATCTTTGCTGCATATTTCAATCCCAGCGGAAAAGCAATGCCAAGCATAAAACCCATCGGAAAGAGAGTTATTACAGCAACAATTATCCTTACCTCAGTGGAATACATTCTGAACATTATAATTATTTCGTGAGTAATAAGTCCAAAAATTACAAGTATTAACAGAAGGGCAATAAATTTTGATTTAATCTTAGATGGTTCAAAATTTTTCCCGCTGTAAAAACTGCCAATACCGCTTGAAAGCAGAAGGGTAAACAAAGCGGCAGCAATACTATAAGTAGGGTGTCCTAAAAATATATTAAGCCGCTGTATTTGGGAAATTTCTATCAGCATAAATCCTAACCCAATTGCAATAAAATAAATGAAGAGAGATGAAGTTCCTTTTAGATTTATTTTTTTAGAGGTTATCTTTAGCGGAATAATAATACATAACAATGAAAGTCCTGCCATTGTAATAAAAAGTGTTACTAAAATGAAAATTGCTTTGGCATTAAAGCTCATATCCCACTCAGTCCAAAATTTTACATCAGGCAGATCTAAAAAATTCATATAAAGAAAAAAGAAAGGTTTATCATCTGTGGGTGAGCTGATATTAAAAGGAAAGTTTTTATTAAACTCATCTCGTTTATTTTCATTTGCAAGAACAGCATAAACAGAATCAGTTACTTTTTGCGGAGATACAATATTTTCAAATTCAAATGTTCTGCAAAGACTATCGGTCATGCTGATATCTTTTGGGGTAAAAGGAGATTTGCTGATAAGAAAAGTTCCGGTTCCGCTTTTATCTTCAATCCTTTCTAACTGCTGGCATTTTATCAGCATAATATGGTTTCTTATATTGCTAATGCCTGATTGTTTTAGTGCATCGGCAGTAATATTCATAAGCCGGTAATGCTCAATTGGTTTAGACCGGTAAAACCGGGTAACAGTTAAAATGCCATCAGGCTTAAGCCTGCTCAACAGCAGTTTCCATGTTTCAACCGTGTATAACGCATTTTCAGTTAACACAAATGCCCCGTTTGATGTAGCAAACCAATTATCAATTACGGAAATCTGGATAATATCAAACTTCCTGTTTGGATCCATTCGCTGAATATAGCTTCTTGCTTCATCGCCCACAAACTCTACATTAGGATATTTATCAAGATGTCCGGTAAAATCGCCAAAATCACCGTTAACAGCATTTATCATATCCTTGTTAATTTCAATACCTAAAATGTTTTTTTGACCAAATTCAAGTGATGAAAGCACATCACGCCCTGCCCCGCTGCCAATTATCAAAATATCACCATGCGGTCTTAAATACTGAGCAAGGTTTGATACATCATATTTTAAATGCAAAAGTTCAGAAGTATCACCGTTAAAATGGGAAAGTACAGTTGTTGAATGAGCATCAATATTCAGCATTAGCTGATGTATCTTTCTTGACCGGTCGTATTTATTGCTTAAGCCCCAGCCAAATGGTGTTTCTAATTTTGTTGAGTCACCATCAATGCTAATACGCGAAAATGAATTCCATTTTTCATACAGCGGTTTATCAGTCCACTTGCCTCTAACCCAAAAAAGTCTGAGAAGCGGATGATGCTGCTGTACAAGTACTGTATGAAAACCCGAAAATAAGAGCAATAAAACAGTATAAACTAAAATAACTTTTTTGGCTAAAGAGGTTTTTTTAGTATTTCTGCTGAAAAACAATGCTGCAAGTGCTGAAAATAGTGCAGCAATAAATACACCGGTAGGACCGCCTGAAATATTAAGTGTAATAACTACAATAATACATCCAAGTGCTGCCCCTAAAAGATCTGCAGCATAAAGTTTATTAACTCTTTCCGGAAATCTGGTTAATAAAAGTGAAATACATATTCTGCTGAATATAAAGGGAACTGAAATTTCAGCATATATAAATGCAGTTGATAGCATTCCTAAAACAGATACTCCATGTATAAAAGGTATTGCAAGATGTATGAGAAAGCTTAAAACTGTGAGCAGACTAAAATATAATGCCTGCTTTGTAAGCACTGTATTGATGTTATTCTGCGGGAATTTATTGGGGAAAATATAAACAATTATAGCGCCAACTGTCATGCCAAACATTGCAAGAGAAACAGCCATAAATGCAAAATGGTATCCCATTGTTACACTAAAGATCCTTGTGAGAAGTATTTCATACATTAATGTTGAAAGGGCAACCATAAAAATTCCGGCATAAGTATTAAGCCAAACAAATGACCGCTTTTGAGCTGAATTCATCAATAAAAAATAAATTAAACCTCAAAATAAAGGGGCATTATATTAAATTAAATGTAAAAATTAATATAAAATGTAAATATTTTAAAAAATGACTTAGGGTTTTTTCCTGACAAAACCAAAATAATTTATCCAGAAAGTTACAGTAAATATTACACCGCATGCAATCAAGGCAGTTATCATATCTCTGTAAACAGCCATTTGAACCATAATAAATAATGTACCAAATAAAATAGGGTAAAAAATAGTTGTCATTCGCTGTATGGAGTTTGAAAGTGTGTTTTCTTTTGTAAATGGCAGAGCTTTTGAAAACAATAAACTTAATGAATTATACAACCCGCAAACTGAAAAAATATATAAAGTATGAACAAATGCCTGATCTATTGGGATTTTGAATATGAATAATAAAAATATCAGTGCCGATGAAGGCAAGATGAGGAACACAATGAAAAATTTTCTGAAACCATTTTTAAAATTTTTTAAAGAACTTTTTGGATAAGCATCATATATCCATGTAACACCCTGATAGTTAGATATTTTTACACCTATTATAGCAGTATTTACAACCACTAGCATACTAAAAAGAATTGTAATATGAAAAACAGGTTTAAGTTCAAAAAAATATTTACCAAAGGGTGCAGGAAGCTGATTTGTAAGTAAAGCAAAAAGAGCTAGTCCAGCAGGTATTAACACCAATGGCAAAATAGTTAGTTTTACAGTTTTATCATTTTTAAAAAGAGATCTTATTAATCCAAATGCAGAGCGTTCAGTATTATTTCTTAAATATATGTTATAAATAATATCACTAATCCATGCTATAGGGGTAAATCTGCCTGCGGCAGCCGTACTACGGCTTTCAATAATTCTTGCATTCAGGTATTTATCTCTTATATAGAAATAGTTTTCTTTAAGGTACATTTTGTAACTGTAGTAACTTAATATTGTAATAACAAGCGGCAATATTAACTTAAATATCAGACTGTATTGCAGTACATACTGATTTCTTGCTGTAAGAAATGCAAACCACGCAGGCGGAAAATAATCAATTAGTCCTTTTGTCTGCATTGATGCAAAATAAGCGCCAAATGTGATCTCTGACCTTCCTGTAATGCTGTAAGCAATCAGTTGATATGTTAAAATTAATAAAATAATAAGGATTCCCTGAAATATCAGGGTATAAGAACCAACTTTACCGGCACGGAATAATTTTAATACCACAGAATACAAAAGCAGAATAATATACGCAGTAAAAAATATCAGCATCATTGCTGCAGTATAAAACATTACAGCCCTTGGAAATGATTTTATTAGTGCATAAAAATAAATACTGCCCGGAAGAACAAGCGGCATAGAAAGCAGGAATAAATACCTTGTTATCATGTGCATTTTTGCACTCAATATGATGTTACTTTCTATTGGCAGTACAGCAAGTATTTCGGTTTCAGTTTTTGAAGTGATCAGATTATCAAGCTCTGAAATCAGTGTGAAGGCAATAATAAGAGAATAGAACAGGAATAAAATAAAAGAAAACTGATAACCTGAGGGATCGGTATTTTGTTTTAAAAGCAGCCACGGCAAAAATACACCGGGCAGGAAATATGATGCATTAAGCAGGAGCATTTTTTTACCTGAGCCGGTTTTACCTCTTAGCTCTAACTTTAACAATAAACTGCCAAGTGTTTTAACTTTGTTAATCATTTTGCCTGCTGATTGTTCTGATTTGTATTGTTTTCCTGCAATTTCTTTTCTTCAAGTGCCTTTAGATAATTCTGATAAAGCTCAATATTTTTTTTATGTTCATCGTAAGTAGCAGAAAATCTGTGGGAACCATCGCCTTTTGCAACAAAATAAAGATAGTTGCTTTCCTGCGGTTCTAAAGCTGCTATAATTGAGCTTAAACCCGGATTATTAATAGGACCCGGAGGCAGACCTTTATGAATATATGTATTATATGGTGATTCAATTTTAAGATCACTGTAAAGCAGGCGGTTTTTATTACCTCCAGGTAAAATATACTGAACGGTTGGATCAGCCTGCAGCTTCATCCCCTTTTTAAGTCTGTTATAATATACTCCTGCAATAATTTTCTTTTCAGGTTCATATTTAGTTTCACCTTCAATAATGCTTGCCATAGTTATAAGTTTAATCAGATCGAGATTTCCAGCTTTCATTTTTTCCTGCACATCTCCGGATATCCTTTTTCTGAATGTAGAAAACATTACAGCAATAATTTCTTTTTCACGGTTTGCAGAATTGAACCTGAATTGGTATGTATCAGGAAATAAGTATCCTTCAAGATCATCAGCACTGATTCCCAGTAATTTAATAAGACTATCATTTTTTGATTCTTCAACAAACTTTGCAGAATCAACCCCTATTTGCCGCTGAAGAAGTCTAGCAATTTGCCTGATATTAAGACCTTCGGGGATTGTAACTATAACAGTCCTGATTACAGATGGATCAGTTATAGTGTTTAATACATTAATATAGGTTTCACCGCCCGAAAACTTGTATTCACCGGGGATAAGATTATTCTGTTTGCCGAATAGTTTTCCGGCAGCAATAAAAATATATTTATTATATATAATTTGGTTTTCCTGAAGTTTTTCAGCAACGCTTCGCAGGTTATCTCCGCGGGTTATTTTGATAACCGAATCTCTGTTGTTATTATAAGTTCTGTTAAGAAATACAGAAAATATTAAAAAGAAAATTGTAAATGATAAAATAAAAACTGCGGGATATATTAACCTGTAAATTACCAATTATTTTTGATTTTCTGAACTATCTTTTGGAAAACTTAATCTTATTTCATTAAGTTTTTTTATTGCTATGCTATCACCCGGGTTTCTTGAAATAAAATCTTCCAGTGTTTTTTGTGCTTCAACAGTGTTATTTTGAGTTTTATAAAGCACTGCAAGAGAAATTGCAGCGTCATGATAATCAGGGAAAATTTCAAGAGCTTTTTTCAGATTCCCCTCCGATGATTTTTGATCTCCCAATGCAGAATATGAATATGCCATAAGATAATATGTTAATGAACTGTTAGGATCCATTGCTATAAGCTGTTTTAATACGCCTTCTGCCTGCTTGTATTGTTTGGAAGCAAGCAGTTTTGAAGCATATTCAATTCCGCCATTAACTTCGTTAGAAAGAATATGTGTTCTTGAGGGTTCATATTTATAAACCTCCATTATCTCAAAATTATTTTCACCTGCTGTAAACAACGGGTTCTGGTTTACAACCTGAAACCATTCTCTTAGAAATGCAAGATAGTTAACATTCTGCTTTTTTATCTGCTCTTCAACAAAACCAACAAAATCTTTAGTGTTAAGTTTTTGAATGAATTCCGGATTAATAAGTCCAACAACATCAATAACTTTTCTATCAGAATAAAATGCAATAGCTCCAACATCATGCGTAGCAACAATAGAACCTTGAGGAGTATTATTTTTTAACCATTTTGCTGTTTCTACCTGCCTTATATATATATGCCTTGATTGATCCTGATAAACTTCTTTTTTATTGTTTAATTCAGCAGCAAAATAAACCAATGTAGCAGCAAGCAGAATTATATTTAATCCATTAATAAGTTTTGTATCATTTAAATATCTTCCAAGCCATTTAAAAAACTTTCTGCCTCCGTAAACACTTAATAAAATATAGAAAGGAAAAAGGGGCATCATATATCTGCCGAACCTGTGAGCATACGGGAGCTGATACCAATAAATAAAAATAAATCCGCCAATAAAAATTAACGGCATTAACAGAGAATTATATTTTAATCTAACAGAATCAAATAACAGTTTATATACAGCAAATACAAACGGTATAAAGATAAGAATATAAGCCGATTCAGTAAAATATTCCCATACTTCAACTTTAAGAAAATCCGCTCTGCTGCGGAATTCAGCTGAATAGTATTTTACTTTAGCACCGTATGTATTAGGAAGCAAACTGCCTGAAATAAAATAATTCATGGCAAAATAAATCAATATAATTGCCCCGAAGATTATTCCAATTTTAATAAGTTCCTTATTTGTAAATAATCTGATGCCTGAATTTTCTTTTGGTGCACGCTTTATAATATACATTCTGAAAATATAGTCAACTGCTAAAGCAATTATAAAAGCAATTGCATCCGGGCGGGTCCATAAAGTTAATCCAAGTGTAACAGCAAACAGTACAGCATTCATTTTCCGGTAATAGTAATAACAGGCAACCAATAGTAAAATATAAAGCGTAGTTTCCATACCGGTAACTGAAATGAAGTTTAGCCACTTTTCCAGTACAAACAAAAGTGAAGCCATAATTGCTAGCCAGTTTTCTTTTGCAAATACATCATGTGTGAGCTTAAAGTAGAAATAAACTGAAACTGCAAAAAACAATATTCCGGTAATGTAGCTTAACCACATTTCATTTTTAGTAAAAAAGAAACCGGCTGCTAATATGAATGTATATAATGGTGATGTTGATCCAGAGGTTACAACTTCATTTTTAAAGTATGAAAAACTGCCGTACTCCGCAAGATTTTTTGCAAACTGCAGATGAATCCATGGATCATCAAGCGGAAAGCTGTAATAATGATTTATTGAAAATGCGTATTGGATAAAATAATATGGTATTATTGCAGAAAGTATCATAAGTACTACCATGATACCATACCATAAGGAATTATTAATTTTCAGATTAAATTCGGGATTTAAGATAATTTTTGCAGATTTTTGTACTTTAAACTGCTTTTTTGAAGATTTTGCCATTAAAATTATTTCAGGAATTGCAAATATTGGTGTTAAAGTTCAAAAATAACTAAATTATGAATGGTATTCAATGTTACTTTATTTATGGAATACAATTAAAAAGGGGGCAATACGCCCCCATTTTAAAAAAATTTACATTAAATAAATTTTACTTAATTAATGTCAGCTTTTTTGTATCCTTTAAAATATTTCCGCTTTCTGTTTTTGCTTCAATACTGTACATATAAATTCCTGAACTTAAGTTATTAGCATCTATATCAACTGAATAAATACCTGCTGAATAATTGTTATTAACTAACTGCATTACCTCTTTGCCGGTCATATCATATACCCTCATTGTAACAAAGCTTCTTTCAGGGATTGAAAAGTTTATAGTTGTTGATGGATTAAACGGATTTGGATAGTTTTGTTCAAGCCTGAATTCTGCCGGCTGATTGTTTGAACTAATACCCAGCGGAACATCGTTAGTATCAATAAATACATTATATAATAAGCCGCCGTTGCCAAAAGACCTTGCATGTACCTTCTTTCCGCTTGTAACAACTGTACTGCCATCAGCAGAAACACTGCACCAGAAAAATGATCCGGGTGACTGAACCCCAAAAACTGGTGCAGGTGCCAATACACCGGTTTTAAACACAAGCAGGTCATATTTAGTATTACCAAGATCTCCCCAGGTAGAAGCGGCAAGTATTTTACCGTTCTTTGAAATGGAAACACAAGTAACTTCATCACCGCATCCTGAATAAGTCCATAAAGGAGTAGAGCTTGAAGTATTATAAAACTTTATTTTTCCGTCATAGTTTCCACCGCCTAAAAAGTTAAGGGTACCCGCACCAATTTTAGTCCCATCATAACTTAAATCAGCAGCAGTCATCCATCCGCCAGATTCAACAGACATCCAAGTCTGATTATATGTACTTCCGTTCCACTGATACATTCTCAATTGACCGCTATAATTTATAGTGGCAATATAATTTCCGTTACCGCTAATTGCCTGCGGAAATTGTGTTCCGCTTGTTGAACCGGGATTTACCGAACCAGACCAAATAAGCTGACCTGTATAGGTTTTAAAAACATAAACACCAAGGTAAGTATTAACAATAACAAGAGAATCATTACCCGAAATTTTTACACCCTGAACAGATGCACCGCCTGTATTATTAGTCTGTCCGACCCTGTAACGCCATACCCAGTTATTAGAGTTTCTTTGAAACCCAAAAATCCAGCTTGAATCCGTTCTTGATGCACAAGAAATTATAAAATTTCCGTCAGAAGTGATATCAACAGGTCCTGCAATGCCGGTATCAGGTAAAGTTTCCAGATTAAAATTCATAATCGGAGTATTTCCGTTAGTTCTGTTAAATACTAAAATATTATGATAAGTACCTGCTGCCAGATAATTTCCATCATCTGATAAAGATGTGTAATTAATGTATGCATTAAAATTTGCCGGGTATTCCCAAAGCGGTGTACTTGAATTATTATCATAAACAGAAATTCTTTTTGAATTCAGGTCCCAGCCAACTGACTGATATAATCCGTTTGAGCTAGTTGCGCAAATATCTCCAATTGCAATCGGGTCTGTAAAAGACCACCTTATATTGCTTGCATTGGGAAAATCAGTTTGTTCATGTTCATCAGGAATGTAGTTAATGGCAGAAGGTTCATTTACAGTAATAGTTTTAGTTTTTATAATGCCGCCTTCAATTGATTTAACAATCTTAAATCCTGGCAGATTTGTGTTAAGCACTTGAGAATATAAGCCGGAGCAAAAAAAGATACTTAACAATACTGAAACAGATATTAATTTTTTCATAATAATAATAATAATAATATTAATAATATTAAATTTCATCTACATTTTAATGTATTTTTTTAGAATTTACAATTAACTTTTATATGCCGAAAAATTAACTTTTGATTTTTTTGGATTCTCTTTTGATATATCAAACAATACTTAAAAGAGAAACTATGAATAAAAATCATAAAAAAAGAGCTGCCTCATTTGAGACAGCTCTTATTTTAAAAAATATTTTAAAAATTTATTTTATCAATGTAAGTTTCTTAGTATCTCTTAACAAATTTCCGCTTTCTGTTTTTGCTTCTATGCTGTACATATAAATACCGGAGCTTAATCCTTTTGCATCCATATCTACTGAATAAATACCTGCTGAATAATTGTTATTAACCAATTGCATTACTTCTCTTCCTGTCATATCATATACCTTCATTGTAACAAAGCTTCTTTCAGGAATTGAAAAGTTTATCTTAGTTGAAGGATTGAACGGATTTGGATAGTTTTGTGATAGTGAAAAGTTTTCTGCAGTAGTGCTGATATTGGAAATACCAACAACCAAACTACTCCAGGTTTTCTGAACTCTAATACCATCAATCAACAATACAGGTGCATTAGATGAACTTCCCTGTCTTAATGCTACACGTCTGATATTTGGTGCGTCACCAATTGCCTGTGTTACAGGTCCTACAAGCGGCGAAGGTTCAGTACCTGGAATCGCACCTGAAAATACAAATAAGCTCACTTCATCATTACTAGCACCATCTATAAAAGAATATTTAACAACTACCAAATATGTTGTTCCATGATTAAATACTGTACTGGCATAAACAATTGGATTGGTTGCTTTTGCAATACCAAATTTATATCCGCCTGTTGTATCTTTTGCATAAATCCTTCCTGTATAGTTACTTGTTGAGTTATCAGGCAGTAAAGCAAAGAAATAATCACCTCCTGCGGTTGAATCAATTCTGATCATAAACGAAATATATACATTTCCAGTTGAATCACCAGTTCCGGAAAACTGTTTATATGCATCTTGGCCGGTTTTCTGTACTAAGGCAGAATTTCCAATATTTGATAAAGGATATCCCGAATATATTAATCCCGGGGTAGCAACACTTAAAACATTAGTGTTACCACCGCTAAAAGAAACCCAACCATGAGCACCAAGTGAATCTCCAGCTGGGTAGTTAAAATTCTCATCCATTAAAACCTGGCTTAAAGTATTTCCAACAATAAATATCGGTAAAAACAAAGCCATAAGAAGTAATAATCTTCTCATAAACATATCTCCTTTAATTATAATAAATTTAAATTGAATTACACAAATATAAGTCTTTTTGGTTTAATAAACTGTGAAAAAATTATGAAAAAATTTTATTTGTTCTTAGATATTATAATTTTGAAAGGGAAATAGGTTAAATTGTTAAATAATTTAGAATTTTACCTGTTTTCAGTTTTTATCTTTTCCAGATATTTCTGTATCAATAATTCGTAATCTTCGGTAAAATTTTCCTGCTGAATCTCAAGGGCATCCTGATTAATTCCGTTAATTATATTAGGTTTAGAAATAACAATTTCGGGCGGGGAGTTGCGGTCAAAATTTTTTCCGGGTCTCGATTCCCTTTTCTGTTCAAAATCTTTTTCACGGGTTGAAAGCTGAAAATCAAGCATCCTTGAAAGAATTTTCTCCTGCCGCTTTTTGGTTTCAGGGGTTAAATTATTTTCCTGCAGGTCTTTTATAATTTCCTGCATATCTTTTTGAACCTGGTCTAAGTTACCAAGCAGTTTTTTGCCTTCTGACTCCTGCTGTTTTTTAAACTCCTCATTAAGCTGATTAACACCATCTTTAATTTTCTGCTGTTCAACTGCCATCCTCTGCATTTGTGCCATTTGTTCCTGTGTAAGTTTGCCCTGATTGCCGTTTGGATTTAAACCCTGCATTTGGTTATTAAGCTGCTGCTGTTTTGCAATCATTTCCTGCAGCTGCTGAAGCAATTGCTGAAGACCCGAGCCGGGTTTCTTGCCGTTGCCCTGTTTGCCGTTCTGGCACATTTGCTGCATTCTCTCTGCAGCTTTATCAAGCGATTCCTTTGCATTTCCCTGAGATTTATTTGCACTTTTACCATCCTTTTTACTTAACTCTTCTGATGCTTTCTGCATTTCATTGAAAGCATCACCAAGATTCTTGCTCATCATTGGACTCATTCCCATCTGCTGAGCTAAACTCATCATTTCTTCGGTCAGATTGGATAAATCATTCTGCAGTTTATCCTGTTTCTGTTTATTTTCTTTAAAATCACCTGCATCACTGTTTTTATTAAGCTCTTCGGATTGCTCCATCAGTTCTTTCTGGCGATTTGACATTTCTTTAAGTCTGTTAAGAAACTCCTCCATTTTCTGCTGAAGCTTTGATGATTGTTTATCAAGCATACTTTGCAGCATATCCTGCATATTTTGGTTCATTTCATTAAGGTCTTTGGAAATTTCTTCCTGTTTTTTTTGTGATTGCTGCTGATTGCCGTTTTCAAGGTTTTCCTTTGAGTTCTGCATTTTCTGCTCAAGCATTTTTTTCATCATATCTTCAAGCATTTTCTGCATCTCTTTTGAAAGCTGCTGTTCACCTGACTTCTTCATGTTTTCAGAAAGCTGTTTTAACTGCTGCTGAAAATCTTTTGTATTATTTTTAATATCTTCCTGTTTTTTTGACTGCTCGTTTAGGGCATTCTTATTATCCTTATCAGTATTTTTGGTTTCTTCCTTTAATGCATCCTGTTTTTTAGTAATATCATCTAATTTTTGGGTAAGCTCTCCAAACTTCTGCTCGTTCATTATTTTATTAAGCAGTTCCATAGTTTTTTCAAGCTGCTTTTTAAAATTTTCTTCATCAAACTTAAAGTTCTGCATTGCTTCTTTAAGCTGATCTTTGTTCATATTTTTTAATGCATCCTGCAGTTTTTTAAGCGCTTCGCGCAATTCGGGGGAGTCTATCTTTTGGAACATCTTTTGCAGTTCCATATACTTATCAAGTGTTTCCTTTGAAAGCTGGCTGTTTTGCTGAAGATTTTTCATCAGGTCATCAAGTTTCTGCTGAGTTGCATTCAGGTTGTTCTGAATATTTTCCACCTTTTGCTGAAGCTCCTGATTTTTTTTAGGATCATTAAGTCCAAGCTCTTCAGGGTTTTTCTCCATCTTTTCCTTTAATTCATCAAGCTCTTTTTTAAGATCCATTGCATCATCAATTGCAGATTTAAGGGAGTTTTCAACCTCATTTTTAGTTTCTTCTGTCTTTTTCATTAAAGATTCAAATGAGGGATAAATAAGCCGCATAATATTTGTTCTTGTCATTTTGGGTCCGCTGTAACCATCATTATCATATACTTCAACAAAGTATTCCACAACATCTTCAGAGCCAAGATTTAGTGAAGATAAATTCCATATATACGGCACTTCTAGTCCGGTGGCATCTTTATTTTGAATATTAATTTCCCAATACCTGAAATCTTTATCAGCGGGTCCGTATTTAGAGCTTACAATTTTATAACCAAGTCTCATTTTGCTGAATCCAAAATCATCAGTAACTCTGCTTCGCACGGTAATTTCACGTCTGCCCTGAACATTTGTTTCATTATTTTCCGGCTCAATAATATTTATAGAGGGAAATTGGTCCGGTAAAACTCTTAAAGTAAGTTCTTTAGGATTTGCAGCAGAAAGTTCTTTTCCATTAAAATCTTTAACGGCATTTATTGTAAAAGTGCCGTTTGAAGAAGCAATAAAAGAACCTCGGGCAGTTTTTCCGGATACTTCTAAATTTACAGGAGCACTTGCTCCGCCAAATTGTATCATTGAGCGTGACAGATCATCAGATGACTCGAGTTCAATAAATATTGTACTTCCGGCTATAGTTGTAATTTCGTTGCCCTCAATAACTCTGGAAGGCAGTTTTGTATAAGCAGGAGGATACACTGTAATTTTTACTGATTTGATTACTGGTTTATTTGTTATACTTATTGTGTATGATGAAGACCTTACTCCTTTGTATTCAAACCAGTATATTGTTTGCGAGTTAATATTTTTTAAGGATACCTTAAATTCATTTACACCGCCTGATTTTACTTTTTCATTATTTTCAGAAATTTCAATTCCGTCATTTGTAACTTCTTTTGTGTGTAATGTTATTTCATTGGTTGAATAAGAAGGATCATGGAATTTTATATTTGCAATCAATTCAACAGTTTCACCTTTGGAAATTTCTATGTTACCGGGTTTAACCTCAAATGCAATTCCAAGTGAATTGTTAACAAAAGTGAAGTTATAATTAATGATCCTGTTAGCAGCAGAAAGAAATGTATCAGGAAAAGCAAACAGCAATAAATTAAATACCAATAATCCAGCTGCAAAAAGTGCAATTAATCTTTTATTTTTTTTGAATGTTACTGAATTTGCGAAATCTATAGAACGAGTATTTTCATTAAATATATTAATAGATTCGGCAGCTAAGGAATCGGAAAAGATATGTTCTTTTTTAACGGTATAATCATATAGCTGCAAAGAGTTAAGCAAACGGTCTTTAATTTCAGGATAAGAGTTTCCTATTTTTTTGGCATAATTGCTGATTGAAGCCGGTGATTTTAATTTTTGCAATGAGCTGAAATACGCTATTGCTATCATAACTGCGGTTGCAATAAACCCAGAGATAAAACCAAAAAAGATTACCCTGCGTAAAGAAGAAGAAAGTTCAAAAATTGCCTCAGCGGTAATAAATATAAATGCTAATGCAAGAAATATTGAAAGCATTAAAATGATACTTTTAAATGCTTTAAATAAAATATCTTTTTTTCCTGTATCAGATATTCTTGAAATAAAATTGCGGTATGTAAGCTCTAAACTGCTCATTAATTATTTATTAGAGGGCAAAATTAATCAGTAAAATTATTGATTATTTACTTATTTAAGCATAATTATGCTAATATTGTTCCCAAAATGCAAGAGAAAATAAGAGTTATTTGAAAAGTTGAAATTTAGTATTTCAAACATAATAAGAAACATTCAGTTATTTAGTACATATACAATAATATTAGTACCCATTTTAAAAGCTTCCTCGCGTTTTTCGGGAGGGTCTTCGTGTTCTCTTGGGTTAGCCCAGCCATCTGAAATATTTGTTTCATAGGTATAATATACGCATAACCTGCCGTTTAGGTAATAACCAAAACCCTGCGGAGGTTTACCATCATGCTCATGAATTTTAGGCAAACCGTTTGGAAAGCTGAATTGTGAGTTGTAAATTTTATGGTCAAAAGGCAGCTCCTGCATTTTTTGATCAGGAAAAACTTTATCCATTTCCCTTCGAAATGCCTTATCCATACCGTAATCGTCATCAGCATACAAAAAGCCCCCTTTTTCAAGGTATTGCCTTAGACGCTTTACTTCGCTTTCGCTGAAGTTAATATTTCCGTGTCCGGTAATTAATATGAAAGGATAGTTAAAAATATCATCGCTTGAAATATCAACACTGTAGAACTTTGATTCATCAACATCAATAGTGGTATTTTTTTTCAGATAATCCATCATATTAACTTCAGCAGAGGGATCGTTGTACCAGTCACCCCCTCCAGAATATTTTAGCCGTACTATTTTAAATGAAGATGAAAGTTTGTTAATCCCATCATTTTGCGCCTTAATAAAAGGTACAATTAAAAAAACAATTAATATAGAATAAATATATTTCAATGTTCAATCAATTTTCTTCATTCTAACGGTTGAACGGACCAAAAACAAACCACCTGCTTCTCCCCAAGAATAATTATAGCTTAAATCTCCGTTATTCCACAGCTCAATGGAAATTTCTTCACGGAAAATATTATTATCTTCGGGGTCACCAAAACCGAAAATAAAAAGAGTATGGTTAGGCGAAATCTGTCTGAATCTTCTAAGCTCAAACCTTGCAAGGGTGCCGATATTATTATTAAGTGTCCATAATGTAAGCTTATTTTCGTTATCGTTGCATATAATTGTATGCTCTTCATTATATAAAACAGTTTCCTCATTATACAGGGCTTTAAGATTATTGAACTCACTGCCTTCAATACCAACTGCTTTATATTTGAATGCTATACCTTTATTGTTTACAATTGATCTGAGATGCAGCCTTCCTTTAAACTGTTTTTCTTCATGGTTCTTGCCAATGCCTTCATACCTTCCTTCTCTTATAGTAAGTACATCCAGCAGATTTATTTTTTTTCCCTTAGCCAAATAATTTTTGTTAATTATCAAATTTTGTTATTTACGGGCACTAATACTGTTTATTTTTTCCCAGTCTTCTTTTAAAAGGCTGTAAAGTTTAAGGTCATGATACTCACCTTTTGCAAAAAGTTTTTTCCTCATTATACCTTCAAATTGCATTCCACATTTCAACATAACTTTTTCAGATGCTGTATTTAGAAGTTTGCAGGTAGCTTCAATCCTTTCAAGCATCATGTGCTCAAATCCATACTTTATAACTTCACAGAAAGCTTCAGAAGTATAACCCTGATTCCAGTATTCTTTTGAAAGTGCATATCCAACTTCACCGGAGCGGTTTGCAATTGACCAGACGTGGTAACCTATAGTACCAATAAGCTTTGCATTTTCTTTATGAATAATACCCCATGGACTCGGAATACCTTCAATATACTGCTGAGTAATAAATCTTAAATAGTGAACACTATCACTGATATTTCTGTGATATTCCCATGTAACATGCTGTGCAACTTCGGGCAACGAGGCATATTCAAATACATCACCTGCATCACGAAGAGAAAGTTTTCTCAGCCGGAGGCGGGGGGTTTCCAGCACAGGCAGATTTTTAAAAAGTTCGTAAGCACGCTCAGTCATAATACTTTACCAAAATTATTGCTTATGAGAATACAAATTTATTTGTAATATTGCATATAAAACAGGATATAACTGCTCATTAAGTTATTTTGTTTTGTTTTATGCTATAAACTACTTGTTTAATATAATCATATATTAGTTAAATTAGTTTACACTTTTAACGTTGTGTTTGGATTGTTATTTGAAACAGATATAACTAATTTTGGTTTTTAATAGCTAAAATGCCGGAAAAATACAAAAAAGTTAACCAAATCTACGAAGGTAAAGCAAAAAAACTTTATACATTAAAAGGGTACCAGAGCCTGTTATTACAGGAATTTAAAGATGATGCCACTGCCTTTAATGCCCAAAAAAGAGGTGAAATATTAAACAAAGGAATTATTAACTGCGAACTGACCACTTTTATTTTTACATATCTTGCAAAACAAGGGATACGAAATCATTTTGTTAAGCAAATTTCACCAAACGAAATGATAATAAAACGGCTTAAAATAGTTCCCATAGAAGTTGTATTAAGAAACATAGCTGCGGGCAGTTTGCTTAAGAAAACAAATTTCAAAGAAGGCACTCTGCTTTCAAAACCAATTGTAGAATTCTATTACAAAGATGATTTGCTTGGTGACCCGATGATAAATGATTCACATGCTCTTGCAATGAAAATTGCAAATGAAAATGACCTTAAGGTATTAAAACAAATGGCACTGAAGATTAATTTAATACTTAAACCTTTCTTTTTAAAACGCGGGATGAAACTGGTTGATTTTAAACTGGAGTTTGGTAAAGATATTACCGGTAAAATTTTACTTGGTGATGAAATAACACCCGATACCTGCAGACTTTGGGATAAAAAAACCGGAAAAAAACTTGATAAAGACCGTTTCAGGTTTGATCTTGGCGGTGTAAATGAAGCGTATGCTGAAGTTAGAAAAAGAATTACCGGTAAATAATTTAGTTAACAGGTTTTATAAATAGTGAGATTAACAATATACGGAAGAAGTACAGTTATTAAAGCGCTTGTAATCACTCTTGCACTGGATATTATTGCACTTCTTATCCCAAATGAGATTGCAAAATTAGTCCTTCTGGTTATTTCTATAATGTTTATTTCTTTTACACTATTCTTTTTCCGTGATCCGTTAAGAAAGATACCGCAAAACCTTAAAGCAGGCGAAATACTTTCACCTGCAGATGGCAGGGTAATGATGATTGAAGAAATTGAAGAACCGGAATTTATTAAAGGACCTGCAAAAGTGATTGGGATATTTCTTTCTCCCTTAAATGTTCACGTAAACCGTGTTCCTATAAGCGGAAAAATAAAATATTTTCAGTATATAAAAGGTGAATTCATAAAAGCTTATGATCATTTATCTGCTGATAAAAATGAAAGAACCGTGATAGGAATTGAAGGAGAAAAATTTAAGGTGTTATTTAAACAAATAACCGGATTTGTTGCTAGAAGAATTGTATGTGAACTGAGAACAGGTGATGATGTTACAAGGGGTGAAAAATTTGGCATGATAAAATTCGGTTCAAGAACGGATGTTATCATGCCTGTAAATACAATTATTAAAGTAAGCGTTAATCAAAATGTTACAGGCGGTATTACAGTACTTGCGGAGGCAGCGGAATAATTGAAGAACCGTATGGGATTCATTCCGAGTTTATTTACAATATTAAATCTGTTATGCGGATTTATTTCTGTAATAAATGCAGATGCAAAAAATTTTGATCAGGCAGCATTATTTATTCTTTATGCAGGATTGTTTGATATGTTTGACGGAGTTGTTGCAAGATTCACAGGAACTTCTTCAAAGTTTGGTGTTGAATTAGACTCTCTTGCAGATATGGTTTCATTTGGAGCAGCTCCTTCTTTTCTGCTTTATAAAGTATATTTTTACTCACTTGACGGAATTGGAATTGCTGTTTCAGCTTTAATAATGATATTTGGTGCAATAAGACTTGCAAGGTTTAATGCACAGCTTGTTGGGTTTGATAAGAGTTACTTCAGCGGAGTTCCTGTGCCGATTCCAGCTGTTACCGTTTCATCGTTTATATTATACTATTACAATAAAAATTTTAATCTGCACACAAGTGAAATTTTTATATATTGCATAGCAATCATTATGCCACTGCTTATGATAAGCACTTTTAAATATGATACTACCCCAAAGTTTAATAAACGTGAAGTAAAAGAACATCCGGTAAAAACAATTATTGTGATACTTTCTGTAATTTTAATTACTATTACAAAAGGCGAAGGATTATTTGCATTCTGCCTGTTTTATATCAGTACAGGGATATTTAGAAGCACAAAAAATCAGATAAATAAAATTTTTTCAGGGAAAAAAAAGATGCAGGGAGATGATTCATCTGCCGACCAAAATTTAAAACTTAAATCTTCAAATTAATTTATTATTTCTTTTAATACCTTTATAAATTTATCAATATCACTTTCTTTATTAAATCTGCCAAAAGATACTCTTATTGATGATCTTGCTGATTTATCATCATATCCAATTGCTTTAAGTACGTGTGAGGGCTGAACTGAACCCGAAGTACAGGCAGAGCCTGATGAAACTGCAATATTACTAATATCAAGTTTAATCAATAAAGTATCAGCATCTATATTTGTGTTATTTGGATTAAATGTAATGTTTAAAATATTAGGAAGTGATCTATTATCATTATAAGAATTTAGTAAAATTTTATTACCCAATTCTGTATGTAAGGCATTAATCATACGGGATTTTAAACCGAAATAATGCTTTATATCATTCTTCATTTCGCTCTTTAATAACTCAACAGCTTTTGAAAATCCAGCAATTGCTGCTGTATTTTCGGTGCCGCCTCGTTTGTCACGCTCCTGTTTACCTCCATGCATAAATTTATCAATTTTTGTACCTCTTTTGATATATAATATACCAAGACCTTTTGGACCATAGATTTTATGGGAAGAAAATGAGGCAAGATGAATACCTAGATTTTGAACATTTATATTTACTTTACCAAGACTTTGAACCATATCACTGTGAACAATAATACTTCCAATTTTTGAAGCTTTTAGTGAAGTATTATTTATTTCATTTATTATGCCAAGCTCATTATTTGAATGCATTAATGAAATTAATGCGGTTTTGGGTGTAATAGCATCAGTTAATTCATCAAAATTAATTTCACCAAAACTGTTTGTTTTAAGATATGTAATATTTAACCCAAAACGGCTGTTTAGATAATCCATTGTATCTATAACAGAAGAGTGCTCAATAGCAGATGTAATTATATGATCTTTAATACCAAGGCAGTTAAAGGCAGTTCCTTTAAGAGCAAAATTATTTGCCTCTGTGCCTCCTGAAGAAAAATAAATTTCTGATGGTTTTGCACCAATGAATTCAGCAAACAAATCACGGGTATCTTCAACCATAACCTTGGCTTCCCTGCCTGTTTTATGAACACTTGATGGATTACCGAATTTGCCGGAAAGCCATGGCAGCATTATTTCTTTTACCCTCGGGTCTATTGGGGTAGTTGCCGCATTATCTAAATAAATTAATTCCATAACATACAAATTTAATTTAATTAAATTACCCCTTCAATTCAAAAAGTTTTATCGTTCACTGGTGAATTCATAGCACAAAAATTTTATTTAAACTATCTTTGTATTGGATATATAAAAATGTTAAGCATGTACAAAAAAGTTAAGCATGTATAAAAAGATAATTAGACCGCTGTTATTTGATTATGATCCTGAAAAAATACATAATTTCACAATAAACAGACTTTCGGGTTCATTATTTCCATCTCTATTAAAGCTGTTTTTAAGTTTTGAGGATAAAAGACTTCAAAGGAAAGTTGGCAGGCTGACATTTAGAAATCCAATTGGATTAGCAGCAGGGATGGATAAAAATGCTGTTGCGCTTGCGGGATGGGATGCGATGGGTTTTGGGTTTGCAGAAGCCGGGACTGTAACTCCGCTGCCTCAGGAAGGCAATCCAAAACCGCGAATGTTTCGTTTACCAAAATATGGCGGAATAATAAACCGGCTTGGCTTTAATAATGCGGGTGCCGATGAATTTGAGAAGAATATTGAACATGTTAAGAAAAATTTATGCAATGATTTTATTGTTGGAGTAAATTTAGGAAAAAACAAACACACCGAACTGGATGATGCATATCAGGATTATAAATTTTCATTTGAAAAATGTTTTGAAACTGCAGACTACTTTACGATAAACGTAAGCTCGCCAAATACTGAAGGATTAAGGCAGTTGCAGCAAAAAAAATTTCTTAATGAAATATTAAGTTCTTTGCAGAAGCTTAATAAAGAACTTGATACTACATTTTCAGATACAATGAAAGATATTTATCTGAAAATTGCACCTGATTTAACTGAAGCAGAGCTAGATGATATTTTACAGGTTTCTATAGATAATAACATTACGGGAATTATTGCTACCAATACAACTATTTCACGAGATACATTGCCTGAAGGGATATATGAAACCGGGGGTTTAAGCGGAAAACCGCTTGAACCAATAGCTAATTCTGTATTAAAATACATTATAAAAAATACCGGCAATAAGCTTGCAGTAATTGCTTGCGGAGGAATTTCATCATTTGATGATGTGAAGGAAAAGCTTGATCTAGGAGCATCTTTGGTGCAAATATATACAGGTTTAATATACGAAGGTCCGGGTATGATAAAAAAGATAAAAAAACAAATGATTCAAAATCTATAAATTTGAAAAGAATATATATTTCAAAATTAGCTCAAGTATTTGCTTATTTTATTAGTAATAAATTCTTCAGCTCTAACCCATATAACAGCAAGTCTTCGTGGTCATTTGGAATGTTGATCTTTTTTTCAAAGGTCATTCCAAGTTTTTGAAGCAATTTAATTGAGGGAAGGTTTTGTGTAACAGTTATTGCAGCAACTTTTTTTAATTTAAGAATTTTACTTGCATAATCTAAAACCCCTATTGATGCCTCAAACGCATAGCCATAGTTTTCAAATTCAGGCAGTAAAGCAAAACCAAGATCAACGTTTTTAAGACCGGGTCTTTTAACCAATCCACACATGCCTGCATTTTCTCCGGCTTCCTTAAGTTCAATTAGATAAAACCCGAAACCTTGGGTTTTATATCCATTTATCAGAATTTCTTCTATATATTTTAAGGCATCATCATCAGAATTTATTTTACGATTGCCTATATATTTAAGCCACCCCGGAGAATTTAGGAGTTTATAAATAAATCCGTTATCGCCAGTTACAAATTCACGCAGCTTTAATCGCTTTGTTTCAATAATATAATTAAAATCCGTCATCAGAATAAAGAACTTATCTATTTGTTTTAGTAAGGTTTAATGTTGAATATAAGCAATTATCTTAAACTATAGAATACCTGATAGTTTCATACAAATGGCATTAATTTAAGTGAGGATAAAACTTTTAAAATTATTTATGGAAAAATGGCATGAAAGGGAAAAGATAAACAGATGAAAGGGATGATTTTTATATTTTAAAAAACGGTTTTCAAGCACATCCTGTTGTGTTGAAAAGTAACCAAACAGGCATAGATTAAAAAATTAAATTATTTTACATTCAGTATAAAATACCTGTATTCATCACCCTTAACATCATGGGTAACTTCCCATTTAGCTTTATATGTACCATCCAGTTCAATAGCCCCGCCATGAATCATATACTTCTGTATCTCTTCTTTTTTTACAGATCTCACATTTACGCTATCGCCTGAAAACATTTTATAAATTCCCCCATTAATGGACTCCCAGATATTTTTTCTTTTTGTCAAAAATACAGCTGTGCAAGTTTCAAACTCCTGTTCTTTTAACTGTTCCAGAAATTTTAGGTCCTGAATAACACGGTAAAGATCAATGTGGCTGGCATTTTCATCCTTGGGCATTTTAATTTCAATAGCATGCTTTTGGACACCGCTTTCAATTATAAAAACATCAACTTCTTTGTTAGCAAGCCTTGGGATAGGATTAAAAATTCTTGATACCGGATAATCAAGCTTAACATTCAGTTCAGGATAATATTTTTTAAAGAAAATTCCTAACTCGTGTCTTAAACCTGCCTCATTATATAATTCAAAAGGGGATTGTGAAAAATACTTAAAAAAGTGTTGAATAATTTCCTTCATAATAATTGACCTTAATAAAATAGTTTCAAATAAATATTCAGCGTATTCAATTGGTAAGTAAAGGCAAATATACCAATTAAAGAAATATCATTTATAGTATAAATTTATACATATTTACCGTAAAACAGTTAATGAAATTGAATAATTTGCAAGGTTTTGGTAGTTTTTAAGTAATTTCACATTAAATTGTATCTTTAAATGAATACTAAAGCAAAAATAATAAATTATTTTATAAAAAACAGTAAAATTTTATAATCATCTTTTAAAATTTCTGTAATATTATTCTGCAATGAATTAGGAATTAATTGATTAAATTGTTTCGGTTAAGTATTGACTGCAAGAATAAAACTCCACTCAGGATGCCGTTTAATATATAATGCCGTAAACGGACATAAAGGCTTAAGCTTTAAATTTCTTTCATTAATATTTTCAAGTGCTAATTTAACCAGTAATGAACCAATTCCTTTGCCTTTGAGTTCATCAGGGACTACTGTATGAGTAAAGATTATTTGGTTAAGGGATAAAGTATATTCAATAAAAGATATAAAACCATCTGTAATTAACTCAAATCTCTTTTTTTCTGCATTATCTTTAAATTCATTCATACCTGAAAATAATAGTTTAAATTAAATTGTTAAATACAAATAAAAAAGCCGGCAATTTGCCGGCTTGTATAGAAAAATTTATTTAATTAAAATCATTTTTCTTACGTATAAAAATTCACCAGCAGATATTCTGTAAAAATATATTCCGCTTGAATATTCAGCTGCGTTCCATATTACATAATGTTTGCCTGCGTTCATATTTGTATTTACAAGTGTTTCTATAAGTTTACCATTTACATCAAAAATACTTATACTAACGTTACTGTTTTTAGGAAGATCAAAATTAATTTTTGTTATTGGATTGAACGGATTAGGATAGTTTTGTTCAATTTTAAAAGTATTTGGAATCTGGTTGTTGTTATTCTGCATACCCACAAACCCAACATTTATATTAACAAATCGTTCATGCACAGGAGTTCCGTTTGGTCCGTTACCGCGTATTCTTATATTAAAATTCCCGCTGGGAACCCCTCCTGATGTTTTTATTCTTAATCTTAAAGAATCAGGATAAGTTAAGAGCTTATCCTGCAGAATATTTGATGTTTTATTAAGTAAATCAAGCGTAATATTACCAGCTCCGGGTGGATTTGTAACTACTGCACTAAAAATTGCAGTATCATTATACAGTTTAACAGCGGGAACACCAACATACACAAAAGCACTATCACTAATATTGTTCATTCCAAATGCATTTGGCTGAACACGCATAGCAAAATCTGGAAAATATGACCCCATATTTTGTGCAGTTGAATTTCTGTGATCTGTCCAAACACTGAAACCCACCTTAGGGTTATTAGCCATCATTGTTGTATAGTCACCCCTGTAGCAGCCTGGTGAGCATGAGGGACTTGGAAAAATGAATGATTGATTAGTTAATCTCTGGCTCTGTGCAAAAGATTGCCCGCCATCGGTAGAATAGGTTGCATACATATCTGTTGTAAAATTTGTTGGGTTTGCCCTGTCATCATACCAATGGATATAAAGTTTGCCTGTAGTTCTTTCGCACCATATTTCAGGAAACCATTGATCACTGGTTTCAGGATTAGGATTATCATTTACTCTTACAGGAGAACTCCAAGTAGCACCCTGGTCAGTTGAATATCTAAGCCAAATATCCGGCTTATTTCCATTACCGGCTGGACTGTTAGAAGCATTAACAAAATATAATCTGCCGCGGTAAGGTCCGTTGCTGTTATCCATTGCAATTTTAGGATGCGGTGCAGTTCTTGCGTTATGTATGGTATGTCTTCCGCCTGCATAAGTACCTACATATCCTGACCAACCCGACTGGGTTGACATTAAAGTAAAATTTGCACCTCCATTTGTTGAGCGGTAGAAATTATAAATACGGTTTCCCGAGGCATCGCTGCCAGTATTTGTAACATACATTACACAACCTCCGTTAGTTGAACCGTTTGGACCAACGGCAATATATACACCCGGTAAAATGTTTGAGGGAGTAAATGTAGTAGTCCATGTTAATCCTGCATCAGTGCTTCTAGCAAAAGGACCGGTACTGCCGCTTCCGGTTATTGCAGCATACACATAATTAGCATAGGGTCCTGTGCCGGTATATTCTGCTGAAACGTGGTTACGGTCAACTCCGTTGACTGATAGTACAGGCGAACTCCAGGTAAGTCCGTTATTAGTAGAGCGGTAAACATACTGCCCTGAAACACCTGATGCATAAATCAGCACTCCGCTTCCTGTATGTGCCGCCCATGGATCACAACAGGTACCCGAAGGATACATGGGATTACTTAAATACCAATTTAGCCCCCCATTTGTTGTTCCGCGTGCATTCTGCGGACTTGCATTTGCACCAAAGAAAAGCCATAATGGATTCAGCGGATTTGAAGAACCATATTGCTCATAATTATCTATCCCAATATCAAAATTATCAAAATCGTTCAATGTAACAATCATTGGCTGGTGGCTTATATTAGGATTAAAATGAGAAAAGGATTCCCGGGTAGGCTGCTCAATGTTTGGATTATCATCATCAAAAGGATAGTCATCAAAGTTTTGTGCCTGAAACAGCAAAACTCCAATAACTATAAAAACCGATAAAAAGAGCAGACTTACAATCCGTGATCCTGAAATTGTAATTTTTTTCATTTGTGAATTATTGGTTATTGAATTGCAAAATATAGCAGTTTATTTTGAAATTCTGAATGGTATAAATTGTATATTTTTTAGGTAAATGACTTTGAATTATAAATAAAAAACCCGCATTAAAAGCGGGTTTTAACAAATAATATTTAAAATTTATTTAATAACAATCATTTTTCTGCTTGCAGAAAAACTGCCTGCTGTAAGGCGGTAGAAGTAAACTCCGCTTGAAAGTAAAGATGCATTATATGAAATTTCATAATTTCCTGAATTTAATTCACCATTAAAAAGCTGAGTGACAAATGAACCATTGCTGCTATAGACATCAATTTTAACATTACCATTTTGGGGCAAACTGAATGAGATCATTGTCTGCGGGTTAAATGGGTTAGGATAATTTTGATTCAATTTATAAGTATCCGGAATTTCACCGCCAGTTTGCAAGAAACCGGTAGTAGTACGCCAAGTGGCAATATTATTTGCACTCTGCCCGCCTGCTAATGAAAATTCCCCTCCTGCAATTATATCATTCAGATTACTTCTTAACGCTTTTACTCTTGGATTTGAACCGCCAATACCTGTGCCTAAAGCAGACCAAGAAGAACCATTATAAGAGGCGATTCTTGATGCAGGAAGAAAATCCGCAAACTCAAAATCACCTCCGGCATATAATTTACTTCCAAGTGAGGTGAGTGAATAAACTCCGTTATTAAAACCATAACCAACATTAGACCAGCTTATTCCGTTCCATCTTGCAATTCTGTTTGTAACAACACCGCCAATTGTTGTAAAAGTACCGCCGACATATAATGAACTGTTAAAAACAGTTAATGCATAAACACCTCCGTCATCAAGTCCAACACCTATCTGGCTCCAAGAAGTACCGTCAAATTTAGATAATCTTTTAACGGAATTACCGTCTGATACAGTAAAAACACCACCGGCATAAAATATATTGTTATAAAGCGCAAGTGAATACACATTATCATTAAATCCGGCACCCATGGTACTCCACGCACCGCTTTCATACTTAGCAATTTTCTGCATAGGGTTTCCGTTTACATTAGTAAAATTTCCGCCAGCAACAAGCCTGGTAGTGCTTACAGCAATATCGTATATAGTTCCGTTAAAAATACCGCCTGTTGAGTGCCAGGAGGAACCATTCCAGTAAGCAATCTTACTGCAGCTAACACCGCCTGCATTAGTAAACTTTCCTGCTGCGTATAAATTTCCACCAAATACAGCAAGTGCAAAAATTGAATCGTTTGTTCCCAAACCTAAAGGCTGCCATGCCGTGCCGTTCCATGAGGCAATATTGTTTACAAGTACACCGCCTGCAATCGCAAAATAACCCGCAGCAATAATTCTGCCGTTATAAACTCTTAAATCATTCACACAGCCGCCTGTTCCTGTACCCAATGACTGCCAAACCTGTGCATTTAAATTAAAATTAAAAATAATTAGGATAAGTAAGGAAATTAAAAAATACAGTTTTTTAATACCTGATAAATTTTTCATAATACTATCCCCTTTTGAAGTGATTTTACAAACATAACCAATTATTTTTTAATTTATTACATAAGAATTTGTAATAATTTTTATAAAAAAATTGAAACTTTATTTATCTATTTTTCTTTATAAATAATAATTAAATTATAAACTAAATTAATCGGAGAAAAATTATGTCAAGAAAGCTTATTTTTAGCTTATTTTTAGCTATTTTTGCTTTAACATTAAATGTTTTTGCATCATCAAAGGGTCCCGGTGATAAAATTGAAAATTTTTCAATAGTAAATTATGACGGGGCTAATTATTCATTATCAGATGCATTGGCTTCTTCAAAATCAGGTGTTATAATTATGTTCTGGTCAACTGTATGCCCTAACGTACAGCCGTATAATGACAGGATAAATGATTATGTAAAGGAATACACTGAAAAAGGTTTTACGGTTTGGGCAATTAATTCAAATTATACTGAAAGCAATGATGAAGTAAAAGCACATGCCGAAAAGAACAGTTATGTTTTTCCTGTATTAAAAGATATGAATAATGTTGTTGCAGATATGTTTGGTGCAACTAGAACACCTGAAGTTTTTGTAATAGGTAAAGATAATACTATTTTATATCACGGCAGAATAACAGATAATAGATCAGCAGCTGAACAGAAAACAACTGATCTTAAAAATGCTGTTGACGAAATTTCACAGGGTAAAGAAGTAACCGTGAAAGAAACTAAATCATTTGGCTGCGGTATAAAAAGAGTAGAAAAATAAATAAAAAATTATGAGCTTAAAGATATTTTTCATAGCTGCAATTCTATTTGCAGTTACAACATTTGGGCAGGAAGTAAAGACGATAAAAAATATTGATGATTATCAAGAACTTATCAATAATTCAGACAGCAAGGTTATATTAGTTAATTTTTGGGCAACCTGGTGCCCTCCCTGCGTTAAGGAGTTTCCTGAGCTTGTTAAACTTTACAAAGATTACAAAAACAAAGGATTTGCTTTGTACTTTATTTCATTAGACGATAAATCTGATTACGATACCAAACTTCTTCCATTTTTAAAAAAAAATGAAGTGGATTTTACTTCATACTACGGAGATTTTGAAAACCCTGAATCATTGATGAACTATGTTGATAAGAACTGGCAGGGAGAAATTCCATATACCGGAATTTACAACAAAAAAGGGGTATTAGTAAAAACGCTGCTTGGCAGTCAGAGCTATGAACAGTTTGAAAAGGAAATAAAAAAACTTTTAGATAAGTAAGAAATGTTTTAAATTGATAAAGCCCACATAATTTATGCGGGCTTTATCTAATAAATTACTCTTGCTAGATTCCATTGTGTATTCATTGTTTTAAATTCTGTAATTTTGCCCATTGGCTGCAGATCCCTTTCTTTTATACCTGTAGAATTTTTAACGATCATTGTAAAATTTGAAGGCCAACCAATAATAAACTCAACTTTTTTAGATCTGATATAATCCATAAATCTTTTTTCTTCAATAGCATTATAGCTATCTTTATTAACAACCCCATCCAGATTTATCACTTTCATATCATGTGCAAAATATCCAATTGCTCCGGATTGGGATGCGGCAATAATTGTTCCGGGCTTAAAGTTTCTTTGAGCCCATAAACCTATATTCATAAAACCTGTATTAGTTTTTGTACTATCATAAAAAAGGTTTTTAAATTCCGGGGTAAAAACGCTGAAAACAAATACAGCAATAATTACAGGAACCTGTATTGCTTTTATCTTTGCAGAACGGCCTTCAAGATTATCAAATGTTACCGCAGAAAGAATAATGAACATTAATGTTAATGGGTAGAAATATCTTGAAAAATACCAATAACCGAAGAAATAAAAGATATATGATAATATTAATATTAAATTTGAAATTAATAGTATGCCGGCGGGTGAAAGTTCCTTAAAATAAGAGCTTATGGTTCCTTTCTTTTTTAAAAAGATCAATAGAGCCAAACAAAATACAAATAGGAATATAAAAATATAATTATTTGCATAAATGATCTTAAATGCAGCGCTGATAAGCAATGAATACCAGTTATCGTATGTCGGGTTTCTATCAACCTGGTAGAATGAGATAAGTCTCAATGCTTTACCGCTTACAGGAAAAATATCACCTGTATATGCATAAGAATAAACTGCCCAAGGTAAGTATATTATTATTGCAGCAGACATAATGATAATAACTTTTTTTGCTGTCTCTCTTATGCTGATCTTATTTTTATAGTTATAAATAAAATAAAATAATAATACAGCACCCGAAAAAAAGATGTTATCAATTCTTGAAAGAAGGCATAACCCTACCCCCCCCCCTAATAAAACCAGGTTCTTATAAGTATCTTTATCTTTAAATTTTTGAAATAGGTACAATGTTAAAACTATCGAAAGTACAGAAAGAGGCGTTTCCAGTCCGTTCAGCGAATTTATTATAACCGTAAAGCTCAGGATCCACAGCACGCTTAATAATATTAATGTAAGATAGGAACGCGCTTTATAGAAAATTTTTAAAAGTAAGAATAAAGTCAGTGTATCCAGAAAGGCATTAATTACAAGCATTGCTCTAATTGGTGCAAACAGATCACTTTTAATAAATAAAAATACCGGAACTATTAAAAAAACATATAAAGGCTGAAAGCCGTTTGTATATGAATCAGTATAAAGCGGGCCGGAACCATTTGCAATATTTTTCGCTATTGTAAGAACGTAGTATGAATCATCCTGTATAAAAGGTCCATCAATAAACTCAAAGGGCTGGGAAGCAATATACAGTCTTAAAATTAAATTAACTAGAACCGCTGAAATAATTATTTTATTTTTTACTGAAACTGAATTGCCAACTGATTGTATTATTTCTTTTGTCTTAGTATTTTTTTTCATGTAAAATAAATAAGGCACAAGTTACAAATACAATTTTTATAAATCAATACGGGCTTTTTGTTTTGATCAGAAAAATTTTAACTACCCGGCAGCTTCGCCATCTGGAACCAGAAGTCTTCAATAATTTTTACAGTCTGTGTGTATTCATCAAAATCAACCGGTTTTGTTACGTAGCAGTTAGCACTGAGATCATACGATTTTAAAACATGGTCTTCACTGCTTGAGCTTGAAAGCATTATTACCGGTATTTTTTTTAGCTCAGGGTTGTTTTTAATATCCTCAAGTATTTCAAAACCATTCTTTTTTGGGAGATTAATATCAAGTAAGATAATATCAGGTCTTACTCTTTCGGTATATTTACCGCGTGCATAAAGATAGTTAAGAGCATCTTCGCCATCCCGGGCAACATTAAAAACTTTATCAATCTTGCTCTCGCTGAAAGCTTCTTTTATAAGGCGCACATCTCCCTCATTATCTTCAACAAGCAAAATTTGCAATTGCCTTGGTATATTATCCATTAAAATATATTATTTTCATTTATCTTCAAAAATACATAAATTATTTAGCAACAACAACAGAAGAGCGAAGAAAAATTAATATAAAAATTAAAAATTATTCTTTGTCAGGAATTGTAAAATTAAATGCAGTGCCTTTACCCTGTTCAGACTCAACCCACAAATGACCGCCAAGTTTTTCTACAATTCTCTTGCATATTGCTAGTCCAATTCCGGTTCCCGGATATTGGGAGGAGTTATGCAACCGCTGGAAAATAATAAATATTTTATCGGTAAACTCTTTATCAATTCCAATACCGTTATCAGAAACTGTAAACAGCCATTCATTGCCTTCATGTTTTGCAGAAATATTTACAACAGGTTTCACATCTGGCTTGCGGAACTTAATTGCATTGCTTATCAGGTTCTGCATAAGCTGGTTCATTTGAGATTTATTTGCCCGAACAGTCGGCAAATTTTTATAATTAACCACTGCACCTGTTTCTGCAATTGTTGCGGCAAGGTTAGTTAAATTAAGCTCTAAAACTTTATTAACATCAACATCTTCCATTGGTGCCTCTTTGGTATTCACTCTTGAATACGCCAATAGATCATTAATAAGCGATTTCATTCTAACAACACCATCGACAGCATAATTTATGAACTCATCAGATTCTGCGGTAAGTTTGCCTTTATATCTTCTCTGAAGCAGCTGAATATAACTTGCAACCATTCTAAGCGGCTCTTGTAAGTCGTGTGAAGCAACATATGCAAACTGTTCAAGCTCCTGATTTGACTGCGTAAGTTTATCAGCAAGCAGCTTAAGTTTTACTTCAGTGGATTTGTGTTCAGTAATATTAATAAGTACACCAGCCATATGAGAGTGTCCGTTATTGCGAACTTTAATCATGTGATCTTCAACCCAAATATATGTACCATCAGCTTTACGAACTCTGAACTCAAGATTCAATACACCGGTTGAACCTTTACTGTGCCATTCTAATGTTTTTTCTTCAATACTAATCCAGTCACCCGGGTGAGTAATGGTTTTGAAGAATTCCCTATCAGCAAACATATCTGCAGGGTAACCAAGCATATCAATTACATTTTCACTCATAAATTCCTTGCCGGCACCGGTTTCATAAAGAACAACATCCTGAAGGTTTTTTAAAAGAGTTGCAAGTCTGAACTGAGTTTTGCTAAGTTCTTCCTGTGCTTTTTTGGAATCGGTAATATCACGTTGTGAACCCCAAATCCTGATGAGCATATCATTTTCGACTATACCAACAAGATTATTCATAAAACTTCTGCGCTTACCAAATTTATCAAGCTCTATTGATTCTTCATTATCAATTTTATACCCGCCCATAATACTTTTCCTGATATAATCAATATTTTTAGGTTCAGTATCTATCAGCAATTCACCAATTCGTACACCCGCAATATCACTTGCAGAGTCATATCCGTACATTTTTGCAAATACATCGTTGCACTCAGCAAGATAACCATACCTGAAAATATTCTTAATCTGCTCATCTATGGGGAGTTTCGTTGAAATAGGTTCAAGGAATTCAAATCTCCAGATACCTTCTGTACTTTGTTTAACAAATGCTCTGTAACGCTCTTCGCTGTTTCTTAAAGCTTTTTCGGTTTCTTTTCGCTCAGTAATATCGCTGTATATTCCATAAACGCCAATCTGGTTTTCTTCAAGAGTAATAGGATATGCCAATATTGAAACATCAACAGTACTTCCATCTTTTCGTTTTCTTAGTGTTTCAGTGTGAATAATTTCTCCTTTAAGTACAAACAATGTCATTTGTGTTGCCTGCTCAAGCATGCTGTTTGGAACAATGATATCATTTAATGTTTTGCCTATTATCTCAGAAGTATTGAACTGGAACATTCGCTCAAATCCTTTATTGGCATTAAGAATCTTATCCTGATTATCAAGAATAACAATACCTTCGGGAGAGTTTTCAAACAGCTGCTGGAAATATGATTTTTGCAGAATAATTTCCTGCTCAGCTTTTTTACGCTCAGTAATATCCCTGTAATTTAAAACAATTGCTCCAATAACCGGATCATGGATCATATTATGAGCAGTAACTTCATGCCATATCCATACACCTTCCTTATTCTTTAACCGGAGCTGAATATTATTAACAATATTCCCCTGTTCGGCAAGAACATTTCTGAATAATTCATCTGCAATATCTCTGTCATCAGGATTAATGAATTCCATCAGATTTTTTCCTATATAATCATCCTGCATGTAGCCAAGTATCTTTGCAACAGATGGGCTTGCATAAATTATCATACCGGTATTATCAACCAGCGAAATTTGGTCAGAAATATTTTCAATGAGCGCTTTAAATCTGATATCCTTTTCAGTAAGTTCTGCTTCAGCTTTTTTGCGTTCAGTTATATCAATACATATTTGATTTATTGCTTCCGGATTACCTGATTCATCATATTCAGAATATAAATAGGTATCTAACCAAACCACTTTTTGATGTCTGTTAATTATCCTGTATTCTAAATGCTGAGTACCTGAATACTTCTGTGACTCCCAATTTTTGTAAAAATTAAATACCCTATTTCTG
>WBZR01000866.1_pt1 | contig 43584 bp, 22 predicted proteins | sample 5204231 | NCBI WGS metagenome assembly WBZR01 (sample SAMN12412403, study PRJNA552823) | activated sludge metagenome | isolation source: activated sludge from anammox sidestream of wastewater treatment plant... | place: USA: Virginia | collected 2017-08 | reverse complement strand
GCCACATTCGTCTTGGTCATGCTCGATGGGGAAACCCAGCTCCTGAAGCATCTCAAAATCGCGCTGGATGGTGCGCTCACTGACTCCGAACCGCTCGGAAAGCTCGCGCAGGGGGATTCCCGTACCGCGTGTTTGCAGTGTGCGAAGCAGTTCCCATTGCCGCGTCAGTTGATCGCCGCGTGACATACAGATGGCCCTCTCGAACTCCATCATGATATCACAACTCTGGCCGGGAAGTGGGGGGGAGGTGTTCAGTTGCCTCATCCATCAGTGAACGGGCATCGTCAATGGTACATTGGGCCGCATCGTCGCTAGGTTCCGTCCGGAGGGTAGCACACCCTTCCCCAGTCTTCGCTGATACCTTGCTCGATCATGATCGCCAGCATGGCCAGCAGCAGTTCCATCAGAACCGTTGCTGAAGACTGCAGGGCCCTGCGGTTGAGCTTGCTGCCCTTGGTGCTGGCCCCGTGGAACACCTGGTTGCGCATGACGTAGAGCCGATCGAATAGCAGCCGCATAATTGGCAGCCGGTTCGGCTTCTGATAGGCGAGGATTGCATCCTTGGCATCCTTCTTAGCCTGTCGAATCGCCGGCGCGGACTGGTTCTCCCAGAACTGGATGGTAAGGTACGGATCCTCGATGAGATTCAGCACTGCCGTCTGACGACGCCCCAGGATCTGTCGGAGCGCTGCGTGTGCATCCAGATGCCAGATGTGGGTGATGAATGTCTTGAGCGCATCTCGATCTGCCCAAGGTCGATGTTGATCATCCAGCCGACCGTAAAGCGCATTCAGCGCTATCCAGCAGGAGATAAAGCGGCCTTCAGTGTCGACCGCCTGAAATCCCTCGGCCCGCTCCAGCCAGGAGAGACCGCGCCAAATGCGAATGGAGAATGATTGATTCGCCTCCCGTTCTTCATTGGGCATTAGGCGGAAGCGAGTTCGGAGCTCGATGGCAGTGGCCATTACATCATCATGAGCCAGTGCCAAGCTTCCGGCAACTGAGCAATGTGATCCTGACCTAGATTCTGGGAGGACAACTTTCCCGCCGATTGCATGATTCGTCTGAAGGTCTCGGTAGGGCCTGCGGTTAACGGGTCTAGCATCTCAACACGGAGGATCTCAACGAGTCGCCGGTAGCACCACGGCGTCTCAACTTCATGGCCCGTGAACTTCTCAAAACAAACCGATTCCTGTTGCCGACGCGCCGTGGTAATCAACCGGACATTGTGGAGTTTGTCCGCGACGAAGATGAGACGAACCGCCTGTGAAGCCTGCCGCGGATGCTGTAGATGAAGCTCATTACCCTCACCCAGGGTCAGGTGGGCCCGTCCTTTCGAAACCCGAAAGTTTCCAAGGCGGTGGTCCCCTGAACTGTTTCAAATTAGCAGCAGGTCTGCCATAATAAAGGCGCTTCGTTCTTTAGATGGGACTTTCACGAGTGTTCCTCGCGATTGGAGCAGTCCGTACAGACGAGACACACCGGTAGCTTGTATGGCATCAAAAGCAAAAGGTGGCGCTCCCCCTCCTGACAGCGCCTCCGATCAGCTGTACGCCCGACTTGTAGAAGCGGCTGAGGGTCGCGCCACGCTATCTCCCGAATTCTCCCTGCCCTTGCTCGAGTCACTGGTCACGGGTGAAAAGGCCCTTCGTCAGGCGGCGCTGCGGTGCGCGCTTCGGGAGATGAATCTGCATCGGGCCTGCGTTCTCCATCGCATGCTCGAGCTTGCTTCGTTCCGGAAGTCACTTGAGTTCACACACCAAGTATCCCCGGACCAAGTGATCACAACAGCCTCGCCGTTTAGGACGAAGCTTGACGCAGCCTCCACGCTCTCTGACGAGGAGCTCCTTGATGCAGTGTGGATTGCGCCGGTCGACCAGGTTGCAAAACTCGGACGTGACGTCCTTGGTCGAATTGCCGTCGCTGCCCTCGCGAGGCTGAGAAAGATCCGAGAGTCGACCGGCAGCCGCAAGCTGTCGACGGGCAGTTATCAAAGTTTGGTCCGCGATGATTGCCTGGTCGCCATCTGGTGCTTTGCGCATCCGGATAAAGACGTCGAAGCACACACCGCCGAGCTGCGCAGGGAACTCGGAACCGCCCGCCAGCTGCTCCCGAAACGCGGGCTTGCCGACACCCATGCGTTTGAACTCTTCTTACTCGCACCTTCGGTTCGACGAAAAGAACTGGTCATTCGCATTGTCGAGAGCGCCGCCCAGGATATCCCGGACCATGAGACCCTTATTCGCGCCGTTGTGCTCGTCGAGTCCGTCACCGAGAATTTCGGGCCGGAGGAACGCAGGCGGCTCGGAGAGATATCATACCAGCTCTGGAAGCCGTCGAAGCTCGCCGACACGGCCCGTATCTGTGCCGGTGCCATCTCGGCAATGTTCCACCGACTCAATACCCAAGAGTCACTTGAACTACTCGAACTCTGTGACCGGGAATCGAATGCGGAACTGGCGAAAGCTGCCGTGGCCGCGGTCGTCCGGAGCAACGCCCTCATCACAGTTCCGCCTCCCTCATGGCCACCGTCGTCGCGGCAGGCGATTACCCGCGTGCTCGTGCATCATGGACAAGCCGAGACCCTTGAAGAATTGCTGAAAAACGCGGCCGATTCGCGGCGAACCACAATTACCCTGAATCACGAAGAAATCGGCTCATTCCTCGAGATTGGCGAAACGGCGGCCTCGGCGGGCAGCGTCAGTTGCCTGCGCCGGGTGGCGGATCTGATCATCGATGCCGCGCGCAGCACGCCGAGCCGTCCATGGAGTTTTGTCGGCTTGGTTGAGCGACTCGCCCGCCCCGTCGCAGCGGACGCGTTGAAGGATGCGCTGGTGGCTTCTGCCCCAATGAAAGAGAAGCCTGCGATCGACGACGGCCTTTGTGTTGTCGCGGCCGCCATCGCGCGCTGCCAGGACATTACGTGCATCATGGGGATGCCTGTTCCCAAGGACTGGAGGGTAGTGTTCGCCTGCTGGACCGCGGCCGCGCGTGTTGTCGAACTGCGCCAGGTCGTCGACGCGTGCCGGGATGTGAGCGATCAGATTACTTCCGCGGTGAAGAGACTCTCCCGCAACTGGGAGGAACTGACTAGCTCGGGCCTGCGTCAGGACGCTGTCCGACGGATGGATCTTGCCGCCCGGCTTAAACAGGCCGCGGATCGTTTCTCGGATGCAGCGGAAAGGCTTCGTGACTGCCAGCGCATCGCCGATCCCTACCGACGCGTCGCCGCTGGCATGGCCGCGGCCGCAGATGAGCTAAATCAGCTTCCGGTTCCGGAAAGGGAGCCGATGGTCAAATCCTCTCGCATCCCGGAGGAGGAATTCGATTTGTCGTCGCTCCTGGCATCCGCAGGCGCGGTTCCCGAGAGGATTAAGGAAATCGCCGTGCGCGCGAAGGGAGGACCTTTAGGATTATTGAACTCGCTCATGAGTGACGGAGGTGTCCTGTTCAGACTTCCGGTTGAGGCCGCGAGACTCTGTGTGGATCATGCCACATCGCATGATGCCCTGAAAACCGAACGGTTACTTGGAAGCCTCTTGAAATCCGCCCAAACACCTGCTGCGCGCCGTCGGTTGAGTGATCTTAAAAAGGCCTACCACTTCTCGGATGATTCGGTGGACTCTGGCGGAGACACCGGGGTAAACGGAAGCTCCTCTTCCCCCGACATCCAGACAGAATTGGTGAGCTTGAGTGAATGGTTTGAAAAAGCCGTCCATTCTGAACGGGACATCGACATTCTCGAAACAAACCTGCGCATCCAGGTCGGCCAGCTGGTCGCGGGAGAGCTTCCTCTGGTTGAGGAAATGCTCAGCGAACACGCGCGGCTCAGAAGCATGCTGAAGGATACGATAGGTCTCATCGGGCTCGAAGAAGCGATTGGGCTTCATGTCAGTCCCCAAAGAGTGCTGCCGGGCAGACACCGCGTCCTGCCGAGTGCAGAGGCTCCCGCGGAATATCGCGTCGTCGCACTGGGAGTAGCATTATCAGAGGGCTCGACGATCTGTGCTCCCGCCGTTCTTGAGCCGATCGTCACGCAAAGGAGTTGAAGATCCCAAAGGAGGGCTGGGCATGTCCGGAGAACTCTGCTGTGGAATCGACTTTGGCACAACCAACTGCTCGATCACGTTGCATCGAACCAACTCAAATGAGAAGCCTCGGCAGGTAATAATCCAGGATGGCTCCATCCGCAGGAACTATCTGCGTAATCTGGTACTCTGGCAGGGTGCCGAATCGCCCCACCTGGGAAACGAGGCAGAAGGAATCCTGAACATCTTGGATCCCTCGCTCTCGCGGGAGGAACCCGGCGGGGCCCTTCTCCTCGAAGCCTACAAGCCCCTCTTGAACTTGCTTCACTTGCGATATCTAACCCAGGAAGACATCATTCATGTCATTCCCTACGACCCCTATCTTCAGGAAACGATTATCCGCATCTCCCGCCGCCTCGTGAATGTGCATCCGGAACGGCCTTTTCTTCAGCGGTTGCAGGAGGGCTGCCAAGGTATCCTCCGAACTCTGTTGAATAACGCGGCCAAAGCGCTCGACCGGGAAAACGAAGAGCTGACGCAGGTCTCAAAATTCTGTCTCGGGATTCCCACCGTGTTCGGTTCGCTCGCGAAGCGCCGCCTGGTCTGCGCCCTGCGGGGGGCACTGGCCGAACTAGGGTGTGATTACGGCTTCCGCGAGATCCTACAACGAGTCGTTTTGATCCCGGAACCTGTCGCTGCCGTGTATGCGATGATTGATCGACTCGAGGAGTTTGACATTGAACGTCCCAATGTCTTGGTCTTTGACTGCGGAGGCGGATCGCTTGACGTCTCCCTGCTTCGGTTCGATCGGAGCTTTGGCGAAGGGCCGACCCGTGAGATCGCGTCGGATGGTCTGGGCAGGGCCGGCCGACATATCGATCGTCTGATCCTCGACGGCATCAAACAGTGCATCGAAAGCAGCAATGAACTGCGGCGAGAGCAGAAGGCAGCAGCCCTTGAAGCTCTGGAAAGGCGCTACGATCTGGCGCTTAGCTACTGCGAGCGCATCAAGATTGATCTGTGCTGCGACCCCGGCGCACGCAAGGGGCACTTCCTGGTCCAGGGTCTGGATTTCAGCTGGGCGGACATGGCGGCGTTTTCCCGACCGTACCTCGACGAGATCAGCGAACTGCTGCGTCGCGTCACGTCGGAGACCCAGCCCGATGTGGTCTTGATGGTCGGCGGGTCCTCGGCCAATCCGCTGGTACGTGAAGTCGTCACCAAGACGTTTCCCGAGGCCCACGCCCGCGGGAGAATCATCGCACCTCCGACCATGGATCCCACGAAGGGCCTGGTCAGCGCTTCCGATTCACCGGATGTCCAGCGGTTTCAGACAGGCTTTTTTGCGATCGGACGCGGCCTCCCACTCGCCTACGAGTATCGAATGTCGGGCAGCGGTCTGGACACCCTGTCGGGCTCCGACCTGATCCTGTGGCGGGCCAACGAGTCTGAGCCCGATACCGATGATCTCCGCCAGACGCTCGTCTACAGGGACACGACCCAGGCCGAGGCCACGCGAAACTACCTGGAATGCGGAGCACAGTTCGGAACTCTCCTGCTGAGGCCGGACTACGACTTTGAAAATGGCAATTTCGCCGCAACGGTCACCCTTCACGAACGCATCCTCGGGGGGCACGAGCGCTTCGTCCTAAACTGGATCAACCTCGAAGTCGACTCGGAATTCGATCTTTCGAGATTCGATCTTGCCGTCTATGCCGCGCCGGCCGAGCACGGCGTACTCCCCAACATCAAGGTGGTGGCGCGCCACGCGTCTGGATGCACACCGGTGGGCGAACTCGTATGGACCTCCTGTTCGGAGGAGGAACTGTCGGATTTTTTTGACGAGCTCAGTCAGGTCGATCGGCAAAAAACGCATCGACAGAGTCTTTACAAGGAGTGGGGCGTGCCATGTCCGCCAAAGCGATTGCACGAGTACTGCCTGATGCCCCCGATCAATTTTCCAGTCAGGCATGGCGGGATCCGCTCATGGACACCGGTCCCGCGGCCGCTCAACAAGGGCGTGATCATCGAGTGCCGTGAGCGCCGCTCCGGCCGGTACTGGACCCGAGTACCAGGGGACCGGGGTGACGTGTTTCTGGTCAAGCAACTCAGGCCCGTCTCGGGGGACAGGGAAAAAATCGGCGTCACCTCCGGGTCGGACTGGGAGTTATCGAAATACAGAGTCGAGGCCGTCTCCTGGCCCTGCGACCGAAAGCACAAGCCGTCTGCATGCGATTGCCCGGGAGATGTCTACGAGTTCCGCAACACCGATCTCAGGATCATCGATGACTGACGTGCCGGGAATGTTTGCACCGGGTTCAGCCGTGACCACGCCGGAGGGCGACGGGGTCGTCATGTCGATCGAACGGGTCGGCGGCCGTGACGAAATCTTGGTTTTCACAAATGGTCGCGAGAAAAAATTCTGGGCCGAGCATCTCAGCATGCGCGGGCGCATCTCGCTCGAATATGCGATCCAGTTTTCGAAGACGATCGCCCCGACGGAGTTTGCGGCCCGGCTCGTCGAAGAGCAACTGTTAAATCCCCTCAGCGATGTCTTATATGCCTTTCGGAGTAGCCGAACAGACCTCCTGCCCTACCAGTTCAAGCCAGTCCTGAAGTTCCTGGACTCGCCGTCGGGTCGGCTCATGATCGCCGACGAAGTGGGCCTGGGGAAGACGATTGAAGCGGCCTTGATCATGAACGAATTGCGAGCCCGACGAGACATTCGCCGACTGCTCGTCGTCGTGTCCAGTCAGCTGCTGCTTCGCAAATGGCAGATGGAGATGCGGAGCCGTTTCTTCCTGGAGCTACAGGAAATGACGCGCGAGACCCTGGACAAGTTCTTTGACGAGGTCCAGAAGGGCCACGATCCGCCGCTCTACGGCATCGCGACGCTTTCGAGAATGCGCCTGCCGAACAACCGTCGGCGATTGACCGAGCTGGAACCGGTCTTCGATCTGGTGATTGTGGACGAGGCCCACCGTCTCCGGAATACAGCCACTTCCTCCCATGCCTTGGGAGAAACACTCAATGAGTGCGCCGAGAATCTGCTGTTCCTGACCGCGACGCCGCTAAATCTCGGTCTCGATGATTTTTACAATCTACTTGAACTCATCGCCCCGCAGGATTTCCCGAATCGGGCTGTGTTTCGGCAACTCATGCAGCCGACGGAGTGCATCAACCGGGCGATGAAGCACCTTTCCCGTATCCCGGCGGATCGCGGGCGGGCGGCCCGCGAACTGGCGCAGTACGAGATCCACACGGCTGCGGCCCCGGACGCCGCGACCGAGCGGATTCGCAAACTGACACAGCGCCTTTCCTCAGACATTGAGCCGGATGCGGATGGATTGGCGCGGATCTGCCGAACCCTGGCCAGCCTCAGCCCGATTGACCATGTCTTTACCCGGACGCGCAAACGCGACGTGCGCGTGCTCGCCAAACGCACCGCCGAAAACTGGAATGTCACGCTTTCAAAAGTAGAGTACGAGGTGATCGAAGAAGCCGTGCGGCTGCACCGACTGATTTACACGGCCAAGCATGACGGTGATTTTGGCTGGGGCCTCTGCGTGACGATGCTCGAGCGTCAGGCGGCCAGTTGCCTAGTCGCACTGGAGCCCTCTCTGAAGGGGCTCCTGCTCGACCAGGGATTGTCCGAGACTTTTGACGGCATGGATTTGGAAGACGATCAGTTCGACGACGTATTCGATCAGGAGCCCCGCCTCGACGCCGAGAATATCGCCGCTCTCAAGAGCCTGCTCAGAACGGTGCAACAGCTTCGTGGTCGGACGGACAGCAAGTACGACGTTCTGCTCAGCCAGCTGAAGAAAATCTGGGACAAGCACCCCCGACGAAAAATCCTACTCTTCTCATTTTTTCGCGGAACCCTCCGTTATCTTCAGGAACGACTGACCCGTGACGGAGTAGCGTCGGTCCAAATGGACGGCATGACCCCCGTAGAGCAACGCGAGCGTCTGATCGAACAATGGGCCGGAACGGCGGCGGACAGTCCAGTTGTCATGCTTAGCAGCGAGATTGGCAGCGAAGGTCTTGACATGCAGTTTTGCGACGTGGTCGTCAACTATGACATGCCGTGGAATCCCATGGTCGTCGAGCAGCGCATCGGACGCATCGATCGCATCAATCAAGAATCCACGGAGGTTCTCGTCTTCAACCTCGACGTGAAGGACACCATCGACTCAAGGATCTTTCTGCGCCTATACCAGCGACTCGACATCTTTCAGAATGCGATCGGTCCCCTCGAGGCCATCCTCCAGGAGGGCATCGCGGCCCTCAACCGAGACATTGTTCGGGGTGAAAAAATCGACGAGGTGCAGCGCCGGGCGGATGAACTGGCCCGCGTGGCCGCCAACTACCGCCTCTCGGAGGAGGATCTGGAGAGCAATAAGGACATACTGGTCGGCCATACCGAATTCTTCGAGCACGAGGTGAATCGGCTGGTCGAGGACGGGCGATTCCTCGCCGGGCAGGCCCTTCAGAGCTACATCACCCATGTCTTGGAGCGTTTGGGGAGCAAGCGCCCGATCCGGCGGAAGGTCGTCAGCGAACCCTGCTACGAACTCGAACTCGGGCTGCCGACCATCGAGCGATTTCGGGAGTTAATGCGCCGCGCCGGGAGCGGCGAAGCAGGCCTGGAGCCGCTTTCCCGATCCGAGCATATCCGCAACTACTTTGCCCGACTTCAGCAGGCACAGGCGACGGGGAGGAGCGAGCGCATCACCTTCGACCCGGATTACGCCGGGCGGCATCCGACCGTGCACTTCATCGGTCACCAGCATCCACTGGTCTATCTCTGCCGATTCGCCAATCAGCGGTTCGGGGCCTATCAATCGCCGCTCTTTACCCACATAGAATTGTCGGCGCGCCGCGCCAAGGAGGAAGGAAACCTCGAACGCGGTTCATACCTCGTTCTGCTCTCATCGGTGAGACTGACTGCCTCGTCGACCGGGTCGATTCCCAACTGGGCATCGCGCATGGTGAGTGACCGGCGTCGGATCATCAGCGTCGCGACGCGCATCGATGACGCTGGTTCGGTCAAAGATGTCCGGCGCGTCTCGCCGCGATTGCTGGCCGCCATTGCCGAAGCGCATCCCGCCGAGGAGGCCGGCGGGTTGTCGCCCGACCAATCCATGACGCTCCTTGCCCGCCTGCGGGAAACCCGGGCCCGGGAAGTCGATCGCTGGACCGCGGAAACCGAAGATTCCATCGGCCTCCTGTTTGAAAAGCGGCTCGCCAACGAAATGGGCTTGCTGGGTCGACGCGCCGCGCGGCTGGAGCGGCAGTTGTCACAGTCCAACACCAAGGCTTCGGTTCGCAAGGGTTGGGAGACGCAGCTGGACAATATTCGGCGGAGAATGCGGGATCTGCCCCGAAATCTGTCAGGCTGCCGCACGCTCAGGCCGGGCACCGAGGACCTGGCCGCGCTGCGCGTCGACGTCCTTGCGAAATAGGAGGTCTTACGGGTTGATTCAGAACGGGCCTTCGATTCGAAAGTCATCCCGGTGGCACGAGCGCCACCCAATTAGCGGCGAAGGAAATAATCGGATAAGTTGGTTACCCGGCGATTGCGCCCATTCGCTCTCCGGAGGCACGACTCTGATTCTGAGTCTTTCTCTTGATCGCTATGTACTCATTTAGGAGTGGGCCTCATGGCGCGCACCGAAAAGCCATCCATCGTGTTAGGCCCACCCGGCCGGCGCAATCCGGACATCGGCATGCTTGCTCTCGTCCGGAATCGTCGCGGAATTATCAGCGGAGTCCGCCAATTTGATGGACACGACGGACGACTTCATCTCGTCCAGGTCGAATACCGCGATGGGCTCCGACCGCTCGACGAACAGCTGGTCTGGGAGCTTGAGCCCTCCAGGGACTTGCTCGAACCGAATGAGATTCCACGCGCCACCGACCAGCCCATGGACAGCGGTGAATACGACGCCCTTGTTCGGGCAGCCCGGTGGTCGGCGGTTTATCCGTTCCTGGACCCGGATGGAACGGGGGTTTTGGATCGCCGCCCGATCGCCTCTCCCTTTCACGGCGCGGTTCAGATCGACGATTACCAGCTGATCCCGCTGCTCAAAGCCCTGCGGATGCCGCGCATAAACCTGATGATCGCGGATGACGTGGGCCTGGGAAAGACCATTGAGGCCGGTCTGATCCTCAGCGAACTGCTGCTGCGTCGACGCATTAGCCGGGTTCTGATCCTCACGCCGGCTTCGCTTCGCACGCAATGGCGAGACGAGATGTGGTCGAAGTTCTCGCTCGCGTTTGATCTGGTCGATCGTGATTCGACCCTCAAACTGCGCCGCTCGCTCGGGATCGACGCCAACCCGTGGCGGGCATGTCCGCGAGTCATCACCTCCTACCATTACCTGCGGCAACCTGACGTGCTCGAGCAGTTCACGAGCGCTGCCCGCACCCCGGAGGGATCACCTCACCTCCCCTGGGACCTGCTGATCGTGGACGAGGCCCACAACCTCATGCCCTCGCCGTTCGGTGAGGACAGCCAGCTCTGCGAGATGCTCCGGCACATCACTCCCTTGTTTGAGAATCGACTTTTCCTAACCGCCACACCGCACAATGGTCACACCCGGTCTTTCACCGGGCTGCTTGAACTGCTGGATCCGGTCCGCTTCACGCGGACCGACGAGCTTCGTCCGGCCGAGCGCGAGCGCGTCAAGCAGGTCGTGCTTCGACGCCTAAAACGCGAGATCAACGAACGCACGAATCCGCCCAAATTCTGCACTCGATTGCCTCCGGCCGCGGTGACTTTGCAGTTTTCGGAGGCAGAATGCCGCCTCTTGGATGCTTTTGATGGGCTTCGCACGCGTATACGATCGGTGATCGCACAGGCCGCGCGGGGACGACGCCTGGCAGGTTCCTTCGCCGTCGAGATTCTGGGCAAGCGGCTGCTTAGCGGTCCGATGACGTTCTTGGATTCGTGGCAGCGGTGCAAGCTGGGTCTGGCTGAGGCCGAGGCCGCCGCGGATGAAGGCCTGCTGGCGGCCAGCCAGCCCGTCCGCGAGGACTCGGATGATGATCGCGAAGCCGAGGAGCGGACAGCGACCGCCGTGGCCACCATCGGATCGTGGATGAAGGCCTTCATCGATGATGTCCAGGGCGAAATCGAGATCCTCGACCAGGCCGCGACCGGCTTGGGCGTGGCGATGGACCGCGCAGTGGTCGGACAGAATCCGCAGTCCGATGCCCGGTATGAGGCAACCCATAGCCTGATCACGAATCTGCTACGCGAAGGCGGCGCGTGGCGCTCGGATGAGCGCTTGGTGATCTTTACCGAGTACAAGACGACGCTCGACTATCTGCTGCGGCGGCTGCGCGAGGATTTCGGGGACGACGACGAGCGATTCCTCTGTCTCTTCGGCGGCATGGATGAGCTTCAGCGCGGCGAAATCAAGGACGCGTTCAATGATCCCGATGCCAAGGTCCGCGTGCTTCTGGCAACAGATGCCGCGGCCGAGGGCCTCAACCTCCAGAGCTCGGCACGATACCTGTTGCACTTCGACTGTCCGTGGAATCCCGCGCGACTGGAACAGCGCAACGGCCGATTAGATCGGCATGGCCAGGCACGTGATGTGCTTGTGCATCACTTCGTGAGCGAACAGAACGCGGATCTGAAGTTCCTTTCCTACCTGATTCATAAAGTCGACAAGATCCGGGAGGATCTCGGTGCCACCGGTGAGCTGTTCGATGAAGCCACCCACCGACGCCTGATCGAGGGGCAGAGCATCGATGCGGTCACGTCCTCGCTCGAACTTCAGATCGAACAAGTCAAATCCGCCATCGCGGTGGAGGCGGATAATTCCGTGGAAGTAGACGGGTCGGATGGCGAGGCCGCCATCGCCGGGGCGGTCAAGTCCCTTGCGGATGAACTTGACCTCGATGCCGCCACTTCGAAAGAGACCCTCGAAGCCGCGATGGGCATCGATGGCGAACATCCGCAGCTTTCCGAACTGGACGCCCTGGAGCGCTTCCGCCTGAACAACCCCGGGCTGTCGAACTGGAAGGAGATCGTTGATGACACGATCCGAAAGCAATCGGCCAATCGAACGCTCGGTCCGGTGCCCATGCTCTCCTTCAGTTCGAAGCCCTTCGTACACGATCTCGGAGGGCGGCAGATCTTTCGGCCGCGCAACGACACCCTGATGCTGCATCTCGGTCATCCGCTGATGACCAAGGCCGCCACATCGCTGACGCGGCGGCGCTTCCCCGGGCCGGCCGCGGTTTCGCGCTGGACCGTTCGATATGACGATGTGCCCAAGGGCTCAGATGCGTTGATTGTGTTTCATGTTGAGGAGGTCAGTGTCAATGAGCTGCGTGAGACCTTCCATCACTGGATCCGCGCACTGCGGTTTCCCGTGAAGGGCGGCAGACTCGGTGAGATGATGCCGCATGTCCGCGGCGTTGAACTCCGCGGGGCCACTGCCTGCCTAGACAAGGGTGATGTTGAGAAAGCCCGCGATATCCTGGATGAGGTGGAGCCCGATCTCCGCGACCTCGTGAAATCGCTCCGGGAGCAGCTCACCCAGGACATTCGCGCCCAGCTCGAAATCGACGGTCAGAAGGCGAATGAAGAAGAGGAAGAGCGATACCGCAGCCGCCAGGGTGAGGTCTCGGCCCTGATCGCGGAAAACACCCTCGCGAAGCTCGAAAAAGAGATCGGTCAGCTCAGGATCCAGCGCAAGCAGGGGCGGCTCTTTGAGTCGCAGTCCATGATGGATGAGCTCGACCGGTCGATCGAGCGCAAGACGGAATAACTCGAGCGCCGCCGCGTTCATTACGAAGAGGTTCGCGAACAACTGACCCGTGAGCGTGAGCGCATCCTCAAACACCTCCTGCCCAAGCGCTTCGCTCTGCACGGCTCCGCTCACGTCTTCCCGGTGGCCGTGGAAGTCCGCCTCCCCCGAACCAAGGGAGGCGCGTCGTGAACATGGAGCATCTTCAATGGTGGAGCAATCTTCGCCATGGCGGGCTCCTGCTCGACCTAAACCGGCTCAATGAGTTGATTCCCGCGCTGCCGCCGGCGCTGCTCAGCTTCCAGCAGGACAAGCTCCGGCGCGAGATCTCGCTCTTTGTTGATGATCTACGGTCGCACCGCAGCCGTCTGATCAGCCACGTCCTCGAACACCGGTGTGGCTTTGGAAATGCCAACGGGACATGGCATCGTGGGGGCAACGTCGCCGCGACATGGACACGCCGAGGTCTTGCAGGTGAGGCGGTCCGACCCAGCCACTTGTGGTTGGGGCATCACGGGGCAAGCCTTCCGGTCTTCATCGACGACGAAAAACGCCTGGGCATCGGCCGCAGCAAACGCAGCATCTCGCACGCGCTGCAATGGCTGCGGCAAGGTCCCGAACAGCTCGCCATTGTCACCAACGGCCAGCAGTGGCGGCTGATCTTCGCCGGTCTCGATTACGACGCCTTCGTCGAATGGGAGCTCGACCAATGGCTCGCCGAAGGAGGCACCACGCCCGAGTTCGACGGTTTGCGCGCCTTGATTACTCCAGAACTGTGGACACCGCCGGAAGACAAAACCCCCTGCCCGCTTCTTGCGGCCATCAATGACAGCCGAAAAGGCCAGTCCGATCTGTCGCAGCTCCTCGGGGAGCGCGTTCGTCAGGCGGCCGAGCTGCTGATACAAGGCCACGCCGCCGCACTCAATGCCCAGAACGGCGGCCTCGATCCGCAGGACATCTACCGCGCCGGCGTTCGCATGATCATGCGCATGGTCATAGTCTTCTTCGCCGAGAGTCGCGAAGGCTTGCTCCCGCGCGACAACCCGATCTACCACGGCTCCTACAGCCTCCAGGGCCTGCGCACCGACCTCGAACGCACCAGCCCGCATCGCCTCGCCACAAGCTATGCGGCCTTCCCGCGCATCCTCGCCCTTTTCCGGCTGATCTATCAGGGCTGCAGTCACGAAGCGCTGCCGGTTCCTTGCTACGGCGGAGAGTTGTTCGCCCCCGGCGATGCGGCCCACGGCGATGGCATGCACCGCGCCCTGCGAATCCTTGAGACGGCCTGCTTCGATCGTCAACTCATGAACGATAACGAGGTGCGCCGGATTCTCGATCTGCTCAGCCGCACTGAAATCCGGATTCGTCAGGGCCGCACGTCGCAGCGAACCAAGATGCCGGTCGATTTCTCGGCGCTCGACAGCGAGTACATCGGGATCCTCTACGAGGGCCTGCTCGACTTTGAGCTTCGATCCGCCCCGCCGGATCAACCGGTCGTCTTCCTCGCCGTCGGGAATCAGCCGGCGCTTCCCCTGGCCACGCTCGAAGGAATGGATGACGGCGCCATCGCGAATCTCCTCGAGAAACTTAAGAAGACAAAATCGGATGATGACGACGATGAAGAGTCCGGCGAAGACGACGATGCGGGCGGCGATGGCGATGACGTCGATGGCGACGCTGAACCAGAAGACGCAGACGCTGATGAAGAAGATGAGTCGGATGGCGATGAGGGCGAGGCGGAAGACGCGCCGGCCGACGACGCCCGCTTCACGGCCCAGGCCCGCGCCGAGCAATGGGCTCAGCACGCCTGCGAAGTCGCCAAGATCGTCAAGAAACCTCGCGGCAAGCTGACCCCCGAAAAGCGGATGCAGCATGAGCGCAAGGTCGCCTCTGCCGCCCGCCAGCTTGTGACCAAGGTCGTCCTGCCCGGCGAGTGGTACCTCGTCCGCTGGGGCGGCACGCGCAAGGGCTCCGGCACCTTCTATACTCGGCCGCAGCTTGCCATCCCCACCGTCCACCGGACACTTCGCCCGCTCGCTTACGACCCCCCCGCCGGCGATGGAGACAAACCAAACCTCGACGCCCCCGCCGAGCAATGGAACCCGAAAAGGCCGGAAGAAATCCTCGCCCTCAAGGTGTGTGACCCGGCCTGCGGGTCCGGCTCATTCTGCCTCGCCGCCCTGCGCTTCCTGACCGACGCGCTTTACCGATCGCTCATGGTCCACAAGCGCATCCGCGACCACGCCGGACGGGCGGTCCTCGATCTGATCTTCGGCCGGGGCGGGCAGGAGCTGCTGGTCAACGAACCGCTCCCCTGCCGGCCGGAGGATGATGAGTTTGAGCCGCGGACGCGGGCCATCCTCCGCCGCTACGTCGTCGAACGCTGCATCTACGGCGTCGATCTCGATCCGTTGGCCGTCGAACTCTGCCGCCTGTCGCTGTGGATCGAAACGCTGGACCGCAGCCTGCCGCTCACGTTTCTGAATCACAAGATCAAGTGCGGCAACAGCCTCGTCGGGGCGTGGTTCGATCAGTTCCCGCACTACCCGGTCATGGCCTGGGATCGCGAGGGTGGTGACAAGAACCACACCAACGGCGTTCACTTCGAGAAACAGGCCTGGACCAGGGCGGTTTCCGCCCGGAAGAAGCAGGTCAAGACGGAGATGATCGAGTTCATCGATCACGCTCAGCTACTCTTTAAGATGGACCTCAAAGACGTTCGAACGGTTCACGAAGCCGCCGAGCGGGCGCTGGAGGAAATACACGAGCTCGGCATTCACGAAGCAGCGGAACGGGCGGAAAAATACGAGGCCCTGCAAAGAAACGCTGAATTCGTGAAACTCAAAGAGGCGTTCGACCTCTGGTGCGCGCTGTGGTTCTGGCCGCCGGAGCAGGTCGAGCTGTGTCCATTGCCGGAGGAGTTTTACGCCGGGCAGTTGGTTGAACCCGCGCAGGAAGTATCGCGCCGAGTTGCCGCCGAGCGGCGATTCTTTCACTGGGAGCTGGAATTTCCGGATGTCTTCAACCTGCACACGACCGGCTTTGACGCTGTGCTGGGAAACCCACCATGGGACATCGCCAAGCCCAGCAGCAAGGAGTTCTTTTCGGCGGTCGATCCCCTCTATCGCAGCTATGGAAAGCAGGATGCCATCAAACGGCAAAGCGAATTCTTTGAAGCGGATTCCCAAATCGAACGCAACTGGCTCGAGTATTGTGCTTTCTTCAAGGCCATGTCCAACTGGGTCAAATACGCTGGATATCCCTTTGGCGATCGCGTCCGCTGGAAGGAGGACGAAGAAACCGGCGACAAGGATGAAAAACACGACTTCAATCTGGGCGATCGGGGGCGTGGGAGCTTCGCCACGTCTTCAAAGCGGCACGCCCGATGGAAGCAGCAGCGCGAGGAGTCGACCGGGCTCTCAGCCAACCAGGAGCATCCGTTCCGTCATCAGGGGTCGGCCGATCTGAACTCTTACAAGATGTTTCTCGAGCAGGCCCACGCTTTGCTCCGCGACGGCGGGCGGCTCGGTCTGATCGTACCCTCGGGTCTCTACAGCGATCACGGCACCGGTGACCTGCGAGAGCTGTTCCTCGAGCACTGTCAATGGGAGTGGCTCTTCGGCTTTGAGAATCGCGAGAAGGTCTTCGACATCGACAGTCGGTTTAAGTTCAATCCCGTCATTGTCATCCGTGGCGGAAACACGGTGGCCATTCGCACGGCCTTCATGCGGCGGCAGCTTGCTGACTGGGAGCGCGCAGAGGAGTTCGTGACACTCTATCCGCGTGAGCGGGTGCTGCAATTCAGTCCGAAGAGCAGGGCGCTGCTGGAGATTCAATCGCAGCGCGATCTGGAAGTGCTGACCAAGATCTACTCGAACTCCGTCCTGCTGGGCGATCAGGGCCCCGACGGCTGGGGCATCAGGTACGCTCGCGAATTCGACATGACCAACGATTCCAAGCTCTTTCCGCCGCGGCCCAAGTGGGAGGAGTGGGGCTACCGCCCGGACGAGTACAGCCGGTGGGTCAAGGGACCGTGGAAGCCGATCGCGGAGTTGTGGGACGAATTGCGCGTGGACCCAACGCAGCTGGCGCCGTTCGACACGGCCTGCGCAGCAAAGATCGAGGCGGGCATCGCCAACGGCGAGGTGGGCAAGACCGACTGGCACGTCCGCTGCGCCCAGCCGCCATATGACACGTTGCCCGTTCCTCGAGCGGACATTCCAGAGGGCATCATTCTCTCTCGCGAAGCGGACGCATGGATTCGCGAAGAGGAGATTCCGGTCGTGACGTTTACTGAGGCGAACGGCAAGCCGCTGAAGATCAAAGTTGAGAACGAGGAAGGTGAGAAGGAAGAGGTTGAGGTCTCCGGTCCGGCAGTCGCGCTACCGCTTTATGAAGGTCGCATGATTGGCCAATTCGACTTCAGCGAGAAGGGGTGGGTATCCGGAAAAGGACGCTCCGCAGAGTGGCGAGAGATTCCCTGGGAAAACAAACAGGTCGAGCCTCAGTATCTTCTCGGCGACGCGACTGTCAGGGTATCGAGGAAGTCCAGCTTGGGTCCCAAGATCGCATACATGCGTATCTCGTCGTCAACGAATTCAAGGACGATGATCGCAACATACCTATCCCAGCGCCCGGCTGGTGACAGTGTGTTTTTCTTTCTTCCGACGCGCAAACCGTTGTTGACGACGCTCGCAATTTCGAGCGCGTTTTCATCTTTTGCGTACGACTACGGCGTGCGATTTCGCCTAGGCGGTCTAAACATGAGTGAATTCGTGGTAGTCGAAACAACGGTTCCGCGCCGCGCTGACATCGACGACCGCATTGCCTTGTTGGCACGATTTTGGGTCCGCCTTCTGATTCCGTCGCGCGTATTCGCACCGGAATTGCTAAAGCTACGCGCTCTCGTGAGCGAACTTCGCTCGCCGAGTCTGGGAGCACCATCGGAGGCAGGCCGCCTTCGCATTCGATGTGCATTTGAGGCAATCACCGCTGTGTTGTTGGGTATGGACAAGGACGATTTTCGCTGGGCTCTGGCCGATGTCGATTGGCCTAGCGGATTTGACGGACAGAAGGCAAGTCCAAAGGGATTCTGGCGAGTCGACAAGGGCAAGCACCCTGAGCATCGGCTGACGGTGCTCGCGCTTATCGCCTTCCACGACCTGGAGGAAAAAATTGCCGCGTGCGGCGGCGATGTGCCGGCGGGGATCGAGGCGTTCTGCAACCAGAACGACGGAGAGGGCTGGGTGCTGCCCGAGACGCTCCGCTTGGCCGACTACGGCCTCGGCCATGACGACCGGGCCAAGGAACATCAGCCCGTCCGATCCTGCTTCAGCCCGCGCTTCTACGACTGGCAGCTCGCCCAGACCGCCGAAGAATCCTGGCGCGAATGCCACCTCCACGCCCGCAACCTCCTCGGCGAAGAGAGCTACCAAGCCCTGCTCCGCGAGATCGAAGGCGGCGAGGATGGGTCAATCCAAGACGAAGAATCGGCTGACAAATTGGGTCGAAGAAAACACGACGGCTCGCTGATCGATATTGAGGATGCTCCCTTATTTCAACAACCAGATTGACTGAGTGATTCGATGGCCAAGATGATTAAGTCGAAACCGGGTCTACTAAAGGTGTACAAGGCCTGTTCAAAGGAACTGCAAGACTACTTCGCGCATCTTCCGAAGTTGCTCGAAGCGTTCCCGATGGACGTTTCCCTCGCGTATATGTTCGCACGACTTGAACTTGGCCAGAACATGGCGCTCTATTGTGGAGCGGTGAAGTTACACAAAGCCAACGCCGAACTCGCCAGAACCGCGCTCGGTTCACATCACATGACCCGAGAGGGTTTTCTCGCCCTCTACAAGACGGTATTTGGCTTTGACCTGCCGAAGGCTGCACGGGACGAGTTGAAGATAGCCGAGGATACACGAGACACAGTGATGCATGGAAAACCGACGAGCGACGATCGCATTCGGAACGCCATCGGAAACGTGCTAGAGTATGCCGAGGCCATCAACAAACAGCTGCACGAAAAGCACAAGTTAAGGCCATTCGGCAAACTCCGAGGTTTCTCGGGACGGGCCAAGAAGCTCGACAAGAGGACAACGCGATTCCTTTTGAAGGGGATGGGATTCAACATCGCCTGATCCAGCTAATGGTGTGACCCCGCCTGACACCCGGTCGAGGTACGCTTCGTGTATATGTGCCAAGTTGGGTGCATGCCACTTTGGAACAGCGATCGCTTGCATTTCCGGACGTCCAGAGGGCCGTTATTTTACGCCTCGTTTCCATGATGCTGTGATTGATGGCGTGTTCTCAACGAACCGAAAAGTACTTCCAGGTTGAGACTTGACGTTCCGGGTTTATAATGCCACATTGGGTGGTAGTATGTCGACGCAACGTAAAGTAAATACGTCCGAGTTTCTGGCCGCTCACCCGGTCTTCACGTTGGATGAGGCCGCCGAGGCCTTTGCGTCGCATCGAGGCAAAAAAGCCGCCACGAAGCGCCTCCGGCGTTATGTGGAAGACGGCCGGCTCAAGCTCCTCGAGCGCGGGCTCTATGCCGTCGTCCCGCCGCGGGCTTCGTCGCAGACATTTCAGCCTGACCCGTTTCTTGCCGCCAACGCGGCGCGGCCGGATTCTCTCTTCTGCTATCACAGTGCCCTCGAACTACTCGGTGTTGCACACTCCGTTTGGAAAAAGCACTCCGTCTTCACCAAGAATCGCCGTCCTCCCTTGAGGCTGCACGGTTCAGAAGTCCTGTTCCTCGATCACCCCGTTGCGCTGCGGAAGAATCGCGTCAATCAACTTGGCACCCGAAACGTCGAACGTCTCGGATTCCTGTTGCGCGTCACCGGCCCCGAGCGAACATTGGTGGAGGGTTTTCGACGGCCTGATCTGGTCGGGGGCCTGCCGGAATTGACCAATTCCGCGAGCGGCTTCGCCACCCTCGATCTTAAGCTTTTAACTGAGTTGCTTAAGCGTTATGGCGAGCGAAAACTGTGGGGCGCAGTCGGCTGGTTTCTAGAAAAGCATCAGACCGGCTTCCACGTGCCTGATGATTATCTTCGACGATTGGAGGCGAAGCGGCCGCGATCGCCGCTGTATTTGCCGCGTCGCCAGCGGGGCGGTGTCCTGAGCCCGCGATGGAACGTCATCCTGCCGGCCGAGCTTTCGCGGGGAGATCACGATGGGCGTTAGCCTGCAATACCTTCAACGGTGTTCCAACGAGACAGGATACGCTGTCACAACGCTGGAGAAGGTCACGCGTCTCGGTGAGATCGCCGGAGAAATTGCCCGGCACCCGCTGCTCGGAAGCGCGCTGGCCCTGAAAGGTGGCACGGCACTTAATCTCTGTTTTGGTGATGCGCCGAAGCGAATGTCGGTCGATCTCGACTACAACTACATCGCCCACCCAGACCGGGAACGCATGTTGGCCGATCGACCGGTGATCGAGGGGACCGCCGAGGAGATTACCCGCCGACTGGGATACCGCATTCAGCGATCCTCAGATGACGGAGCGGGGCGAAAGCTGTTTGCCAACTATCGCTCTGTGCTCGGCACGGACGATCGCGTGGAGGTAGATCTGAACTTTCAGTTTCGCGTTCCACTCGATGGCCCGAAGTTACGCGAGATGTGGCAGCCGGGCGAACTGGATCGGCCGCGCATTCAGATCGTTTCGGAAATTGAACTTTGCGCCGGAAAGCTCCTGGCGCTGCTCGATCGAGCCGCGCCGCGCGATGCCTGGGATGCTGCGAGGCTTTCGGTCGTGGCCGGCGACGTGCTTCAGACCGCCCGTTTTCGCGCGATCTTCATTGGCATGTCCATCGTTCTTCCGCATCCCATTCACACCTATACGCGCGACCGAATGAGCAAGCTCCTGACGAAACACATTATCGAGAGCCAGTTGTTACCGATGCTGGTCGAAGGCGATGCGGTGAACGCTGAATCGCTCGTGCACAAGGCATGGGACGTGGTTGCGCCCTACGCCAAATTGAATCCGGAAGAAATGAAATACGTGACGTCGGCGCAAAAGGGTGAGTTGCGGCCGGAATTGCTGCTGCCGTCGCAGCCGGGGGTGGTAGCCATCCTGGCCAAGCACCCCTCGATCCAGTGGAAAATCACCAATGCCTGGCGGCACCGAAGCGGGAAAGGTCCATCCGGCCCGGACTAGATAGTACCGGAATTTTTAGTGCCGCCCCTCCGGCGCTATTCCGAATTCGGCCACAATGTGGATAATAGACACTTCAGTCAGACTTCGGCCAAAGGGGGAAGAGGAGGCGTATGGCAAAGTCGCAATATCTGTCCGGGCTGAGCGAAGAGAAGCGGTACGCACTTCAGGGGCGGCTGCATGATCGTCAGAATGCGCGGTGCTTCATCTGCGATCAGCAACTCGACCTCGTCCTACACAAGGGCCAGCTCGACATCGACCACATTGATCCACTTGCCGAGGACGGCCTTGATGCCGAAAACAACTTTGCCCTCACGCACGCGTCGTGTAACCGGAGCAAGGGAGCTTCAACTCTCGAAGTAGCCCGCCGACTGGCGGAGTTTGAGCGGCTCCAGGAGGAGGCGCAGGAAGGCGGACGCCGAGGTGCGAATCTCGGGGATGTGCTTGAGCGCCATCAGGGCGCCAAGGCAACGCTTCGGCTGCTTCGCAAAGGCGACACCGTGAGCTACGCATTCGCTGAAATCGGCGACAATTCCATCCGGACCGCGCCGCTGCTCAAGGACAAGCTCAGCGGGATGGAGACTTTCTTCGCGAGCGTACCGTTGGAGTATCTGCATCACGACGATCGAATCAATCCGCGCAGCATCGGATCGAACATTCGGGGGTTGATTGAAGAGTTCCTGGAGAAGCGGCCGCAACTCCACGTGGCGCTCGCATGGTGGTCCCCAGACGGAGACGGGGCCGGACCGATCAAGGTCTTCGACGGCCAGCACAAGGCGGCGGCCCAGATCCTGCTCGGTATCCGCGAATTGCCGGTGCGCATCTTCGTTGAGCCGAACACCAACATCCTGCTGCAGGCCAACACGAACGCCGGCGGGAAATTGCGCCAGGTCGCGTTTGACACGGCGGTGATGCGGCACCTCGGCAGCACGCTGTACCTGGAGCGGATCGGCCAGTATCGCAAGATGCGCGGACTTTCGGAGGACGACTACTCGTTTTCCGAGGAGGATCTCGTGCGGTTTTTCCGCGGCGAGCGGCGCGAGATGGAGCGGTACATCATCGACGCGCAGCGCGACGGCGTGACGCACGATCCAGAAAACAAGCTGCTGGAATTCGTCGAATGGGCCGGCAAGGCGGCTGATCGACCCTTGTCCTACAACTCCATTGAGCGGTCCTTCTTCAAGGAGTTCCTGTACAAGAAGGCCCTAGACGGTCCCATCGGAGCGGGCATGGAGGAAGGCACCAATCCGCGAATCCTGGAGCGCGAACAGATAGTGCGGCTGATGAGCCTCTTCGCTGAGTTGTTCTTCGTGGGGCAGTGGGACCCTGAAATGGGCGGACGGCAGCTGGAGAGCCGACTGCAGAAGGGGGACACGATTCCACCGGGACATCTGCGCGCCTGGCGCATTGCCCGCGAGGAAATCCTGGCCAACGTGCTTCGTTGGGCGCGACTCGTGATCACGAACTACTTTGCCTGGACGGGACGCATGGTTCATGAGGACCGCGTTCTGCACACCCGTCTGCCAGACGAATTATGGGAAAGGCTGCGAAACTTCTTTGGGTACCTGTCGCGGTTGCCTTGCTGGATCGACAAGGGGCTCGGTACCACCGTCTTCGGCCCCAAACAAAACCTCGACTACTGGGAAAAAGTCTTCGAGACCGGAAAGGCACCTACGGGCATTCAGATTCTGACTCGCCCGCTGGATGTTAACCAGATGATTCTTGCTCCCCATGGCCCAGGCAATCCTCGGGTGTAGATGTCGCCTCCGCCCGACAACCAGGAGGGTGATTGATGAATCTGCCGCGTAACGGATCGATCCGCCGGGCCTTCAGGACCACGATGCGCGAGTTCAAACTCTCCCTGAAAGAGATCAATGCCCGAGCTGCAAAGTGCATGGCCCGCGGCGACTACGCAGGCGTGCAGACCCTGATGAATCAGGCCCAGCAGGTTCAACAATTCGCCGACGAAGTCCGCGAATTCCAGAGACGCTTGTCGCAGTTGAAGGGTGGCGGAGGCGGCCCGAAGCCCTTGCGGGCCGAGGCGCATGCGCAGTGGGAATTCTACCAGCCGATTCTGCAGTGCCTCATCGAATTGAACGGCGATGTCACGCGTGATGAGATCGAGAAGCACTTCGGAGGGCGATTCGATGCCTGGCTGCTTCCCGGCGATCGCGCCGCCATGAGCCGCGGCCGGCCGCGCTGGAAAGTCATGATCGGTCGATCCAAAAGGCATCTTATCGCCGAAGGGTTTGTGAGCGCGCCGAACATGCAAAAGTGGCGCATTACGGCGGCCGGGCGGAAGGCTGCGCAACAGGAAGTGTCAGGCGCATTGAAGAGCTGATCTCATGGCATTAAATCCAATCGCCTATGCCGAGAAGGTCGTCCGGAGCTTTTTGAAGTATCAGCTCACTGCCTACCCGTTCGCTGATCAGCGGCTACATGGCCAGATGCGGGCACTTCTGAATCTCGATACCGTCCGACGGACACCGCTCCTGAAGGGCCCGTTCATCAGCCTGTCACGCAGCTTCAAGGAAGGGGCAACGATCGCTGAACTGGTGGGTCAGGGCGTCTTCCATCCCCACATGGTCAATCTGATTTCGGCCACGATCAGCCGCGTGTACGGACATCAGGAACGCGCCTTCAAGGCGGTTCATGCCGGAAAGACCACACTGGTGAGCACCGGCACCGGCTCGGGAAAGACCGAGTGTTTTCTTTATCCGATCATCAGCAGGTGCCTGGAATTGCGCGACGCGAAAGCCCTGGCCGGCATCACGGCAGTCATCGTTTATCCGATGAATGCCCTGGCCGAAGATCAGCTCGAGCGCCTGCGGGGGCTATTGGCCGGCAGCGGAATCACGTTCGGGATGTATGTCGGCAAGACGCCGGAGCATGAGCGCGACGTGGCCGGGCATCGCCTGAAGGACGGTAGCTCGCGGGCTGACTACAGCGCCGTGCTTAAGCAATACCGAGAGCAGGGAAGACCCGACGCCGTGCATCCGGCGGAGGAAGTGTGCTCGCGCGAGAAAATGCGCATGGCCGGATCGCAGCCCCGGATTCTGCTCACCAACGTCAAACAACTCGAGCTGTTGTTGACGCGACAGGTCGATGTGGAGCTCTTCGATAACGCAGGGCTTGATTTTCTAGTGTTCGACGAGGCTCACACCTACACCGGCATTAACGGTGCGGAGACGGCCTGCCTGATTCGGCGGCTACGGAAATTCTGCGGGCGCAGCCCTCAGGACACAACTTGCATCGCCACTTCAGCGACGATTGTGGATCGACGCGACCCCGACGCAGGCAGAAAATTCGCCGCGCGTTTCTTTGGCGTGGAGCCCGAGGATGTGGAGCCGGTTCACGAGGAGTACGAGGCCGACCCCTGGTCCAGTCAGCGGACGTTGCCGCCGGCACCGGGAGATCCCCCAGATCTGCTGAAACGGGCGCTCGCCGCAGTCGATTCGGATCAGGCCGACGCCCAGATTCGGGCCATCTCAAAGGAACTCCTGGGACAGGCACTGCCGGCGGGAGACTGGTCGGAAGCGCTGAACGACGCCCTAATGGCAAATGAACTCGCCTTCCAGATTCGCGCCGCCCTTCAGCGCCCGTTGCCGCTCGACATGCTGATGCACCAGTTGGAAAACAACATTCAGCGAAAGGTCTCGGAAGAGGAGCTGCTCACTTATCTGACATTGGGGGCGGCGGCGCTCAGCGGCGGCCGACCGGTGTTTCGGCCAGTCGTCCATGCTTTCTTGCGGGGCATTCCTGGGGCAGTGGTGTCGTTCCCGAGCGGCAACGAGCCGCAGCTCTGGTTGTCGAGCGAAGATGAAATCGCTGATCAGGGCGGCGAGGATGTGATGTGGCGACCGCCGGTGCATACGTGCACGACCTGCGGGCAGCATTATTACGTGACCCATCTCAAGGATTTTGAGTTCACCAAGGCGGAGCCGGAGGGCGGTCAGCTCGTCGAGGGCGGCGACGCGTTCTGGGAAGTCCTCGATATGGGCCATGGCGGCCGACGGGTGGTGCTTGTCGATCAGGTACTGAGCCAGGATGACGACGATGACCTGGAGGCGGAGCACTGGTCGCACCCGCTGTTTTTTTGTCGTCACTGTGGATCGAGCCACCCGAAGGAGGTCGGACGGTGCCGGAGCTGCGGAGCCACCGCGCCACCGGTGAAGCTGTTTGCGATTCGCAGCGGGACCAAGAACCCAGGCCACCTTAAGACCTGCGTTTCGTGCGGGGCCCGCGGGCGGAGCATCGGACGACGATACCGCGAGCCGATGCGCCCGGTCCGCGCCGTGAATGTCTCGGATGTTCACGTTCTGGCCCAGGACATGGTGCACCACGCGGAACGAAGAAGGCTCTTGATCTTTGCGGATAACCGCCAGGACGCCGCGTTCCAGGCCGGCTGGATGAAAGACCACGCGCGCCGCTTCCGCCTGCGCCGCCTGATGGCGGACGCGATGAAGGACGTGCCGGTCACGATTGCCGAAATGGTGGTGAAGATCGACGAAGAGCTAGATCAGGACGACGGGCTGTCGAGGGCGCTTATCCCCGAGGTTTGGCGCGTTATTCCCAAAGAGGGAGCCGGCGGAAGACACGAGGATGAGCGGCAACATTTCCTTAGGATCCAAATCTTGCGCGAAGTGACCACGGCGGCGAACCAACAGGTGGGACTTGAACCATGGGGTCGACTACGGATCACCTACCGCGGTCTCGAGAGCGGCGCGCGTTTCATTCAAACCTGGTCACACCGAGTGGGCCTGCCTCCGGAAGACCTGAAGGGCGGGATCGAAACACTGCTCGATCAGCTTCGAAGACAACGACTCATCTTCGACAAGCTCCGTGGAATCTTCACGAGATTCTGGCATGAGGGCGACCGTGAGATTCAGCGCGGATACATGCCCGTACTTCCCGGTCCGCAGGGCATGAAACTGAAATACGATGTCAACGATGACAAGAAGCGCGTCCGCGCCTGGCTCAGCGATCGCAGCACACTTGTGCGCCAGATCGCTCTAAAATGGGGCGTGCCGGGTTCCGAGATTCCCCAATTCCTTGAGGCACTCTGGAACTATCTAAGGGGCGAGGGTGTGGCGATTCTCGTGCCGGCGACGCTCAAAGGGAGCAAGGGTCGTGCGCTCCCAAACTGCAGCGGCACGTATCAGATTGACGCAACCAAGCTGCTCCTCAGCGAGAATCATGGGTACTACCGATGTAGACGATGCCGGCGCAAAGTCGGCCGTCGCACGCCCAACAGTCGATGCATGGCCTGGCAATGCGACGGTGAGCTTGAGTTCGTGGCCGAAGATCCTGACAGTTACGATTTGCAGCTTCTTGATCAGAGCTACTCCCTTCTCAGGCCCGAGGAACACACCGCGATGGTGCCCCAGGAGCAGCGCGAGCGGATCGAAAACTGGTTCAAGGGCATCGGGGACACAGTCAATACACTGGTTTGTACGCCCACCTTGGAACTGGGCGTGGATATCGGGGCCCTGGACGCCGTCCTGCTACGCAACACCCCGCCACTCCCAGCGAATTACTGGCAGCGCTCCGGGCGGGCCGGCCGGCGACATCGCATGGCGGTCAGCTTGTGCTACTGCCGCCCAGTGTCACACGACCGCGCGTATTACAATGAGCCGCTCAAGATGCTTGAAGGAAGAGTCGATCCGCCGGCGTTCAATGTGCGGAACGACGTCATGATCTCAAAGCATGCTCACGCTGTCGTGATCATGCGGCTCTTCCAGCTGGCTCGGGCCGGTTCGGGGATTTCAGAGGCGGAACGCACAATCGCGCGGGAGACCCTCCGCGCCATGATTCCGAACCGAATTTCGACCTACCTGTTCGAGAACAGCGGCCAAGTTCGCCTGCAGCCCTTCGACGTCACCCCCCTGCGCGACCTGATCATCCGTCACCGGGCTGATCTTTGCGCCTATGCGGATGCGGTCTTTCAACAGGGATGGCCCCAGGCGGATGCGGACGTGACGACCACCGAGGCACTTGCCGGGCACATCGACCGAATGGCTAAAAGTCTGGCGGACGTGCTCAACCGACTTCGGAGGCGCCTGCAGTGGGCCCACAAGGAGATCCTCCGCCTGAACGAGGTGAAGCGTCAGTACGGAACGCTCGACACTGAAGACGAGGCGCACTACCGCCGATGCGATCGCCTGATCAAGAAGCTAAAAGGCCTTCAGCCGCGACACCGCCGAGAGACCGAGGGCATGGACGACATTAATACCTACGGCGTGCTTGCAGCCGAGGGGTTCCTGCCAGGATACGGATTGGATAACGGATCGATCGTGGGGATGGCCGAAGTCCCGTTCTGGCAGCTCGGAAGCATGGACTTTGATCTGCCTCGACCGCCCTCGACCGCCCTTCGAGAGTACGTCCCGGGCAATCTGATCTATGCAAACGGACATCGCTTTGTCGCCCGGCGGTTTCATCGCGAGGCGGAGGAGAATCGCAGTGAAGTCCCCTTCTTCGAGGTCAACATCGAGCGCGAAGCCGTCGCCGAGAAGAACATCGGGCAGGCTGCGGGGGCGCTGGGTGCCGGCGAATTGAGGGCGATTTCCGTATGTGACGTGGATCTCGTTCATCAGTCCCAGATTTCGGATGAGGAGGACAATCGTTTTCAGATGCAGGTGTCGGTATTCGGCCGTGAGCGCGGACGCCACAATGGCGGCGACCAGTTCGCCTGGAGCGAGCAGATGCTGACGACCCGACGCGGGCTTCACCTCCGTCTGGTCAACGTCGGCTCGACCCCGGTGATTGAGCAGAAGAGGGAGCTGGGCTATCCCATCTGCGCCGTCTGCGGCCAGAGCGTGTCGCCGCTGGCATCGGACCGGCAATTGGAAGTCTTCGTCACCAGCCACAAGGAGAGGTGCGGTCGGGAACCTTCCCGGTTGGGTTTTTTCGCCGACGTGGTGGCTGACTGCCTGACGCTGCCGGCTTGCGTCAACCGATCCGTGGCATACAGCGTGCTCGAGGCACTGAGGATGGGGGCGACGCGCGTCCTGGATATGCATGTGGAGGATCTGCAGGTCCTCGTCATCGGACACGTGGACCGCGATGAGGTCGACGGCCTGCTGTGGGATCCTATGCCCGGCGGTTCGGGTCTGCTGGATCAAATCATCGACCGGTTCCCCGCCGTTGTGGCGGCAGCCGTCGAAATCGCCGCGAACTGTCCTTCCGCCTGTCAGCATTCCTGTATCGACTGCCTGCAGACTTTTCGAAATGCGTATTATCATCGTTACTTGGATCGCCATGTTCTGATGGAGACGCTTGAGCATTGGGGAGGCACGCTCCGCCATCAGCACAGCATCCCCACCGCCCATCCCTCCTCGCATGCGGGCGGCTTAGATGCCCAACCGGTCAATGACGCGGAAAAAAAGCTGAAGCAGCTCCTCGAGGCCGCCGGCTTCGCCGGAGGGGAGTTTCAGCGGAACATTCGGTTCCACCATTCCATTTCTGTCTCGGCTCACCTCGGCAGCACCACGCCGGATGTCTTTTTCGGTGGCAACGAAGACGACGTGGATGATCGGGGCTTGTGTATCTATCTCGACGGAATGAGCGGCTCACTGCATGGTGATCCTGAGACCGCTCAGCGCGATCAGGAGATTCGCTCCTATTTGCGGAACACAGGCTATGTGGTGATTGAAATCCCGCGGAACGAACTGGATGACCGCGGCGCGATGATCAAGCACTTCCGAAAGCTAGCCCGCTACCTGGAGGGACGCGATCTGGCCGAACAAATCGCCGTGGATGCGTCATGGTTTGATCGGGCCTCTGATTCAAACCGAGATGACTGAGACGAGTTGCCTGGAATCGTGTCCCTCAAGCATCTCAGAGATGGACACTCCAGCGACTGTAGATTTGAAGGCGTAAACAGTCTCGATGCCAGGATCGAGTGGAAAGTGCAGCCCCTGTCCATTCGGCTCCCAGGGATCGTCCGACTAAATGCGGCGGTCAGTTTCTTGAACGGAATGCGCAAATCCCGAGATTGGCACGCGCAGCTCCCGCCCGGGCGTGCATTGAGGGAGGTTCAATGGGTATAATGAAAGCCAATTACCCATGGCTCGGTGCGCGGAGCAGCCCCGACCGAACCACGGCGATTCCGATCGCGCCACCGGCCTTTTCTAGCGTGCCACAGTAACAGGTCACCATCGCCAGGGAGTCGAACAAAACGGTCATGTCCGACAAGAGCACCGCACTGCTTGACTTCCTCGGTGATGCAGCCACACTGCGCCGAAAGCGCGTGTCTGAGTACACCTCCGGCGATCAGGTCTTCTGGTTTGGCGATTTACCCGCCGAGCAGAAGGAGTGTCGCTCGCCCATTCTCACCCCCGACGCCCCCGGGACGCCCGACTCCTGGTTAGTCGTCGCCAAGAAACAGCCGCCAGCGCGCGATCCACTGCCCACGCTCCTCGATGACTGGATCCGGCCGGAGGATCTCAATCGGTTGGATCAGACTCCCGAGCCGCTCAACGAAATCACTGTCCTCGTGGAGTACGAAGTTGCCGCGGACGACTGGCATGCCGCCCAGCCGCAGCTGATCCTGGAAGAACGGCCTGAGGTGCGTCGACTTTCCGAGCAACCCGAGATCCAGGACGCCTGGCTTGAATACCTCGTCAACGCGTGGGAACCCTGGGCCGAGAAGATGCGGAGATGGCAGGTTGTTCAAGGAATCTACGAGCGCATCGACCTCATGCGACGGCGGCTGGAGGAATCGGAAGAGCGATTCGAACTGATTCTCGCTGTGGGGCTGCTGCAGTGGCGAGATGCTGCTCAGGCGACTGTCAAGCGGCATCTTCTCACTGCGCCGGCGGAGATCGAGCTCGAGGCCGCCCAAGGGATCTTGACGGTGGTTCCCGCCGCATCGTTCGATGGATTGCGCGTCGAACTCGACATGCTGGAACTGCATGATCAGCCGCGGCTGCAGGATGGAGAACTCGATGACCTGCTTGAGGATGTTGACATCGAGGTGTGGAATCGGACCAAGGTGGAGGGCATCCTAAATTTGCTCGCCAACCGGACGAAAGCCAGCGCCGAGGTGTACACGCAGGAACTCAAGCCCAGAGCACATGCGGACGAGATTCCACGCGTCGTCTATGCGCCTGCCCTGGTCCTGCGCGAGCGACGGCCGACGGCCTACGAAGAGCTGATCAAGGATTTCTCAAAGCAGATTCAAGAGATCGGGGGATCCGGCCCCGTGACCCCGCCCTGGGAGAAATTCATATCCGAGGGCGGCACGGCGGGGGCAGGAGGGGGACCCGGCCACGATGCGGGCGACGAGGTCAATGCCGAAGGTCCGGCACCACCCGCTATGCGGTTGCTCTTTCCGCTGGCGACGAACGCCGAACAGCGGCAAATCGTCGAACGGCTTCACCGAAAGCCCTACGTCGTCGTGAAGGGGCCGCCGGGCACCGGCAAGAGTCAGACGATCGCAAACCTCATTTCGCACCTGCTTGCCCAGGGGGAGCGCGTCTTGGTCACCGCCCACGCTCCCAAGGCACTGGCCGTGCTGCGCGAGCTGCTCCCCAAGGACATCCGCGATCTTTGCGTGACAGCCCTTGGATCCTCCCGGGAAGACCATCGCTATTTGAAGGACAGTGTGGAACACATTCTTCGCCGACATGACGAGAGACAATCCGAGGACTGGCCGGAGGAGAAGAGAGAGGAGCTTGAACGCCAGCTCCAGAAAGTGTCGGAAGAACTGGTGGAGGTGGAGCGAATGCTCCGCGAGAATCGCGAGGCCGAGACGCATTCGCATGTTCTATCCGGCGGATATGAGGGGACGACGGCGGTCATCGCCCGACGACTCGAGGCGGAGCGGGCCGAGTTGGGTTGGCTTCCCGCCGCCCTACCTGAGAAGTCCGATTTCCCGCTGCAGGCCGCGGACATCAAGATCCTCGCCGAAGTTCACTCCCTTCTAACACCGGAGCGGATAAAAGAGCTCGCACTGAACGTCGGGTCGTTTGCGCTTCCGGCCGTGGACGAGTTCAAGAAGTTGGTCGACGACTACCGAAGGGCGGCTCAGATCGCCAAAGCAGCCCGAGAAATCGCCGACCCAGCCCAACTCGCCTCGCAGGGCGTCTATGGAAAAGACGCACTGACCCGATCCCACAACACGCTCCAATCCCTGGAGACGCACGCATCTCAAGCAGAATCCGCCTTGGGCACGCGCACCGCCTCGATTCTTCATGATCTGCTTGCTGGGGCCATCGATCACTGGAAGAAGCTGCAGGTCGAGGTCTCGAAAGCGCTGGCCAATGCCCGAGAAACCCTGGAAGCCTTGGGGACTACGCATGTCGAGATCCTGAGCGAAGTACGGTGGGAATCCCTGGGCCCGGATGTGCAGCGACGGATTTCATATTTTCGCAGTGGGGGAAAGCGGCGTCGCTTTCTTGTATTCACCCCCAGGTTGTTAAGGGAAACTCAGCACGTCGAGAGCCAACTCCTCGTCGACGGGAGGCCGCCGCGTGACGTCGAATCCCTCGAGAAAATTAGCTCCTTCCTGTCCGCGAAATCACATGTCGCGGCGGTTCTGGATGCGTGGCCTGAATCCATCTCTTCGGCAGATGGTGACCCACGCAAGGCACTCAGGACGGCATTCGAGGTGCTCGAGGCTCTCGACAAACTCCTCCACCTGGTCACGCACCTTGGCCCGGAAGATCTTCGCGCGATTCCCGTCTCGGACCGGGCCTCGCTCTCCGCCCGAGAGGCCCGGGAACTATGGCTTCGGGCGATCGATGCTCAGCTCGCCGCACTGAACGAGGAAGTCTGTGGGGCTCCGCTCAAGGAATACCTCCGTCAGATTCTCGACGTAGCCCAATCCGACGGTGCGCATCCCTGCATGACACTTCTTGCCCACGCCCTGAAACGAGGTGATCCGGACGGTTGGCGGCAACGCATTGACGCGAGGAGCCGGTTCCAAATCGAGCAAGATAGGCATCGAGAATATGACGCGGCCGTTGACCTTTTAGATTCCGTTTGCCCCGGCCTCGGCAGAATATTGCGTGACAGCCAGGGCGATGAAAGCTGGAAAGCAAGGCTGCTGGCACTAGAAAAGGCCTGGCAATGGTCCTGTGCATCCGCCTGGGTCCAGCGGGTGTCCAGTTCCAGCGCGCATCAGCGGCTTATCGAATCGGCCCATCAGCTCCAGGCCAAAATCGAAAAAAGAACCGAACAGCTTGCCATTTTCTGCGCCTGGAACCAGTTCTTTGGTCGACTCGATGAATTCACTACCCAAAATCTGAAGGCCTGGATCAGGGCGATTGAGCATGTCGGCCGTGGCACGGGCCAGTATGCATATCGCCATCGACGCTCTGCCCGCAAGTATCTGATGGCCTGCATTCCGAATATGCCGGCATGGGTGATGCCGCTGCACCGACTTTGGGACACGGTGAAGGCCCAGGCTGGACTCTTTGACACGGTCATCATTGATGAGGCTTCTCAGGCCGGCGCCGAGGCACTCCTGCTCTTGCTGCTCGCCAAACGGGTGATTGTGGTCGGGGACGACAAGCAGAACAGTCCTGAGGCGGTCGGTATTCGGGAAGACGACATCGCGAGGCTCACCCGACAACACCTGGGCGACTATCATTTTCGGGATCTGTTCCGGCCGGATGTCAGCCTGTTTGATCATTCCGAACGGGCCTTCGGCAATATCATTTCGCTGCGCGAGCATTTCCGGTGCGTACCTGAAATTATCCGGTTCTCTAATGATCTATGCTATCAATCGGCTCCGCTGATTCCCCTTCGTCAGGCCCCTCCCAACCGGCTCGCCCCGCTCAAGCGTGTGCATGTGGTTGGCGGCGCGTGTGAAGGGGAAGGCCAGAGGATCATCAATCGGGCCGAGGCCGAACGAATTGTCGAGACCATTTTGTCCTGTGTGGCTGACTCCGAATACGACGGCAAGACCATGGGCGTCATCGTGCTGCAAGGCCATTCGCAAGCGGAACTCATCGCCAGCATGCTCGCCGCCCGACTGAATCCCGAAGCGATCGAGCGAAGAAAGATCCGGTGCGGCGTTCCGGCGACCTTCCAGGGCGATCAGCGTGATGTCATCTACCTCTCGCTCGTGGCGTCGCCGGATCATCGCCATCGGGCCCTCGGCAGTCTCGCGGATACCCGGCGCTTCAACGTCGCAATGAGCCGGGCCCGGGATCAGGTCTGGCTCTTCCACAGCATCAAACAGCATGATCTGAGCCCGCAGTGCCTGAGGCGCCAGCTTCTGTCTTATTTCGAGAACCCTCATCCCGCGGCCCAGCAGCGGATCATCGACTGGGAGAATCTCGAACGGCAGGCGCGGACCACGCGGCGTGAGATGGGAAGTCAACCTGATCCGTTCGATAGCTGGTTTGAGGTCGATGTGGCCCTGGAGATCATGCGAAAGGGCTATGCCATACGGCCGCAATACGAAGCCGCCGGTAAATACATCGATCTAATGATCGAGGGCGACGATTCGCGATTGGCGGTCGAGTGTGACGGCGATTTCTGGCATGGCCCCGAAAAATACGCGGAGGACATGGCTCGACAGCGGCAACTGGAACGAGTCGGTCAGGTCTTTGTCCGGGTTCGTGAATCACAGTTCTACGCCAATCGTCTGGTTGCGATCCAGGAAGTGATCGAGGAGTGCAAGCGTCTCGGCATCGAACCCCTGTCTGCCGGGGGAGGTACCGACGAGACGCCGGCGGCAGAAGTCCGGGACGGGACGATCCCCGAGGCGGACAACGGTGGAAACGGAGAGGAGCATGATCTTGAGGATGACGGCGATCAGGAATCAGACGACAGGACAGGGCCCTTCGCCGGTTATTCGGAGGAACTCAACTTCCCCGACCCACGCGACGCTTCTATCCAAAATGTATCGCCAGCGCTGCGGCAAATCATCGAGAAGGACGGCCCACTGACGCGTGGGTCGGTACTCCGGCTCTACATCGCGGGCTGTCCCCATCTCCAGCGGGCCGGCAAGACGGTGCAGGGGGCCCTGAATCGCACCCTCGGGGCTATGATCCGAAGCGGCGAGATCGTCCAGGAGGACGAATTGGGCGATCGCAATACGCGTCGCCACGTGGTCCGTCTTGCGGGCGCGCCGCGGGTGCGCCAACGCCCGCGGGGGGGAAGGGATCTTGAAGAGATCCCGCCATCCGAACTTGCGCTCGTGGTACAGACACTCAACCTGGCGGCGTCGCACCGGGAAGCCGACAGCGGGGAACTGCACCGGCCCATCATGGCCCATTATGGATTCAATCGCCTTACCGCCAGTCGGCGCACTTACCTGGAGAAGGTCATCGTCCTCGCTCGGCAGGCGGCAGGCTGCAACCGGCTATCCGGCACCTGATTCGTTTTCCCGATCTCGTCTGATGTCATTATTCAGCCGTCGCCGATTTTGGCCGCGTAGCCGCCGAAACTCAAGCGATTTCACACCACGGTTGCCGGGCTACAATCTCATTCCATGTTCTTCAAGCCTTGGAACCTCCTCGTGGTGGCACTTGCCGGATGACTTAAGGGACGCCACGTTTTTCAACCGCCGTTTCTCAGCGATGATGCAGACCTGTTGTTGCGGCCATCCGTCTGGATGAGCGATTCAGATGCCAGACCCATGGCAGCAGAAAGGCTCCAAAAGTCTGAAAGAACATGACGCAGACTGCGGCCACCGGCAACAGCAAGAGGCTTGGACGGGCCGGCCGTCGTTGCCCAACAAGGGGCCTGAGGTTCGCCGATCCAATCGCTGCCAAGGTTGACCAAGAAACTACGAACAGTGAGACGAGCATTCCAGCAGCCGACAGATCGAACGCCGCGAGAATCGAGGCACTCAGTAATGTGCCGACTGGCCAACCGTGATAGAGCCAGATGTGCAGCACAAAGCCGCCGAATACTTGCCCCCGGTGCTGCCGGGCCTGAAGGATGTACCGACCTGCTTGAAACAGCCCCTGCGTCCAGCGCGCACGTTGGAGCATTAAGCCGATCCACGTTGACCGTCCTTCCTCTTCTCCAATAAGGAGCGGCACGAACCGGATACGGGAACCCCGCTCTATAAGAAACAGTGTCGTCGTCAAGTCGTCGAGTAACCCCACCGTCCCGTCGTGGAATAGTTTGAGGAGGTCCGTCTTAATCACAAAGCACTGACCTGGAAGGTTCGGCCAGAGGCCCAAGACTGAACGACCCCAACGCCAAACTCCGTGGCTTATGGCTTTGTCCCACGCGACCACAGCGTCCAAGATGCAACCGCCAGCCCCAGCCTTCGAAAGAACGACGCCGTAAGCGGCGAATTCATTTGAGACTTCCGAAAGCAGCAGAGTCGTGGCTTCGCGTCGCAATTCCATGTCGGAATCGACGAGCATCACCCACTCAGTCTCAATTGCGTCAAGGCCGAAGCGGATAGCCCGTGATTTATCCGGCCGACCGGGCAGTTGAATGACGGACAACTCTACGGCCGAATTCCATCCCGAAATCACGTCTTCTCTGGCAGTCGGTTCGGCAAACTGAAGTACAACGACGACCTTGCTGACGGTTTCGCGCCGTTGTGGCTCTAATGTCCGCAGGCACTTGGCTAGACCCGAAATGCTCCCGAGATGGGGCACGAGTATGGACAGCGAAGGAGTCGAATGTCGGTGGGACTGCCGGGATCTCCCATTCAGAAGGGCGGCGATCGCCATCACAAGCCCAAGCAAAGCTGTCAGCACACTCGCAAACATCCCTATGTCGGCCGCTGCGTATTCCATTTTCTTTACCGCCTCATTAGCAATGAGGCCAGCATTCGCTGCTGGTCCCTGTCAGAGATCGAGTGGTCCGCTTCCAATTCCAAGACCACAACATCGCCTGCGGGATAACAAGTGAGCAATTGATGGCCGTGGTCAGGCGTGATGCGTTCATCGTGCGTAGAAATAATCAGATCGACTTGGATTCCGCCGGGAGAACGGAAGGCAATCGGCGACAATCGCCACTGCTCGCCCAAAGAGAAGCCAACTTGCCGAGAAAGGTCCACACGATCCGCAAATGGGTTAATCAACGTTAGTCGCATTGGACGACGAGGCTCGGGAACGGAACAGGCTGCGATGTGGGCAACAGCCGCCCCCAAACTCAGGCCGATCCACCAATGAGCTTCGGCTCTGTGAGCGTCGTTGACCCACTGTTGAATGTCCGAGCCGGGGTCTTCAGGGGACAATCCCACATCATAAGCGGCCCCAATGTGCGAGACTTCATGCCCGGTGTCGGACAAGACCCCTAGCAATGTTTGGAGTTCTGTCGGATGACGACGTCTACCGGGCCAATACCAAATCAGCGGCGTTTCAATTCGGTTCAGATTAAGCCCTCATACGCCTCGTTAGCCAAGCTGTTCCGCAGAACCACCGCGTCGAAGAACGGCTTGTATCCGAAGCGGTGATAAAGTCCGGCAGCGTGGCGGTAAAGCTCGATGATGTAGTCTTCGCTCGGGCTGAGAATTGAATCACCGAACGGCGAATTCACATCGGGGTGATAGACGTTTGCTCCGGGGATGACCCCTCGTTCCGCCAAAGCCGTGAACCCATCCACCAGGTCCCTAAGCGGCACCAATCCGGCAACAAAGTTGCACCAAGCATGACCCGGTCCGTATAGCTCTACGATTTTGCCGTAGGCGGACATGATGTGATCAAATCCCACATACTCGGCCTTGCCGGGGCAAATACGTTCGAATGCCTCTCTCGGCCAAGCCTCCAAGTTGAAGCTGGGGTGGTCGACCCCTAATCGGTGCAACTCGTTCAACCGGGACAGGTTCTTGGGCGGCATCATTGCGAGGTTGCCGCGCAGGCGTCCATCCCACGGCAAATATTCCCGTACAGCCTGTACAACTTGAATGTGTGCATCGAACTCGGCATCACCATCCAGGTACGACCCGCCGGTTCCCAAGAACCACTCGACTCGATCGTACTCAACCGCCAGCTTACAGGTGTCGGCCAAGTCCGCAGCCGTCTTTCGGATGACCACTCCACGGTGAAGCTCTTGAGTCGGCTGCACTGAACAAAACTGACAAGGTTTTCCGACAACATAGAACTGGCATCCCGAATAGATGTTGAAATTGATGCAAGTCGCCCCGTAGAAGTGTGCGAGTCGCTTCGTTGGCGTTCCGGCCTTGGTGGTGTAATCCCAGAATCGGGGTCGCGGCAATAGGGAGGCTTCACTTAGAAGCAAACCGTCTTGTTCAACCACCAAGCACGTCTTGGTCTGACGCAAGCTCAAGGGAGATGAGGGGCGAATGTGAATTTTGGACACGATCCCGCCTGGCAGCAGGATTTCGGCAGGAACTAAACGCCCGGCCTCCACGCCCCAGTTGCCGTTGTCATAAGCGTAATGTTCCTCCTTGAATTGAGGAAGTTTACCGAACAATTGACGGTCGTCCTTGACACCGTGGGCGAGTAGTTTCACCTTGATCCGGGCGCTGTTGCGTCTCGTCTCAAAATCAACCCGATGTGCTTCTTCCTCGGCAAGAGATTGGGTCACGGTTTGGCCTCCATCTGGACCAATACGGACAGAGCAGCTTCACGGACCTCTTCGGCGTTCAGCTTTGTCGTATCCAGAGTTCTCCACATTCCGATTCTAGGGTAAGCAGATAATCGCTCGATCACCTCCCTGTAGCGTTGATCTCGCTCTCCAGAGAGATCATCAACAGCACCGTCAACCGGCGTTCGGCCCTCTACTCGGCTGCGGCGAGCGTTCAATTCGCATTTCAGGAACATGACCATTGCTGGGGCCGGAAATTGGTGCAGGAGGAGATCAATCCGCGGCTCAATCTCATCCCAGTTGAGAACTCCATCCGCAAATGCGGCGGCCAAAGTACTCGGCCAATACCGAACCAAGAAGCTGCGGCTCTTGGCAGCGGCCAATTCTCCGCATATCCGGTTGTACGACAAGAAGGCGTTGACACGATTCATCCCGCTTAGACCATTTGCCCGCCTTCCCTCAGCAGCAGCTTGCGAGGCTTGACTCGCCAAGAACCAGCCGTCACCCACCAGCCAGTCGGCCAGTGTGTCCTTGCCGGCACCATTGTCGCCTTCAATTACGAACCAGAATTGTTTCGACATGTCCGCCTCGATTAAGGGGATGAATAGATGACCTCGCCTTTGACGAACTCATCGCCAATTACTCGGCCGGCTCGGCGGGCCTGTTCGAAATCTTGGGCCGTCAGTGGGATCCGGTGATCAGGCAGTTCACCGTGGGCGATCTCCGCAGCATTCAATTGCGATTCGCCGTGCCGCACAAGTTTCACGATCATTCGGCTAATCATAACTTGAATCGCGTCAATGCCGAGCGCGGAGGCACCCGCCCCAATATCTTTGACGCCCCTTTCGTTGTATCCCCAGGGCCTTAGACGCCGGCGCACGAACAGTTCCTGCGCCGGACTGACGGATAAAGACTATCGCTCTCGCTTACTTCAAAAAACCAATGTTTCCCTGAACACGGTATGAGTCGGTATCAGTACTGATCTTTCAACGCATCAAAAACCCAGCGGTGACCCGTCAGCAGCGGCCAGGCCTTTGACACCTCCATGATGTGGTAAACCGCCGCTCCGCTGGCCGTCTCCAGGAACAGATCCATTGGGATGGCGTTGACCATGTCCTGATGCGCTTCGCCAAGCCGCTGCATGGCGCCGCTCAGCCACTTCTCGGTGGGGTCGTCGCTGTCCTTCCATTGTTCAAATGTCTGCTGACATTCCGCGGCCATCTCAAGGATCGCGTCCTGATCATTCTTCGAGGGAGGGTAGTCTTGATGGAGTCGCACGACTTCCTCCTCGGTCAACCGGCGGACAACACCCAGCTGTTCAAGTTCCGCAAGTGCCTCAGGCAGGTTCGCCGGATTGACGAACACAAATCCCTCCGGCTTGCGTTCTTCCCGCCATGGCTCATTTCGGATTTGGAAGGATGCATCGTGCGAGAGCTGCATGAACAAGCGCTGGGCCTTCCCGGATACCATCATTGATTCTCTCCCAAATCGAAAAATGTTGGCGTGCGCGAAATTATTTCTTCGTGGTCACGGGCTGGGACATCCTACGAACCACACTCGCTGCGAGTTTGGTGAAAAATCCATTGGACTCGGGTGCCGCTCGATTGCCCCCGGAGCTTCGGGCAGCCCCCCAAAAAAAAATGCGGCGGTCGGATACGCGGGTACCACGAACCGCCGCGATTTGCCCGAGTAGCAGAGAACGTCTCCCGATCACACCCTCATTTCACTGATCCAGTCGTCACGCTTTTTCGAGCGTCGGTCCTCTTCCGCGCGGAGCGACTTGTACGCACCGAGCAGGACCTCCTTCCTGCGCCCAGCGGGCAGCATTTCGTAGCTGATGCCCACGAAGTCGGGCATGCTATTGAGCTCATCCACCAACTCTTCTGCGCCGCGGAGCCACGATACAATTGACACTCGATCAACGCACCTACGAGTAGTTTGCCGACGATGAATCAAAACTTCCAACGATTACTACGGGTGGGTCGCGGTTGACAGGCCGGGGGCCGATCGGGTCTTACTCCCGTCCCGGCAACAAAGCATTTTGCGATCTTCGTGCCCAGCCTGCCGGGGCAATAACTCAAATAATCTGAAAAACCTTAATCCGTCATCCAGAGAGGCTCACTTCGACTTGGACCCAGCGTAGGAGAGTGGGCACGATGCGACTGGCACTATGCCGCAAACAAGGACGCTACCAACTGGTCCAGCAGCCTCCGCGACCGGCGCATTCGTGTTCTTTCAATCGCAATGTGCTTTCCATGATTCCTCGACATCATCGACGTCAATGAGGATCTCCGATCGGGCTGTGTCTCGTTCGACTCCTTCGGACAATAGCTCTTCGTACCGAGTGTGGACATGTCGGATGTGCGCTCGCGTGGCCAGCTGTGCGACGGACTTGAGTGAAGCTGTCCGGTCAGCCTCGGAGGCGAAGTACAGGATAGCCGAGCGCGCCACGTGACCGGACGCCCGCGACGTCTCCAGAACTACCTTGAGGTCTTGCTGCGGGATTTTAGGATAAAGTGACATGATCGTCTCCCTCAAGGCCTGCGAGACCAGGGCTTCCCGCTTCTCCTGGCCGGCCGACTTGCTTTTCCGTCGCTTTACTACCCCATTCCTGCCCCCGAGCGCCTCGTATGCCGCACAAATACTGGCCAGCGGCGCATAAGTTCCCCTCGTCTCGGAATGCTCGTCACGTTTTTCGAGTACGACCCAGTGCGGGCCCCTGCGGACCCTTCGGGTCAAGGCGGAATCTCCCGAAGGCAGAAAATCCCAGCCGTCGGGCAGATCATCGAATTCTCCGGCCTCAGGGCACCAGAGGAATCCGTCATTCTGCCAGACACAAAGCCCCACCTTCTGGGCTAGCTCGTTGACGTTGACGCTGCGGCGTTTCTCATCGCGGAACCGTCCTACATGATCCGCCAATGACACGGTCTCGAGCTTGTCCGCGAGAGATTTCCATACCGAGTCGACCTCACTCTGACGGATTTCGATGCATGCGCCGTTCTTGCGGCCGAGCACAAACGTCCCAAACCAATTGTTTCCGCTGGCCTCGATTATCACGAAGGGGTCATTCAGAGGATCGCCCGCAACCAAATTGACGCTCTTACAGCGATCCCCGTTTGGGATCGAAAACCCAGAGTACCTCAAACGTTTCAGCGCGCTGACCGGCTTTGCCGCCGCTTCTCCATTTGCCTTGACCCATTTCAATTCGCCGCCGAGAAGTCTCACTTCCATGCGCCGCCGCCCTCCTCTCGAGGTTTGATGAATTACTGATCAACTGGCTGCATCCTCATTGGACCGCTGCCTAGATTCTAGGCTGGATCAGACACATTCGTGGCTGCTTTCCGAGCATTCCCGAATTAGCCGCATTTGAGGGAGCGACACCCGAATCCAACTCGGCCTCTCGCGAGATCAAGCAGTCGAATCTTCGAGACACCCGCTCGGAGGCGATCAAGTCGTTCCGGCCGCTGGATCGGGCAAATGGGAGATCCCCGCATGGCCGTGATTCACCCTCGGAATAAGCTACCCGCGGTCCAATCCGAGGGGCTGATTCCGGGGACGACTTAAGAGTACAACGCGAGGGACGGTCCTAGGGATTTAAGACCGAAAGTGGCACAATTCCGATCCCGGACGGATCATCGCTTCGTCATGGCGTCGAGCCGTTCGGCAGTGGATTCTGAAGCCAGTTGACCCTGTCCTGTGTGGGAATCAGGTCGATGAGCGGCACGACCAGGTCCGGCTTGTTGTCATCATTCATATCCCCGACATCCATGCGCCAGACCTCGGATGAGAGGTCGGCCACGTTGCTCTCCAGCCACGCCCGGGTCGCGTCGTCGTAGGGTGCAAACCACCGCACGATGCTTCGTCGGCTCAGCGCGGCGGACGTGACCCCCTCCGCCGGGTTACCCGGCGTGTCGCGGTGGATGCTGAGTGACGCGACCACTTCATTCCGGGGCTCGATGACCTTCGGCGGGGGATTCGTGGGATCCGGGGGATCGAGATTCACGATGAGAACGTCGCTTACGAAGACAGATGAACCGGGTATCTCATTGAATTTGGCAAGGATGAAGCCGGGCCAGTTCACGGCATTTTTCAAATCCTCAGGTTGACGGTACCAAGCGACGATAGGGCCGGATTGGGGTGAATGGTCCGTAAAGCATTTCTTCTCAGGTGAGCCGTCGTTCTCGCCAATGCCGTTTCCGACTGCAACGTCGATTCGGCCATCCCCGTCAAGGTCGCCCAGCGCGACGCGCGAGGGGTTGGCAAGGCCGCCGATCAGATGGCCGGGCCAGACGCCATCCTGATAGAAATCGGCTCCGCGGACGCCGGGAAGGGGGTTTTCGTGCCACATGATCCGGTGCGTGCACGCAGTCCCTGCAGCAGCAGAGACGAGATCCAAGTCTCCGTCGCCATCGAGGTCGGCCACGGCCAGGGAGCGGGCATGCTCGCGCCCTTGGGCAATATCGAAGTGTTCCCAGCCTGTCCCAGTCGTGGCGCCGGGGGGCACCCGGAACCAGCGAACGATTCCTTGCCTCCAATTCAGCGCGACCACATCCGGCTTCATGTCGCCATCGAGGTCCCGGATTGCGACGTCCTTCCAAGCCTCCATTCCCCCGGAACCATCGATCATGCTTATTGTCCAATGCGACGAATTATGAGCATCGCCGGAGCAATGCAGGTAATAAAGTCCATTCCTGCACCCGGCGACGACCTCGAGTGGGCCGCCGTCGTCCGCGAGATTGCCGGCGGCGACGGCATCAATCCCGCTGAGTTCCGGTCCGTAGGCCAACGTTGTGGTTTCGAAAGTCGTGCCCGTTGAGCGGAACATTGCGGCCACGGCCGCGAAAGTGCTGCTGGTCCCCTGGTAGCCAACCACGATGTCTCGCAGGCCCTGCGCGTCGACGTTTGAAAGTACGGCAATCGACGGCTTCTGGCTGGGACCGGTGGTCGTTGGCTGGGTGGTCCAGGTCGTGGGGTTGGGAAGCCCCGCAAGCCGGGGATTGGGCAGCAGATCGATGGGGCAATTCGTGCCGGAGGCGATCAGGAGCACTAGGCCCAGAAGCGTAATGCGGGTGCGCATGGGATCCTCTCTATCTTGGGACCCCGCTGGAGGGAACCCGAAGGATCATGCGTCAAAGACCTCTTGTGGGCGCAGGATTCGACTGATAAATGCCGCGGCAATCACCTGCGGGCCAGGAGTTTGGCGCCTGAACGCATGGGTAGATTTGGCAATCCTGATTGCTAGAGTCGGGAGCAAATCGGAAGATTGGGGTTCGCGAAACACTCCGCGACGAGTGCAGTACCCGACCCTCCCGGAATCGTACGAGGGTCAGGTCCTCCCGTACCTGTACTACATCCCCAAAGCGTCAGCGGAATCAGAACGAGGAGCACCCGACAGATCTGCTTTCTTATCATCGATTTCTCCAGAGCGTGTGGATTGGGCCCGCAAAATCACCATCCGCTTACGATTTCCCCGAGTCGATGCGCGACATTCGCTGAATTGAACGGATTGTTGATGTCAGTTCTCTCGCAGCCGGCGGCTGACGCCATCGACAGCAGAATCGCGAAGATGACCAGCTTTTTCATCAATATCTCCCAAAATGGCGACGCCTCATCAACGATTGTTAACCACCAAGTGACTTGATTCTCTCGATTTCAATTGTCCTTCACATGGGACGCCCTGGGCCAAAGAATCCTTGACTCTCCGGCCGGCCGAAACGTCAAAGACAGGCGGCGCACCTCAATCCTTGACTCGACGCGTCGTGTGAAGCGCGGGCCCTCGTCGAGGGCGACGGCTGAGCGTCATTCAAGCTCCCAAGGATGCGCCGGCCAGTCATCTTCGACTTCCATCAACCAAACTCGGTTATGCCGCCCCGGCCCAGGCTTCCGGATGCTACGGCTGACTTCGAAGGAGAGTTAGGACAGCGCTTTCTGCATTTGCTGAGTTGCCTAGGGTCGTAATTCCTGAAGCTGTAATAACGCAGCCACCGTTTATGTTGACATCGCCGATTGCAATCTCGGTTCCATTCGTGTTTTTTGCGATGAACCGGGCTACACCTGAAATGTTTCACTCAAAGTGAGACAAATTGCCTTTCGGAATTAAGGATGATTTCCTCTGCCTGGTAGGGCAGTCGTTTTTGTCGCAGTTTCAAGTTCT
>WBZR01000522.1_pt1 | contig 43605 bp, 36 predicted proteins | sample 5204231 | NCBI WGS metagenome assembly WBZR01 (sample SAMN12412403, study PRJNA552823) | activated sludge metagenome | isolation source: activated sludge from anammox sidestream of wastewater treatment plant... | place: USA: Virginia | collected 2017-08 | reverse complement strand
GGTGGGGGGGGGATGCCCAAAAAGCAGCGAATGTTCTACAACCCTATAAAAAAAATGCAGCGGTTCAGCGCACACTCGGCCAGGCGCTGATTCTATCGGGTCACAAGCAAGAGGGGTTGAGTCTGTTGCAGTCGCTTCCCGTGACGGTTGAACAGGCCAAACAAGCTGCGGTCAGCGGGGCATTGGCGCGAACGGTCGAGTTTTACATCGATCAGAAGGAGGTCGATGCCGGCGAAACAAGCTGGCAACAATGGATGCAGCAGTTTCCGGCTGATTTTGTCGAAGGGTACAGTCTGTTGTTGCGCGTGCGCCTGATGGAGCTGCGCGGGCTTTTGTCACAGGCGGCGACCATCGCCCAGAGTTTTGCTACAGCAGTGCCTGATTCGCCCTATGCCCCCCGGCTGCTTGATACCGCCAGCCGTTTGCTGAAGAGCACTGATCCTGACCGCAGCGCGGCCCTGCATCAGTTACTCAAACAGCGCTATCCTGAAGATCCATTGAGCCAATGAAACGATATGGTTCATCATGTCTTGATTAACCATCAATATGCTTGTGGCGGCGTGCGCATGGATGACCGTTCTGGAGTAGAATAACGCCCTATGACTGCGGTTCGACTGGAACATATCACCAAGACATTCGGGCAGGCGCTGGCCTTGAGTGACATCAATCTGCAGATCGGTGCTGGCGAGCTTTTTTTTCTGCTCGGGCCAAGCGGCTGCGGGAAAAGCACGCTTTTGCGGATCATTGCCGGTCTGCACGAGCCGACTGCGGGGCGCGTCTGGTTTAATGATACCGACGTGACGAGCCTGGGCACTGAAAAGCGCAATGCGGTGATGTGCTTTCAGAGTTATGCGTTATGGCCCCATTTGACTGTTCGCCAGAATGTGGCTTTCGGCTTGAAATTGCGCGAAATGGATAAGAAGGCGCAGGATCAGAAGCTGCATGAAGCGCTGCAGCTTGTGCAGATGCTTGACTATGCCGAGCGCAAACCCAACCAGCTCTCCGGTGGTCAGCAGCAGCGTGTGGCCCTGGCGCGGGCGATGGCGGTCAGCCCGCAATGTCTGCTACTGGATGAACCGCTGAGCAATCTCGATGCCAAACTGCGCAGCGAGATGCGCAGCGAAATTCGCCGGATCTGCAAAACGGCGGGATTCACCACGGTATATGTCACGCATGATCAGAAAGAAGCCTTGAGCATTGCCGATCGGATCGCCGTTTTGAAAGATGGGCAGCTTTGTCAGGTCGGTTCACCGGCTGAACTTTATCATCAGCCTGCCAGTGCCTTTGTTGCTGATTTTGTCGGTCAGACGAATCTGCTGACGGGGCAGATCATTCAGCGTGATGCCCAGACCGTGCGCGTTCAAACGCCGGTCGGTTGTTTGACCGCGTGCAGCCGCGCTGCTGATTTACCCGAGCATGTCACCGTGAGTATCCGTCCTGAACAGATACAACTGGCGCGGCCGGGCGATGAAAATAAGGAAAATCAGTTGGCGGGCCGGGTGGTTGAATCAACTTTTCTGGGTGAAGCCAGCGAGCATCTGCTTCAGATCAACCAGCAGACGTTGCGCATTATTTGTACGCCGCCGCAATTTGATCCGCCGAAGGAATTGAGGGTGAATATCGCAAGGGAAAGTGTTGTTCTTTTGACTCGTTAATGTGGCCATTGCCGGGCTGATTGGATCAATCAGGCGTTTTGTTCAATGCTGAGATATCTCTGGATCATCCTCTTTTTGTTGGTGCTGGCGATACCGTTTGCATTGCGCCATTGGCTGGTAAAACCAGAGACAGAATTAAAAGGCCAGACGGCTGGCCGATTGGTGATCGTTACACCCAATAATCAGGATATCCGCCGGGAATTCGCCCGTGCCTTTGATCAGTGGTATCAGGAGCATTTTGGTGAATCAGTCAAAATTGACTGGCGCGTGCCGGGTGGTTCCAACGATATCAAACGACTACTGGAAAGTGTTTATGCTGCCCAGCGGTTGAGTGATGGCCGTTTTCCTGATGAAGTGCGGGCCGATATCGATCTGGTCTGGGGCGGAGGTGATTATCTTTACGATGTCGAGCTGAATCCACTGGGGTTGCTTCAGCCGCTTGATCTCAGCCCGGAGCTTTTGCGTGAAGCCTTTCCCGAACCGTTGCTGGCGGGGGTGAAACTGCGCGATGTGCGGCATGACGCGCAAGGACGATTATTGCCGCCGCGCTGGGTGGGCGTGTGTCTCAGCGGGTTTGGCATTGTTTACAATCCTGCTGTTTACTCATCGCTGCATCTGCCGCCGCCGCAAACCTGGACAGATTTGACCAGGCCTCAACTGGCGGGCTTGCTGGCACTGGCGGACCCGACCCGTTCAGGTTCTGCCGCCGTGGCATATATGGTTGTTGTGCAGCGGGCCATGGCGGATGCTGAAGCAGCCGCGCTGCACGAATATCCTGATCTGGCGGGCTTATCAGCGCAACAACGCGGAGCCGACCAACGTTATACGGATGCCTTGGCGCATGGCTGGCATGAAGGGATGCGGCAGTTGCTGCTGATCGCTGCCAATGCGCGTTATTTCACCGACTCAGCCAATCTCGTGCCGCGTGATGTCAGCAGTGGCGATGCAGCGGCCGGTGTGGCCATCGATTTTTATGGCCGCACCTTCCAAGAGGTTGTTGGATCATCGCGCATCCGGTTTGTTTCACCGCGCGGGGCAACGGCGATCACGCCTGATCCGGTGGCGATTTTGCTGGGTGTGAAGGGGGAACAAAAAATTCTGGCTGAGCGTTTTGTAACCTTTCTACTTTCCCGGCAGGGTCAGCTTCTATGGATTGTCAAACCCGGATTGCCGGATGGGCCGCTGGAGCGCGGGTTGCGCCGGTTGCCGATTCGTCCGGATGTTTATGTTGACCGGACGAACTGGACGGACGATGCCGATCCCTTTATTGAAGCCGATGGTTTCAACCAGCGGGGGGAATGGATGTCCCTTTTCTCGGATATGCGCCCGCTCTGGGCAGCAGCCTGGATCGATAGTCGCGAGACACTTAAACAGGCCTATGCAGCAATTTTGCAAGTGTCGGAGGTTGGGCGTCGTGATCGTCTGATGGATGAGCTGACCAATTTGCCGGTACAGATGAATGATGTTGTTGCCGTTCGTACCCAACGGGCTGCGATGCAGCGCAACCACCAGGATATTACACTGTGGCAGACCCGGCAGCGTATTGAGTGGGCGCGCAAGTTTCGTAAACATTATCAGCGCGTTACGGACGAAGCGCAGCGTTGACGAGCCATCTGTCCGGCAGGCTGTCAGGCAACGGCCATTGCGTTAAATCGAGCTTGATTGGTTCAGCATCAGAAAGACCAAAATGCCAACCGTTACCGATGACAATCATGAATCAGCGATCCACCCCGATTACGGCAGGCCAATCGGACGTTGGATGAACCGAAATTGGGCGCAATTATTGTTGATGGGGGGCGTCTATCTGTTTTTCGCGGTTTTCCTGATCTGGCCGATTGCGCAGGTTGTGGCTGGGGGGTTTATGCGTTCACAGCCTGACGCTGCGGGCAGCCGGTTTACGCTTTCATATTTTCAGTTGATTTTTCAAGACCCGGTGCTGGTGCGTGGGTTGATCAATGCTGCGCTCATTGCCATCCTGACGACCCTTGCAACGCTGGCGCTGGCCGTGCCACTGGCGGTGCTGAGTGTGCGTTATGAATTTCACGGACGGGCCTTGCTGGCGGGGTTGCTTCTGGTACCGCTGGTATTGCCGCCGTTCGTGGGCGCAATCGGGATCCGGTTGGTGCTGGGACGATTCGGGCCATTGACGCAACTGGCGGGATGGTTCGGCTATGAACCGGCGATGGGGATCGACTGGCTGGGGAACTGGCGGTTTCTGGGGATTATCGTGGTCGAGGCGCTGCACTTGTATCCGATCATGCTGCTGAATTTGCAGGCGTCGCTGGCCAACATCGATCCGGCCATGGAGCAGGCGGCGGCGAATCTGGGCGCATCGCGCTGGACGATTTTTCGCCGCATTACCCTGCCGCTGATGCGCCCTGGGCTTTTTGCCGGGTGTACGTTGGTGTTGATCTGGAGTTTTACCGAACTGGGCACGCCGCTGATGTTTGATTATCAGGATGTGACTCCGGTGCAGGTTTTTGCGCGGATTACGGAGGTCAGCGTCAATCCGCTGCCCTTTGCGCTGGTGGTGGTGATGCTGGTGGCGTCAGCGGGGTTGTACCTGGTGGGCAAGGTGCTGCTGGGTCGCAATTTTGATGCAGCCACAACCAAGGCATCGGTGCAGGCAGTGGCGCGCCGGTTGCCCGGCTGGAGAGGTTTACTGGCGGCCAGCCCTTTTGTGGCTGTTTTCCTCCTGGCGGTTTTGCCTCATATTTCGGTGGTGCTCACGGCCCTGAGCGATCCAGCTGCGTGGTACGACTCCATCCTGCCGCGTAGTTACACGTTGGAACATTTTCGCTCGGCGCTGGTTGATGAATTGGCTTTGCCCAGCATCCGCAATTCCATCTTTTACGCCAGTGCGGCAACCGTCATGGCGGTGGTGGTGGGGCTGGGGTGCGCTGTCCTGATCGTGCGCAGCCGTCTGCCCGGGCGCGGATTGATTGATTCGCTGGCCATGTTGCCGCTGGCTGTGCCGGGGTTGGTGCTGGCATTTGGTTACTTGTCGATCAGCGTGATGTTCCGCAGCCGTCTTCCTGAATCAACCGAGGCTGGCGCGTGGCTGTCGTGGTTGAATGTGCAGGCCAATCCTGTTGTGCTGTTGATCGTGGCGTATGGTGCGCGACGCCTTCCGTATGTGGTGCGCAGCGCTGTGGCGGGGTTGCAGCAGGTTCCGCGCGATCTGGAGCTGGCTGGTGCCAACCTGGGGGCACGCTGGTGGCGGGTTATGCGTAAGATCACCCTGCCGCTGATTGCAGCCAATCTGCTGGCCGGTGCGCTTCTGGCCTTCGCCTTTGCCATGTTGGAAGTGAGTGATTCGCTGATCCTGGCGCAGGCGGCTGCGTACTACCCGATCACCAAGGCGATCTGGGAAATCGCCAATCGCCTGGGCGACGGGTTGTACATCGCCAGCGCCCTGGGTGTCTGGGCGATGGTTCTTTTGACCTTGACAATTCTGTCGGCCAGCGCCTTGATTGGTCGGAAGATGGGGGCCATTTTCAGAATTTAGCGCAGCCGATGCCGCGCGGATCATACACATGGCACGGTTGGCGCGATATGATGGCAACCCTGATGCTTGATCAAACTTTTGCCAAATGGTGGCTGACGCGCGTGACACCGTTCCGCGATGTCCCAGCCGAAAAATTGCAGGCAGAGCGCGAATCGGTGCAGCGCCAAAGCGACTACAACCGTAATTACGCTGATTTTCTCAATTCTGCCGTGCTGCCTGCCATTGATGAACTGGCCAAGACGCTGGCCAGTAATCGCGTTGTGCATCGCGTCAGCACCTGGGGTAATCAGCTTTCGCTGCGGATTCATTTTTCCTGGCGTTGGGGTGAACTGGTAATTTCGCAAAGTCACGAAGATGCCATTACGTTTGAGCATCATATCATCACCGAGGGGGAGAAACGCGGCGATGATTCTGCCGATGATCACAACCACCAGTATGACTTGCGCGATGCGCTGCCGGGGCAGGTGGCGATGCAGGAGATACAGTTTTTTCTTTCGCGGTTGGCGCAGGATCTGGTGGAATGTGATGAGGAGCCTGAATTGCCGACCGATGAGGAAAAATAATACTCATCGCTCGGAGTGCACCGCGGCGCTGTCGGCGGGTTGGGCATTATTTTTCTGAACCAGAGCTGCGCAGCCGGCTATAATCAGCATTCAACCACGACGATTTTGATATGAGCGATGCTCAGCCGCCTTTTTCTCCCATGATTCAACCTGTTGCCAAAGAGGCTCCCGACCGCACCCGGGTGGATCATGCCCAGTTCGATCCTATTCGCGCAGGCCATACGCCGATCGAGCATGCCTCGGCTGCGGGATTGCGCCCGACGCTGCTGGGAATCGCTGTCAATGTGGTGCTGGCGATGGGCAAGGCCGCTGCGGGTATCTTCGGCAATTCCTATGCTCTGATTGCCGATGCGATTGAATCAGCCATTGATATTCTTTCGTCGCTGGTGGTGTACGCGGGACTGAAAGTCTCCGCCCGTCCTGCCGATGATGATCATCCGCATGGCCACGGCAAAGCCGAACCCATCGCTGCCGCAGTGGTGGCGCTGTTTCTACTGGCGGCTGCGGCGTTGATTGCTAAAAACAGTGTGGAAAAAATCAGTACGGTTCATCCCATGCCCGCAGCCTGGACCCTGATCGTTTTGGTCGTGGTGGTGGTGGTCAAGGAAACGCTGTTTCGCCATGTCTTTGCTGTCGGCAATACCATCGGCAGTACGGCTGTCAAAGGCGATGCGTGGCACCACCGCAGTGATGCACTGACCAGTGTTGCGGTGTTTGCGGGTATTTCGATTGCGCTGATTGGCAATCATTTTTCCCCCAACCCGCGCTGGTCCAGCGGCGATGACTGGGCGGCGTTGTTTGCCGCAGCCATCATTTTGTTTAACGGGATTACAATTCTGCGCAGTGCTGTATATGAACTGACCGATGCCCGACCGGGGCGATGGGTGGAGGAGGATATCCGTCGAATCGCAGCGGCGGTTGCTGGTGTCGATGGGCTGGATAAATGTTTTGTCCGCAAAATGGGTTTTGATTACCTGGTGGAGCTGGATATTCGCGTGCGCGGCGACATCAGCGTGCGGGCGGGGCATGAAATCGGTCACGCGGTGCAGGATCAGGTTCGACATCTGGCGGCCGGTGGCCGGGTCACGCGCGTCCGCGTTCACGTCGAACCAACCCCGGCGGGCTGATCGTTTTTCATTTGAATACGTACAGATCAATCACGGGCTACCGCTGGTGAAGGCTGTTTGGTGAATAATTCTGCACGACAGGCCAGTGGCGATCGGTGCCAAAGGCACAGGAGCTGATTTTCAAAATAGGAGCGCTCTGGCGGCGTTTGAACTCGCTGCGATCGATCAACCGGAGGATGCGCCCGACGTCCTGGGCATCAAAACCGCTGGCAATGATCTGGGCTGCGCTGCGCCGCTTTTCGAGGTATTGATAGACGATGGCATCGAGTAATTCATAGGGGGGCAGTGAATCCTGATCGGTCTGATTGGGACGCAACTCGGCGCTGGGCGGTTTGGTCAGGGTGCTGCTGGGGATCAGTGCAAAACCAGCCTGGCGGTTGATCCAATGGCTTAGTTGATAGACCGTCGTCTTGTAGACATCACCAATCACCGCCAGCCCGCCGGCCATGTCGCCGTACAGCGTGCAGTAACCAACGGCAGCCTCGCTTTTATTGCCGGTGGTCAGGAGCAGGCGGTTGAATTTATTGGAAATCGCCATCAGCAGCGTGCCGCGGCAACGGGCCTGGATATTCTCCTCCGTCAGATCAGGTTTTGTCCCCGCGAAGGCCTCGGCAAGCGCCTGTTCAAAGGCATCATGCGGCGGGCCGATGGGAATAACTTGATAAGCAATACCCAGATTTCGTGCCAGTTGTTGCGCGTCAGCCAGGGCATGAGCTGAGCTGTAGCGGCTGGGTAGGGCGATACCCATGACCTTGTCCGGGCCGAGAGCGTGGGCTGCCAGCGTGGCAACCAACGCTGAATCGACTCCGCCGGATAATCCAAGCACAACATTCTGGAACCCGCACTTGCGAACATAATCACGAATTCCCAGTTGCAGCGCTTGACTGATTGAACGCAGGTCGTCGGGATTGGTAATGGTTGGCGAGTCGGCGGGGCGATTGGGCGCTTGTGGATGTCCAGTAGTGGTGCCGGCTGAAGATTGTTGCGCCAGATCGACAATAACCAGATCCTGGGCAAATGCCTTGGCATGGGCTAGTACCGTGCCGCTGGCATCCACGACCAGACTATGACCGTCGAAGATCAAGGCGTCGTTGGCGCCGGCTTGACTGACAAAGGCAACTGGCTGATTAAACCGACGGGCCAGCGAACGAAGACAATCCAAGCGGGCAGCAGCACGGCCAACCCGAAAAGGGTCGTTATTGCAGTGAATGATCAATTGCGCCTGCCGGTCGGCGGGTAACATGCGGCTGGCGAGGCTATTCAGGTCGGGATCGATGTTTAGGATGATGGTTTTTGATCCAAGCTGGACAACCGCATGATGGTCCGCTGAATCAGTCTGTGCCCAATGACGATGGATGATCTGCCCATGATGCAAAACCGCCAGCGCTGCATGTGCATGTGCTTGAGTTTGTGTTGGACTGGTGGGGGGATGGGCATAGCCGATGACGATATCGATATCGTGGGAATGCTGAAGCAGAGTCTCCAATGCCTGCAAATTATCCTCGACCAGTTGCGGATTGCGCCCAAGGTCGTACAGCGGATATCCGGTGATGCTTAGCGGGGGAAAGATGACCAGTTCCGCCTTGCCCTGCCGGGCTTGCTGGATGGACTGAACAATTTGTGCCGTGTTGTACGCGATATCACCCACGGTCGGGTTGACTTGTGCCAGAGCGATTTTCATGACTTGAGCAGTATAGCAGTTTAATCACAGCCATAACCACCATCACACCAAGGCTGACCCGGTCGGTTAATACGGATTGGGACGAACTTTAGCCGATATTGACTGGCATATGCCTGTTGTATTGAAAACAAGTTTATTGCTGGTCGCGTCGAATCTGTTCATGACCTTCGCCTGGTATGGGCACTTGAAGAATCTGGCCGTGCGCCCGTGGTATATCGCCGCCTTCATCAGTTGGGGTATCGCCTTATTTGAGTATCTCCTGCAAGTGCCCGCCAATCGCATTGGTAATACCGCCCTGACGCTGCCGCAGTTAAAAATCCTGCAGGAGGTGATCACTCTGTCGGTTTTCGTACCCTTTGCGGTGTTTTACATGGATCGATCCATCAGTTGGAATTTTCTATGGGCCGGTTTATGTATTGTGGGAGCGGTTTATTTTATCTTTCGTGGTTAACCGCTCACGCCGGCCCGTTTCAATTTTGTGTAAACACGCTGGCCATTTACCTGTGGTGGATTCTGTCGTAAGGTATTTGTTTCGACCCTGCCGGACGATCAGCCAGTCAACTGATTTTACCCGACGATAACGATCACGATTTTCCCGTCAGGGGCATTCGTGAATAAGCAAGAATACGTTCATGTTTGTAGCGTTTTTCAATCAAACGTTTGTCAGCGGCGATCTGGCGATCATTGGCCTGTTGATTCTGCTGGAGGGGGTGTTGTCGATCGACAACGCGATGGTGCTGGGTCTGCTGGCCAAGCGCCTGCCGGAGCATAAGCAGAAAAGGGCACTGTTCTATGGTCTGCTGGGCGCTTTTGTGTTCCGTATTCTGGCGATTGTACTGGCGGCGTATCTGCTGCACTGGTGGTGGGCGAAGATGCTGGGGGGAGCGTATCTGGTCTACATTGCGATTAAGCATTTTTTGCCTGCCAGACAAACCGATCATCATCACGAACACACAGCGGTTGGCTCGGCGCCGGTGGGCAGCATCGATACCCATACGGCCGATCAGCCGGCACGGGCGACACCGGCTGCGCCCCGACGCAAATACCCGAATTTCTGGCTGACGGTTTTGACGATCGAACTGACCGATATCGCTTTTGCCATCGATTCGATTCTGGCAGCCATTGCCATGATCCCAGGTACAACGATAACGCCCAACCCCAAACTCTGGGTTGTGATCTGCGGAGGCATGCTGGGCGTGATCCTGATGCGTTTTGCGGCGGTGGTTTTCATTCGCTTGTTAAACCGGTTCCCACAATTTGAAGTCTCCGCCTATCTGCTGGTGATGCTCATCGGATGCAAATTGCTGGCGGAGTGGTGGTTTAACAAACCGCCAGCCGGTTATTCCTCAGCTGAGGTCTATCACGGCCGGTTACAATTTCATAATTTTCATAATCCGGCGTTCTGGGTCTTCTGGGGTTTAATGCTCCTGTGCTTGCTTATTGGGTTCATGCCTGCTCGTAAAAAAGAGGCAGCATCGCACAATCAGAAGACATCGCCATTTGCCCCAGCCCAGGCGAAACAGTGAGCGGTCGTCCGTGGAGTGTCTGACTCAGGGGCGATGAACCAGCGCTGCGTACAATCAGTACCTTTTATTAAAAGTTGTTCTGGAACAGTCTGTCGGGTATAGTCACGAAGTCGCCAATTCGGCGATGTTTACGTGCCTATTTACTGGAGAGGTTATGGATGCTGCTATTGTTGGTCAGGCGGGAGCAAACCGGGTGGATGGGGCTGAGCCGGTCAGTTTGAATACGGCTTCAGATGTGGCTGCTTCGCAGGAAAAGAAGAAAGACGACGGCGATGCAAAGCCGGGAGTCTTTAAGCGTCTGGCGCGTAATGCAGCGCTTGGCAGCGCTTTTCTTGGTGGCGCTGGCGCAGTGGTCGGGACGGAAAAGGCCGACGCTACCGTTGTCCCGTATAATTTGAGCTTTGAGGAGTCGAAAAATTGGGGGATGACTATCTCGACAGTGGGCCGAGACGTGGGGGCAATGGTGTACATAGATGAGGCAAGCGGTACTACCAAGTTTGCCTCAGCAATAAGGCTAAGCGATTCTTCCGGAGGGATTAGAGAGTTTGGGGATGTGCCGGCTCCTGGCGGCCTTGTGACTTTGGCGGGCTATGGAGCAACTTTACGCCCGAGCGGGACGCTTAATCCTTTAGACGGCTTCCCATATGCGGCGCCAGGGAGGGCGGGGATTCTGGATGACGACGGAATAGACCCCAACCCTGCCATTTATATGGACACAGAAATATGGGACGTCAACACTGACGGCGGCGCCTGGCACGGGAACTCCGGAGGTCTGGTGAGAGACATCACGGGAAAGCCGGTTGCGCTGATGGCAGGCATTAATGGCACGGGAATTGGGAATTATACTAGTTCTGTGCGGCTTCAGCCGCTTATTTCAGATATTAATAACTTTGCGGCCCTGCATCCAGGGGCTGAAATCTGGGCTACCGCTGCACATGTGTGGGAGCTTGGTCCGTTAGAAAACATCCGTCTTGGGGATTTTTATAATCCAAGCGAAACGCTTACCGTGCTTGACTCTTGGGTGCATCCGAGCTGGACGCTTGGCAATCCAGACTGGGTTCACCCTAATGAAACTGATATAGCGCTGGTCGCGGTTAGTGTGCCCGAACCTGCTGCGGTGCTAAGCCTGAGTGTTTTAGGGGCTGGCCTACTCCTTAAGCGGCGAAAAAGGGTGTGGGGCTAGTGATTGGGCTTTGTCTGAAAACAGTAATCTTTGACCTTCTCCACGAAAGGCGGGCGCGGGTCCACCTTGGAGACTGGACTTATGTCGGGGAGCAGTAGCTCGATCAGATTTCAGGGATGATCGGTGAACAGCAATTTGGCCAAAGGATCCTTCCTGATGGATGACATCGCATCCAGCGGTAAAGAATTGCTTGGTCTAAGGGGGCATGACTCGTGAAGTTCTTGAGAAACTCCAAGCTGCGCCACTGCTAAAAATGATAATAATTCCAGCATAATCGAGAATACCGGCGGATGGGGGGATGTTTTAGTATTTTCATCATGACACAAGCAACCTTGCCGAAAACGTCCTTCAGCACGATGACGCCGCGTGAACGCTTGCTGGCGGTTTATCGCGGGGAACCGCACGATTGTGTCGCCTCGCTGGCGGATCTGAGCTACTGGTATGCGGGCAACGGCGGGGGAAAATTCATCCCTGGGCATACGGATGGAGCCAACTACAAGCAGTTGGAAAAGTTACTTGCGCTACATAATAGGACCGGGGCAGCCATCCATCTGAATATGGGTTCTTATTTCGATGTCCGTTATGGCGGTGGCATTCGGGTTGAATCAGGAATCAGAGGGGAGCACTACGTCCACCGTTTTGAAACACCGGTGGGAACTGTCGAAGAGGTTCGTGAGTGGTCGGATATCTCATTCAGTTGGCCGATCCTCCATCACATGATTCAGCAACCTGAAGACCTGAAAATCATCCGCTATATTTTTGAAAACACGGAATATTATACAGACTGGAAGCCCTACCACGACGCCATTGCCCAGATAGGCGAGTGGGGCGTTCCGCTGGTGCAAGGCCCGTATACCGGCATGGGCTTTTTGATGAGCCGTTACGCCGGCATTGAATCCACCGTGCTGTTTTCGGTTGACTGCCCGGAGGAGCTTGAGCAGACTGTGCAGACGATCAATGCTACCCACCGTGTGATTTGGGAACAGCTCGTCGATGGTCCTTCGCAGATCATGTTCATTTCCGACAACCTTTCCAGCGACGTGCAACATCCCGCGTGGTTTTATAAATATAGCGGGGATTACTATCGATGGATGGCGCAGCGGGCCCGTGCTGCTGGCAAACCGCTGGTGGTTCACGTTGACGGACGATTGCGCGGCCTGATGGCGGTGATGACGGAAGTGGGCGTTGCTGCGGTTGATGCGGCTACGCCCGCACCGCACGGCGATCTTACACCGACGCAGTGCCGTGATGAGGGGGGGGATCAACTGGTGCTCTCCGGCGGTATTCCGCCGGTTTTCTTCCATTCCGATGTTTCACTGGCGACCTTCGATAAGAGTGTTGAGGAATGGCTGGCGCTGGCTGATCGCAGCTCGGCGGTGATCATCGCCCCGGGTGATCAATTACCGCCACTGGGTGAGATTGACCGCGTGACGCGCATGGTGGAAATGGCCAACGCCCGCCGATATTGATCTGTGCCGATTTACACCAAGGAAAGTCGGCAAAAATGAATGGATGTCGTGTCGCGGTGCGGGCCAGTGTAATAGACAGCCAGAACATCGCCACCCGGCAGCGGGGCTGTTGCCGGTAAACCCAGGGAGAAATCGGACATTTCTGCCCAGGCGTCTTCCATCATTTTCTTTTGCCTTGTTTGGCCTGATAGCTGTGGCTGCGCAATCACGATTTCGCTGGCTGGATCAAAGCTGCGCCCGCCGTCCGAACTGAGGCGCGCCTTGATACAGGGGGTGCTGCTGCGGTCAACATAAACAAGGCATAGCCGGCCATCCCGCATTGGCCAGACCGAGGCTGGTTGGCCCGGCACGCCGGTATCCCAGGGCTGGCTCCATGTCCGCCCTGAGTCGCGCGATATCGTCGCGTGAATGTTCAGGTAGACATTGGCCACCGTGTCATACGTCCAGAAAAAATTGAGCAATGACTTGTCGGGCTGGACACTGGCGCGCTGATCCCAGTAAAAAACGCGGTCTTCCGGTTCCTCGGCGATGGCCACCGCGCCGCCCCAATGCTGCCCCTCATCGGCGGTAAATGTGATGATGGGGGCATGATGCCATGGCCGCAGATCTTCATACGATTTATTCAATTCAAAGAAGCAGCCCCATCGCCCATCAGGGAGAACGAGTGCCGGTCCAGTGATTGGCGTGGGTTGAAGATACGGCGTGGTATCAACCTGGCGCAGCGGCGACCAGGTCTGCCCCTGATCTTCAGAAATCGCGGTGAAAAGTTTGCTGTCCAGCAGACCTTGCGTCGTTTCATTAAAAAACGGGCGCGAGGGGTCGGAGCAATCGACCCAGTAAAGTGTTACCAGGACGCGCGATCCACCCAGGGCGGTACAGGCGGCAGCTCGAAACCGCCCCTGTTTACCGCCCAGGGTGGGCGCGACAAATGGTGCAGTCGGGGTTGACCAGGTGCGCCCCTGATCGTCGGAGAAACTCAGCATCGTGGCTTGGTCAGGCCCCATTCCGGTCTTGTCCATACCAACCCGAAAGCCGCAGATCCATCGACCCGTTGGCAAAACGCAGACATTGGGAAAGCAGCAACTACGCCGGCCGTTGGAGGCATCCGATGCCACCGCAATGCCTTGATCCCGCACTTGTAAACGAGCCATGGTTCCTCTTATTTCTTACTCATCGCAGCGGTATAGACCGCTTGCATGGCCGGGTCATCCTTGGTGTGCGCACCACGGAAAACCATCAGCAGGCCACAACGTGGGTAATCAGACTTATTCGGGGCGCTCCAGTGAATGGTGCGGCTATGATGGATCAGCGCGCTGCCCGCGTCAAGTGTTCCACAGAACTCCTCATCCTTGGAGTACTGGGGCATTTCCGCCAGTCCAAAGGAGTTACCTTTGATGCCCGAAGCTTTATGGGGGAGGCTTCCCAATTTCTGGCTGCCTTTGATGTAGTAGATCGGGCCGTTTTCCATGGTCGCTGCGTCCATCGCGATCCAGATGGTCAGCACATCCGCCGGCGTCTGGCAAAAATAGGCGTTGTCCTGATGAGCAGGAATGCCCGAACCAATTTTGGCGGGCTTGTTAAAGCTTTCGACAGCGATGAGCGTGGGTGTGCCGTGCACCAGCTTGCTAACCAGCTCGATAATTTCCGGCCGTTTGGCCATGGCAGCAAAATAGGGGTCGTGCTGCTCCATGCGCCACAGATTGCGGATGTTCTTTCCGTCAGCTTCAAACGTGCGGTCGCCTTCGGGTACTTTGGGGACGATCTTTTCGATATAATTGTGGATTGCCGCTTTAGCTTCCTGGTGTTTTTCCGGGGAAAGAAAATTTTTGACGCGGATACAACCATCACGCTCATAATCGGCGACTAACTGATTGACGTTCATACTATATCTCCTGTTTGAGTTATCACATCTGTTGTTTTTACGACACTTTGGATATCATATAAGCGGTAAACAGTATGGCTATTGCCAAGTATGACTGAAAAAATTACCGATTTTGATGAGGTGGCGGCACCGCCAATGCTGCAATTCCATGATTATGGAATGGGCGAATTCGATGCGCGACATCGGATCGGGCCGGTCTATTGCTCGCACTTCGATCTGCTGGCGACGCATAGCGGATGTGTGGAGATTCAGTTCGCCGACAACCAGAGTGTCAAGCTGCCAGCCGGTCAGGCTTTGTTGGTCTCGCCACACATGCGCTTTGCCGGTGCGTCGCTGGAACCCGTCAGCCGGGTGTCGGTGCAACATTTCTTGCCGGTGAATTGCGAAGGGGCCGGCTATCCAAATATTCTCAAACGGCTGTGTGGGCGTCGGGGTGACTGGGAAGCGTTTGTCGCGCCGCCGGTGGAGGTACTGGCCGATATTGAACGCGCCGTGGAACTGTCGCGGCGTCCACCTTCACCGACATTGCATCAGGTGCGTGAATCAATTCTTCTGCTCATCCTGTCACTGTTGATTGACAAACCGGCTGCCAGAATGGTGCCCGGCGCGGTTGGCGAAGATTTTTCCGATCTGACGCAATGGATGCTCGGCCGCTTGGATCAGCCTCTGACGCTGGAGGATATGGCGCAGTTTGTCGGGCGCTCCGCCAGTCATTTTCGCGCACTATTTCGCAAGCAGATGGGATGCCCACCCATCTATTATCTGCATCACCTGCGTCACAGCGAGGCCTCACGCCTGCTGCGCGAAACCGCCATGCCGATCAAGGCGGTGGCCCGCCGCGTCGGATACGATCAATTGACCCATTTTTATCGATTTTTCAAGTCCTTTTCCGACTACACACCGGCGGAATATCGGCGCATCTATTACGTCAAGGGTTGAACGGATCGCCTGCGTGCCATATGCGGTGCGATGGCGTGATCTGGTGACTGATGCGATCCGATAGACGCAACCCCATTTGAAAATAGCAACAAGGGCCTGCAGTTGACCATGACGGCGAACTGCAAGCCCTTGTCCGTTTTACTCGATCTGGTCAGACCGCCTTTTATTCTCCCAGAGCTATGCGAAAGCCGAGGCATTCGTGACGCAGGTCCGGTGGATCTTCGTGACGATAAGCGATCCACATATTCAGCACATTGGTGGTCAGATACGAACCGCCGCGCAAACAGCGGTTTAGCGATGTATCTTTGCCGGTCGGCTTGTTGACCGCCTTATCGCCGCCGCTTTTTTCTTCGTAGAGGTCAGCGCACCACTGCCACATATTGCCGAGCATTTCGTACAGTCCGTAATCATTGGGCGCAAATGATCCTACGGCAACAGGCGCAGCAACGCCGCCGAAGCATGTCAGCTTCGGATCCAGCGCTTCGCCCCACGTGAATCGTCGTCCTTCATGTCCGCCTCTGGCCGCGTATTCCCATTCATCATCAGACGGCAGGCGATAGGGCTGACCTGTCTCTTTGGCCAGCCACTGGCAGTATGCGCGGGCGTCCTCCCAGGAAATACCTCCCACGGGCTGGTTGTCCAGGTTAAAGCCATCTTTGTCGATATGCGACGGAGCACTGACGCCGGCGGCTTTCATGTAGGCGCGATATTCCTTGTTGGTTACCGCATATTTTCCCAGGGAAAAAGAACGAATATCGACCTTTTTACCCGTTGGCCAGCGGTGCGCAATATTGGCGTTGACAGGGCAGGCAGGCAACCCCAGCGTCACCGTGCCGGCGGGGATCTTAACAACAGGTGGAATCAAAATGTTTGTCATGGTTAACCTCTGGATCGATTTAAAGTTTGATTGACGCGCCACTCTGGCTGCTCGCTTGTATCGCCATCAAAAATTTCACGACGTTTACAGCCATCGGCACTGGAATATGCCACTGGCCCGCACCTTGGATCGTCTTGATGAACAACCCGATTTCGTCGATGTAGCATTGTTCGTAGACATAGCCCTGCGGAAGTGTGAGCGATTCCCATTGTTTGGTTGAACTCTGGAATCGGCGAACTGCTCCTTCAACCAAGTTCAATTCGATGGTGCCCGACTCACTGATGAAGCGAAGGATATTGCGCGCCACACGCTGGAGCAGATCACAGTGTATGAACAGGCGTGTACCCTTGGACAGGCCCGCGGAAATGTCCCACACGTCATTGGCGCTGATTTCCAGCGAGCTGACTTTGGCGCCGGAAGCGTGCACTTCGGTCGCGTGGTCGCCCAGCATCCAGTAAAGCATGGCCAGTTCCTGCGCGATCACATCCAGATTGCCGCCACCCATTTTCTGATCGGCAGCATAGAACTTTCGGTAATCTTCATAAGGATGCCAATCGGGCAAATACGCTCCGAACTCAGTAACAACGCTCAGCGTTTTGCCGAAGCCGGGTTCACTGATCCATTGTTTGACCTGTTGGAACAGTGGGTGCATGGGCGGCTGACATCCCGGGGCAATGACCAGCTTGTGCTGCTTCGCCAGTTCCGTCAGTTCGTCGATACCTTCGAGATTCAGTGACAGTGGAACTTCACAGAAAAAATGTTTTTTGGCACGGGCTGCAGTCAGTGCCACCTGCATATGGGCAGCACCGGGTACGGAAATAATCACCGCATCGGGATCCCAGCTCAGACCAGCCGACAAATCGCTGACCGAATCGACATCGTGCTTGGATTTGACCTCAGCCTGCCGATCCGCCCGAACGTCCACCATGCGAATTTGTTGCGGCTGAACCTGATTGGCCAGCAGACAACGAATTCGACGCTTTCCCATTGATCCGCCACCGACGACTAAAAACTTCATAGCTGCTCCTGTAGGTTTGAGAACGAAAACAATTGTTTAACCAATGAAAATTTACACGCTCTACCTGCCTGTACCGGCTGCTCTGCGCGCCCGGCAGGAGGCATCTCTGGACAATCGGCACATCCAAGCCACAGCGCATCGCGGCTGGGGCAGGATATTTGGTATACCATGCCTATAGTATACCATCGCGTGGTCACGCTTCAAGAGGGTTTGTTTTGAGAATTGGTATACCGGATTGATTTCCAATCAGAGGCGGATTTTTGCGTGTTTTTTCGTGATTGGTCGCCGCTAGGGAAGTGCTGTCGCGGGCATTTGAAATGCCCGAAGGTTGGGCAACGACGATCCATTTCGGTCTGGTTCGACTTGATTTTGGCGCGATTTTGTTGACCATTTCAGGTAGTTGATCCGCATGTTTGTTGATCCCCCAGGCAGCGGTTTTCGGCGAACGCAACATGAAACTGAGCATTACCGCCACAACCGGGCATCAATTCATCCCATTTTTGCGATCCAATCTGCTTCAGGCGCTACCTTGGATGAACCGCACGCTGCAGGAATTATCTGTTGCCTTGGTTGGCCAGGCGCGCATGAATCGTCTGCATGCGCAATTTCTCGGTATCGATTCGCCGACGGACGTACTGACATTTGAGCTGGATCACGACGATAAAAATCGCGTTATTTTGGGGGAAATCGTGATCTGTGTGCCTTATGCCCTGACCCAGGCGCAGCGCCGCGCTATTGCGCCGCGCCATGAACTGTTGTTGTATGCGATTCATGGGGTGCTGCACTTGACGGGGCTCGATGATCTGACCGAAGATGGCTATGATACGATGCACCGGAAAGAAGATCAGATTCTCAAGCGGCTGGGTGTTGGTGCGGTCTTTACCCCGGGCCAATCGCCGCGACAACCGCGCCGCCGACGATCAGGAGCTGGCCGATGAGTTTGATCTATAGCCTGATAATCCTGCTGATTCTACTGACGATCGTCTGCCTGCTGTTTTCGACGTTGACGTATTCACTGCGCGATTTTTCCCGCAGCCGGCTGGAACAATATCTCAACCTCGCCGGTCGCAAACAGTATTATGAGAGCACCACGGATCACGCGCAGGATATGGCCTTTGCCAGTGCGGTGATTCGCCTGTTTGCCAACCTCGCCATTCTGCTGATTTTTCAAAGGCTCTTTCAGCAAACCCAGCCGTTGTGGGTGCAATATCTGCTGTCTCTGGCGTGCGCAGGGGCAATTACCCTGGTTTTTTCCGTTGCGCTGCCTCATGCCCTGGCGGAGTATGCTGCTGAACGCATGATTGTGATGACAGTCCGGCCGCTGCATCTTCTGCGGCTGGTCTTCGTGCCGGTGATCAAGATCAGCCATGTCATCGAATCGCTGGTCAAACACGCATCGGGTTCCAGCATCGAAGCTGAGCATGAAGAACTGGAAAACGAGATCATCGCTGCGGTGGAGGAAGGGGAGAAGGAGGGTGTCGTGGATGAGGAAGAACGCGAAATGATCGAATCGGTCATCGAGTTTCACGATACCCAGGTGGGGCATGTCATGACCGCCCGACCGGAGATTGTCGCCCTGGATGTCTCGGCCACACTGGAGCAGGTAAAGCAGACGGTGGAAGAATTGAGTCATTCACGGATACCGGTGTATGAAGGTTCGCTGGATCATGTGGTCGGTGTGCTGTATGCGCGTGATCTGCTGAAATTTGTCGGGCAGGCGCCGCAGGAATTCAAAATGAAGTCCGTGATGCGACCAGCCTATTTCGTCCCCGAAACCAAACTGCTGGGCGATCTGCTGGCGGATTTTCGGCTGCAGAAAGTTCACATGGCGATTGTGCTGGATGAATATGGCGGCACGGCGGGCCTGGCGACCATCGAAGATCTGCTGGAGGAAGTCGTCGGCGATATTTCCGATGAATATGAATCAGCCGAACCAGCCATGTTCCGCCGGTTGGATGAGGATACGGTTGAGGTCGATGCGCGAATCTACATCGATGAGATCAACAACCTGACCGGTTTGAACCTGCCGGAGGACAGCGGCTACAGCACGCTTGGCGGGTTTATCGTGACCACCCTTGGACACATACCACCCATCGACGCCAGTTTTACCTACCACAACGCAGCGTTCACCATTCTTGATGCTGAACCGCAGAAGGTGAATCGCGTGAAGATCGTTCTCAAACCGCAGAACGATACGGATACGAAACGAGATCGGCAGAGTGCTGCGTAGCTGCGATCGTCTTGTCGATGGCACGATCAGTCAACGATGCGAACCGTGCTTTTCACTTCGTAAAGCATCTCAAAGACCTGCTCGACATCCTCATTGCGCAGACGGACGCAGCCCTGGCTGGCCTGGGTGCCGATGGTTTCCGGCTCGATGGTTCCATGAATGCCGTAACTGGTTTTGCCGACGGCTTCTCCTTCCAGCCCATCAATGGCGATCCAGTGTTCACCCAGCGGGTTTTTCGGATCATCCGCCGCGATGATTCCTTCGCCGCGCGAGCTGTAGTAGGTGGGGTTGCGCACCTTGGCCCCTTTGGGAACAACCCACAGGCCGGTTGGCGTTGAATTTTCTGCCCCCAGCCCCACACGGAACGAGCAGACATACATCGACCCTTCTCCGCCGGGCGCACCCAGGTAAATATCCAGTGTATAGGCGTTTTTATGGATGACGGCGTGCATCGGCCCTTTCAGCACCTTGAGTTTCTGTCCCGGGCGGATGCGATTGGGGGCAAGGTTGTTGTTGATTTTGCTGATCAATTCGTACGGGATGAAGTAGCGATTGGCGATGCGAACCATGACATCGCCACTTTGCACGGTGTACTGTTCCTGCCACGGATCATCAGCAAAAAAACGGCTGGACAACAGCAGGGTCTGGTTGGCACTGGCGATCATCTCCTTGGCGATGGTTTGATCGCTGGCGCTGAGCTGCGCTGAAATCAGGGCGCTGTTGAGCACAGCCCGGCCACCAACCAGATCGCCGCTATCAATCATCGCTTTGCCCTGGGCAATCGCCTGATCAGCAGGAACAATCGGCTCGGCGGGGGCTGCGGGCGCTGCTGTTTGTGGCGCTGTTGGTGCATTGGATGCCGATGGCAATGCCGGCGCTGTCGGTGTAACTGCGCTGGCGAGCGGCGCTGCTACGGCGGCTGTGGGAGTCGTGGTTACCAGTGCGCCACTGTTTGCAGCCTGTTTATCACGGGCAGGGGGGCTGTCATGGTTAACCGGAGCTGGGGGCGTCTGGGTGGTATCAGCCGATGCAGCAACGGCTGGCGCATTGGTCGCTGCCGTCGGCTCTTGCGGCGCAGCATCGCTATGGCGTGGACTTTTGAAATAAATCGCCAGGCCCGCAACGACCACCAGTGCCAGGACGATGATTAAAATGCGGCTGTTTCGCCGTGAACGCTTCATGAGAACCTCCGTGTTCTTACGCCTTTGATCACGCTATTTTATTGACGGCTCCGACCCGGGTGCGACAGGTTGGAGAATACGAACAGATAGTACCGATGCACCGCCGGCAATAAAAGTATTTTCACTTATTTCAGCTTCTATATTCCTGCGACAAACCAGGTAAGCGGGCTGATCCTGAGTGCGCGGTTCAATAGGCTCGTACAAGGCTTGCGCCGGGATAGGCGCTGAGTACAATGTCCTCATGTCGCATGCCCAGTTCTGCCCGACGCTGCGCCGCCCATTGGCACAGGCCTACACCGTGCCCGTGTCCGTGCCCCTCCACAAAATGAATCGTGTTGGTGTCGTTGACAACCTTGAAAAAGGCGCTGAAAAAATAGGCAGTCTTGTCGTTGCCCCCGTCGGTGTTCAGGGCATTGCGCATTTCTTCGCTGCGCAGCATAAACCGCGTACCGCTGGCATCGCTCAGATAAAAACGAACCGGCCGCCCCAGTGAATTGGTGTCAATGTTGATGCGCGCCAGTTGGTTCATCGACTGCACCGGGTTGCCCTTGGTTTTACCCCATAGTTTCACCCGGCGCGTCACCTCGGCCTTGCTTAACACAATCGGCCCCCAGTTATATCGGGGCGATGCGCTGCACAGACCCTGGTCGGATTGTTCATGGAATACCGGGTTGGGTCGATCGCCGAAGGCGTCGGTGGCGCTTTGGGAAATACCGCCGCAGGAGCTGGAAAAATAGGCCTTGAAAATTCTTTGATTGCCATTGGGGCCGGCTGCGGCCACCACGCCTGCGGTTTCGACCACAGCTTGGCGACTTTTGTCGGTCTCGGCGTCAATGCCGCCATATACCTGGCTGCGTTCATCGGGGTAGAGATCGAAATGACGACCTGCCGGAGCGGTTCGCGCCTCGTAAAGGGCATACGTGCGCGCCACGATCGCCTGAGCGCGATAGGTCTGCTCATGCCAGCGGGCGTAAAGCTCTTTTGAGACAACACTCTTGAGGTAGTCGTCAACATCAACATCATTGACGACATCGAATTGATTCGCGCCGGTCGGCACGAAGCGATACTGACCATGATAGGCAGCGCCGTTGACCTGCAGCGTGCCATCATACGCGGGTACCAACGTCAATTCGCCGCTGCCCAGGGCAATATCGCCCAGTCGCCAGCTACCACCGGTGTAGGTTATCGAAACCGGCGCGCCCGAACTCATGTTGATGCGCCGACGGGCGGGATTCTGCGAAACGGTAACAATCGGCGGCTGGCTGGCGGTGATGGTCGCCTGATTCAGATTTTCCAGAATGCGCACCCGCACGATTGGCACGCTGCCATCAAGCCGTGGCTGGGTTAGTGTTTGCGTACAACCCAGTGGGAGCAGCAACAAACACAGTAGCAGGATGCAAATAACAGCTAGGAAAGAGAGTTTCATGACATCCGTGTCCGTGTTTCAGGGGGAGCTATTTCTCCACGCAGGCATTGACGCCGCAATCAATCACGTTCATCGCCGAGTATATCAGCCGATCGGAATAAATCATCATTATTTTTTGACCCCGCCGGGCGAAACATGGGGAAGATATCCCCCGCTGGCGGGCGTAACCGGATCAATGGTGACAAAGGCGTCTTCGTCGATGGTCTGCACCAGCCGGATCGCTTCATTGCCGCGTTTGCGCTTGGCGACAACGAACAGGACATCGACCTCGCCGTTGCGGCCCTGTCCTGCCACGCAGGTGACACCAAACCCGCCGTTGCCCAGAGCGCTGCGCAATTCCGCCGCTTTATCAATGCTGATCACGCGCAGCATCACCCAGCCGCTGGCGATCCAGCGCTCGATGGTTATTCCGGTGAAGTTTCCAGCCGCATATCCACCGGCGTAACCGAACAGGTTCCACCAGCTATCAAGATTATTAAAAACATGGCGGATGGCCAGCACCCAGATCGCCGCTTCCAAAAAACCCAGCAGCGATGAAAACTGGCGCATGCCGCGCACGGTAAACATGGTGCGCATGGTGCCGATGGACACGTCGCAGATGCGTAAAACGAAAATAACCAGCGCCCCGAGGACAGCTTCCATGCCGAAAGACTCCTATTTTGTGCTGACTCCTATACCAGCGCCTGCGTAGAACGCAAATCTGCGGTACAATCGCCAACAATGAATGAACTGTGGAACAAGCTGACGCAACAGGCGGGAGTGACCTTAATGCCGCTGCATTACGCACGGTTGTCGAAATTTCTTGATCTGTTGCTGGTGGCCAATCAGCAGATGAACCTGACGCGCATCACCGATCGTTCCCAGGCGGAGATCGGACATGTTGGCGATGCCCTGACTTTGTTGCCATTCCTGCCGGCTGAAGCGCATCGGCTGGTCGATGTCGGCAGCGGCGGGGGCGTGCCCGGGTTGATATTGGCGATTGTGCGTGATGATCTGCATGTCACGATGATAGAATCCACCGGTAAAAAAGCGCGGTTCCTTGAACAGACAGCGACGGAACTTGGTCTGACGAATGTAGCGGTCATTGGACAACGCGCGGAAGCGGTGGGGTGGTCAGCATTGCGCCAGACGTTTGATGTGGCGACAGCCCGGGCGGTGGGCCAACTGGCCTGGTTGGTGGAGTGGTGTCTGCCGCTGGTCAAAAAAGGGGGATGTATGCTGGCGATGAAAGGTCAGAAAATAAACGAGGAACTGCCGCAGGCGCGCCGCGCCATCAAGCTGCTGGGAGGGGCTGAGCCGGTGATTCATCCGGTGGAATTACCCGGCACGGAGCACCATGTCATTGTGCAGATCCCGAAAATTGCGCCATCGGATCTGCGCTACCCGCGCTCGCCAACCAACGCCAAAGGCAAGATCATCGGGACGCGGTCATAGTCGCGCAGTAGTGCAGCCATCGGGTGGCCGACGGTTACCTGCGGTAATTCGCCGTGCGATTCAAGTTGCGCCCGGCGGTTGTTTCAGGTCCAGCGTTGCATGGACGACGTTTTCTTCCAGATCGCGCTGGAGCGTGAAGCCTGACTTGCGGCAGACCGCCTGCATTTCCAGGTTTTCCGGCATCATGTCCGCGGTCAGTTGGCTGAGTTTTTCATCGCGGGCAATGCCGATGAGCAGTTGCAGCAGCCGGGAACCAAGTCCGCGCTTTTGCCACTGGTCGCTGACCAACATGGCAAACTCCGCACTATCGGTATGAGGCAATCGACTCATCCGGCCAATGCCCAGCATCTGCCGCTTCCCGTTGTCGTTGTGCTCGATCACCAGGGCAATCTCGCGGTCGTAGTCGTTGAAACAGCGTCGTACCAGCCGTTCGTGAGTTGTGCGCTGCGCCAGCTTGAGCGGGGCGAAATAACGCAGACGCACCGACCGTTCCGACAGACTCTGATGGAATTGAACCAGCAGCGGTTCATCTTCAGGACGAATCGGGCGGATGGTCAGCGGCGTGCCATCAGCCAGTTTGATGGGCGTAACATACTGGGTCGGGTACGGCCGAATCGCCAGATTGGGCAGATCCTGCTCTTTCACACCCTGGTCGTGAACCACCACGCGCGCATCCAGGGCAATCAACTGATCCGCGCTGGCCAGCATCGGGTTGATATCAATTTCCTTGATCCAGCGCTGCTCAGCCACGAGTTGGCTGAAACGAACCAGGATTTGCTCCAGCGCCGGCAGATCGACACTCTTGCGCCCGCGCACACCCTGCAGCGCTTTGTAAATGCGCGTCTGCTCCATCATTCGGCGGGCCAGCGTGCCGTTGAGTGGCGGCAACCCCAGGGCGCGATCCTTGAAAACTTCAACCAGTTGACCACCTGTGCCAAACAGCAGCACCGGCCCGAACTGCGGATCGAGCGAGCTGCCCAGAATGATTTCGTAACCATCCGATAATTTGATCATCGGTTGAACGGTTACTCCCTGGAAATGTTCCGCGCCGGCTTTTTCGCGGGTGCTGTGTTCGATGGCTGCAAAGGCAGCCCGAACTTCCTGGGCGTTGTGCAGATTCAACTTCACGCCGCCGACATCCGTCTTGTGCGTAATGGTCTTGGAATAAAGTTTCAGCACGCACGGATAACCAACCTGCTGGGCGGCTTTTTCCGCTTCGGTTTCCGAGGTGGCGATGATGGTCTTTACCGTGGGTATGCCATAGGCACTGAGCAGTTGTTTGGATTCATATTCATCGAGAATGGTTCGTCCCTGGTTGCGGGCGGTCTCGATCAGCTCAGCGGCGATACGGCGGGCAGCGGCAGCGTCAAAACTATCGTCGCTGCCGAATGCGGGCGTTTCATAAAGCGCCTTCAGGGCGTAGGTGTTGCGCCACATGTAGATGAACGCCTGCGCAGCGGCATCGGGGTAGCTGAATGTCGGTATGCCCGCCCGATTGAGAATCGCCTCACCGGCTTCCACATCCGGCCCGCCCATCCAACTGGCGATGACGGGTTTGCCGTCAATCTTGGCATGTTTGCTCAGCGCCTGGGCGATCAAAGTCGGATCGGTCATATCCTGCGGGGTCAGGATCACAAGGATCCCATCGGCCTTGGGGTCGCTGGCTGCCAGCTCCAGCGCTTTTTCGTAGCGGGCTGGCGGAGCATCGCCGAGTACGTCAATCGGATTGGAATGACTCCAGGCTGAGGGGAGGTGTTTATTTAATTCCTCAATCGTTTCCGGCGAGATCTGGGTCAGCTCGCCACCGTTGCTGATCAGGGCGTCGGTAGCCAATACACCCGGGCCGCCGGCGTTGGTGATAATGGTCAAACGCGGGCCTTGCGGGCGCGGCTGTTTACCCAGAACTTCAGCCATGGAGAAAATGTCGGAAATCGAACCGACGCGCAGCACGCCGCTGCGCCGAAAAGCTGCATCAAGCACTTCATCGGAACCGGTCAGCGAACCGGTATGCGAAGCGGCGGCCTTGGCAGCGGCTTCGGTTCGTCCGGCTTTGATGACGATGATCGGTTTGTTCAACGCCACTTCGCGTGCCGCCGAGAGAAACGAGCGGGCATCGCCGATCGATTCCATATAAATCACGATGCTGTTGGTTTTGGGATCATCGCCGAGATAGTCAATCAAATCGCCCCAGTTGACATCGAGCATCGATCCGATGGAGACAAAGGCGCTGAAGCCGACTTGTTCCTTGAATGACCAGTCCAGGACGGCTGTCATCAGAGCGCCCGACTGACTGATGAACGCGACATTGCCCGGTCGGGCCATCCCCTTGGCGAAACTGGCGTTCAGACCGGTCAAGGGGTTCATCAATCCCAGGCAGTTGGGGCCGACGATGCGCATTTCGCTGCGGCGGGCGCGCTCCATGATCTGTTGTTCGAGTTTGGCTCCTTCGGGGCCGATTTCCTTGAATCCCGCAGAAATGATAATGGCTGCTTTCACGCCGGCGCTGACACACTGCTCGATGATTCCCGGCACGGTTGGGGCGGGCGTCATGATGACCGCCAGATCCACCCTGGCCGGCACGTCATGGATCGTTTTATACGCCTTGATCCCCAGGACACTGTCACGCTTGGGATTGACGGGAAAGACCGTGCCGTTGAATGGATTGGTAATCAGATTCCAGAGGATGGTGCGCCCGACAGCGCCGGGGTTTTCGGTGGCACCGATCACCGCCACGGTTTTGGGGGCGAACAGTGCGTCCAGGGGTTTACGCTGCTGACGCAGAATATCATGGGCTTTATCGGTGGTCGGGGTTGAAGTTTCAGGCATAGTTAAAATCCTGCTGGCCGTTGCCTTCAGAGGTTAGGTCGATTGTTGACCGCCAGCAAGTCTTGAGTAGAGTTCGCCTTCCTTTCTAACCATCCAAGGTGTGATTTTGAGTTAATTATTTATTTTTTGCCGCAGTGGACAGCGCGGTTCTTCGTACTATACTAATTCCTAAGTGTGTGTTTTATCTTTACTAATCGCGCCGACATCGTATCAAAGATTGCGTGGCGCAGTAGAATGGACAGGTTATGGCTGCCAAGAAAAACAGTGTTGTTGAAACGTCGCGTCGTAATGCAGTTGCCGGTCGCGGTCCCTCCATCAAAACCCCGACGCTGGCGCAAAATCCGTACCTGGAAAGCGTGTATCAGGAAGTTGTGCGCCGCAATCCCGGTGAATGTGAGTTTCATCAGGCGGTGCATGAGGTGCTGGATTCGTTGGGGCCGGTGCTGGCCAAATTTCCTGAATTTGCCGAGCATCGCATCATCGAGCGCATCTGCGAACCGGAGCGCCAGATTATTTTCCGCATTCCCTGGCAGGACGACAAAGGCGAAGTGCGCATCAACCGCGGTTTTCGGGTGGAGTTCAACAGCGCGCTTGGCCCGTACAAAGGTGGTTTGCGGTTTCATCCATCGGTTTACCTGGGCATCGTCAAGTTTCTTGGTTTTGAACAGATTTTCAAGAACAGCCTGACCGGCATGCCCATCGGCGGCGGCAAGGGCGGCAGCGATTTTGATCCGCATGGCAAGAGCGACAACGAAATCATGCGCTTCTGTCAGAGTTTTATGAATGAGCTGTATCGCCACCTGGGTGAATACACCGACGTTCCGGCTGGCGATATCGGCGTAGGCGGGCGCGAAATCGGGTTTCTTTTTGGTCAGTACAAACGCATCACCAATCGCTACGAATCCGGCGTATTGACGGGCAAAGGCCTGAGTTATGGCGGTTCGCTGGTGCGGACCGAAGCCACGGGATACGGTTTGATCTTTTTCATCGAGCAGATGCTTAAAGTCCGTGGCGAATCGATCAAGGGAAAGACCTGCGTTGTGTCGGGTTCGGGCAATGTAGCCATTTTCGCCATTGAAAAAATTCATCAGATGGGTGGCAAGGTAATCGCCTGCTCTGATTCGGACGGATATATTCTTGATAAGCGCGGTATCGATCTGGATTTGCTCAAGCGCGTCAAACTGGAACAGCGCAAGCGTATTCGCGAATATGTCGAGCAGCAGCCCAAATCCCATTATGTGGCTGGCGGCAATATCTGGGAAGTTCCCTGCGAGGTGGCAGCGCCTTGTGCCACGCAAAACGAACTCAATGGCAAGGATGCCGCGTTGTTGTCCAAGAATGGCGTGATTGCGGTGGCAGAGGGTGCCAACATGCCCACGACACCCGAAGGCGTGAAGGTCTTCCTCGATAAGGGGGTTGCCTTTGGCCCGGGTAAGGCAGCCAACGCCGGCGGTGTGGCGACCAGTGCCTTGGAAATGCAGCAAAATGCCAGTCGCGATGCCTGGACGTTCGATTTTACCGAACAGAAGCTGCGTCAGATCATGATGGGCATTCACGACAGTTGCTACAAAACGGCCGAAGAATTCGGAACCCCCGGCAACTATGTGAACGGCGCCAACATCTGCGGGTTTATCAAGGTGGCCAAGGCCATGGTATCGTTGGGGCTGATCTAAACCCGGCGAACGATGCAGCGGATCAAGCACGAGACTCTGCGGATTGATTCCGCGGAGTTTCTTTTTGGTGAATTGCGCGGGGAATCCGGCAATTTTCGCCGGTGTTGTTTCAAGGCTTTTTTACGATTGTTTTCTGCCCTAAGATAGGTGATCTATGCGATTTACCAAGATGCACGGCATTGGCAACGATTATGTTTATGTCAACGGTTTTGAAGAAAAGCTGGCGGATCCTTCGGCAGTTGCGCAGCGCGTGGCTGACCGCCATTTTGGTATTGGCGGCGACGGATTGATTCTCATTTTGCCATCGGATCAGGCGGATGTGCGCATGCGCATGTTCAATGCTGATGGTTCCGAAGCCGAGATGTGCGGCAATGGCGTTCGCTGCGTCGCCAAGTACGCCTACGATCACGGTTTGACCAAAGCCAACCCCATGACAGTTGAAACTGGCCGGGGGGTACTGAGTTTGTCGCTGCACCTTGGTTCCGATGACCGGGTCCGGCAAGTGACGGTGGATATGGGCCAGCCTGTGCTGGCGCTGGAGCAAATCCCCGTTCAATCCTCGGCTACGATTGCTTCCCAGCCGGCGCTTCGGCGGATCAATGAACACGAATATGAACTGGGATATGAATTGTTCGGCGAACCCTTGCGCGCAACATTTGTGTCGATGGGTAATCCGCATCTGGTGAGCTTTGTCAATGATCTAAGCAGTGTGCCGCTTTCGGTTGTCGGGCCACAGTTGGAAATTTTTCCGGCCTTCCCGCGACGGATCAATGTTCATTTTGTACAGGTGCTTTCTCCCAGCGAAGTGAAAATGGCGACATGGGAGCGTGGCAGCGGGATTACCCTTGCGTGTGGAACCGGCGCGTGCGCTGTGGGTGTGGCCGGAGCGCTGACTGGCCGCACGGGCAGGGTGGTTCTGGCTCATTTGCCCGGCGGGGATCTGGAACTGGAGTGGAATGAATCCGATGACCACGTGCTGATGACCGGCGCTGCGGTGGAGGTTTTTAATGGTCAGATCGACTTGTAATTGCAACGGGTGGCTGTCGGGCATTGCTTGATCGGGAAGATTGCGACAGTACCAGCGCCTACGATTGGTTCAGCGCGCTGCGCAGGCGCGTGTTTTGTCGCGATAACAGAAAATTAGGATGAATCATGCACTATTGGCTTGTTTTGTTGTTTGCCTCAGCATGTGAAGTCATGTGGGCGATGACGCTCAAGGGTCTGAGCGACCGTTCGCATTGGAGTGTCTGGCTTTTTGCGTCCAGTGCTTTCTTAACCGTACTGAACATTATTTTGCTCAGCTATGTAATGCGCGGTATTCCTGCATCAACGGCTTACGCAGTCTGGACTGGCCTGGGTGCGGCGGGGTTGGCGGTGGTGGGGATGTTTGCGTTTGGCGAATCGGTTAATCTGCTGCGCCTGGGATCGCTGGTGCTTGTCATTGTGGGTGTTGTCGGCTTAAAACTCAGTCAAGGGTGAAACTCCGCCGTGGACAAACCTCCGCCAGGGCTTTCGCAAGTAGGCGTCCGATAGGCAATCTCTTACGAGCCGCGACCGTCAGGGAGCGGTTTTTGAGCCGATCTCCGCTCCCTGACGGTCGCGGCTCGTTAATACATCGACCGTCGCGGACTACTTGCGATTGCCCTGCAGGATGTGCTGACAGGGCAATGACAGACTCGATATTTTCGACTAATCTTACGTCCATGCCTCAAGCTGCTTTACAAAAATGTATCAACCCAGACTGTGGCTCGGTTTACCCGATCGATCAGGTGCATGTTGCCTGCCCGAAGTGCGGCAATCTGCTGGATGTGGTTTATGACTGGTCACATTTGTCCGTGCCTAAAAGTCTGTCATTTTTTGAACATCGCTGGATGACCAAGGGAACACAGACCGAGGGGCGACTTGATTTCAGCGGTGTCTGGCGGTTCCGCGAATTGATGCCGTTTTTCCGCGAAGAAGCGGATATTGTCACCATTGGTGAAGGCCGGACGATTTTGCAACGGGCGGATCTGCTGGCTCGCCAGCTCAAGATGAAACCGGGGCGATTGCTTTTGCAGTATGAAGGACTCAATCCATCGGGCAGTTTCAAGGACAACGGCATGACGGCGGCCTTCACCCATGCCAAGATGGTGGGGGCGAAAAAAGTGGCGTGCGCTTCAACGGGCAACACCAGCGCATCGCTGGCGATGTTTGCCAGCTTGTCGGAAATGGACGGGATCGTCTTTATCGGTTCGGGGAGAATTTCCTTTGGCAAGTTATCGCAGGCGCTGGACTACGGCGCGCTGACCTTGCAGGTGCAGGGGGATTTTGACGATTGCTTGCGCCGGGTGCGGCAGATCGCGGTGGAAGTGCCGCAACTCGGCGTCTATCTGATGAACAGCGTCAATCCTTTCCGCTTGGAAGGGCAGAAGTCAATCATGTATCGAATCCTGGAGGCGCGGGGATGGGAACCGCCGGACTGGATTATCGTTCCGGGTGGCAACCTGGGTAATTGCTCAGCCTTCGGCAAGGCGTTTGCTGAATTGAAGGAACTGGGGTTGATTGACAAGATTCCGCGACTGGCGGTCATTAACGCGGCCGGCGCCAATACATTGAACCAGCTTTATACGCATCAGGGCGTCCGCTGGAACGGCGGTCGTTATGACCGACAGAAAATTCAGCAGCTTTACGCTGCGATGGATGAAGCGCATTACAAAGCCCATACCGTGGCCAGCGCCATTGAAATTTCGCGACCGGTGAATCTGCCCAAGGCGTTGCGGGCGCTGGAAATCATGAATGGCGTGGTGCGCGAAATTGACGATGAAACGATTCTCGAACATCGCGCCATGGTTGCGCGGTGGGGTTTTGGTTGTGAGCCAGCCAGTGCTGCCAGTGTGGCTGGTTTGCACCAGCTGCTGGATGAGAACGTCATCGGGCCGGATGAAACGGTGGTCTGTATTCTGACTGGGCACGAACTGAAAGACCCCAACGTGACGGTGAAATATCATACGGGTATCGACACCAAGGCGGTGCAGGATGATGCGCCGCGGTCGGTGCCGCATGGCCGGTTGAGCAATCAACCCGTGCCCGTGCCGGATGATATCAGCGCGATTGTAGCTGCCCTGGGAGGTGATCCCCGTCAGGTGAAACTGCAAAATACCGCTCGTGTCGTTGATGGCGCGACGGGGCGCGATTTTTAGGTTGTTGCCTGCGGCTAACTTTGAGCTGGATCGATAAAACTGATTAGCAAGATCGATCGAACAGCAAAACATGGAATTATTATGACCACTATTGCCATTACGGGCGCCGGCGGGCGCATGGGACAACGACTGATCGCACTGGCCGGACAACACCAATTGCAGGTCGTGGCAGCCTTGGAGCGCGCTGGCCATGCAGCCATTGGCAAAGATGCTGGAACGCTGTGCGGGATTGAACCGCTGGGCGTGGCAGTCAGCTCGGAACTGGGGCAGGTCAAGCCACAGGTTCTGATCGATTTTTCTTCCCCAGCCGGTACGAGAGCGATGCTGGCCCGGTGCTGCGCGGGCGGGATCGGGATGGTCATCGGGACGACGGGCCTGAGCGAAGCTGATTTTGCGGAGATTGACCAGGCTGCCAAAAAAATCCCGATTCTATGGGCGCCGAACATGAGTCTGGGCGTCAACGTGCTGTTCAAGATTGCTGCTGAAGTGGCCAGAATGCTTGGTGCGGATTACGACATTGAGATCGTGGAAGCGCATCATCGATTTAAGAAGGATGCGCCATCGGGCACTGCCCTGGGGCTGGCTGATGCGATCCTGGCCAGCACTGGCAAGACGCGCGATGCGCTGGTTTATGGTCGTCATGGTGATGATGTGCCGCGCCAGCCAGGAGAGGTCGGGATGCACTCGCTGCGGATTGGCGATGAGGTGGGTCTGCATACGGCCTATTTTGCAGCACTGGGCGAACGACTGGAGCTGACGCATAAGGCGACGAGTCGTGACACCTTTGCCCATGGTGCATTGCGTGCTGCCGGCTGGCTGGCGGGTAAAGCGGCAGGCCGTTATGCCATTGCGGACATGTTGGGAATTTAATCGGGGTTTTCCGCTGTCCGCGCACGCACGGGCCTGAGATGCGCATGGCGACGCCGACGCAGGTTGCGGCGCAATCAATCAACTGCGGTAGCATTATTGATCTGGACGATGTGGATTTGATCATTGCGCTGCAGGCTGGACAGACCGTTGGGATTGATGGTGGCGGTCATCCGCAGTTTGTCGTCCAGCACCTGGCGCGTATGTACTTGGGCACGGCTTTCGATCAATGATATCGTTCGGCCGTCCGTCAGATCGACTTCAAGCGTCAATTGAACCTGCTGCTGCTGGACGATTTCATCGACTGCGCTCAAAAGCTCAGCCAGCCCACGACCGCTGCGAGCGCTGATGGCGATGGCGGAGGGATGCAAAGGTCGCCAGATGGCGGCGGATTGCTCACCTTCCTCGGTGTCAATCTTGTTCAGCAGTAAAATCTCGGGTTTGCTGGGCTTGCCGCTGTCGGGGCTGGTGCGCGCACCGATTTCTTCCAGTACCTGATGCACGCTTTGCAGATGCTGCTGGGCATGGGGGTGGCTGACATCGATCACGTGCAGCAGTAGATCGGCGTGAACCGCTTCTTCCAGCGTCGCCTTGAACGAGGCAACCAGATTATGCGGCAAGTCGCGCACAAAACCGACCGTATCACTGAGCATGACCTGGCGGCCACCATCGAGCGTCCAGGCGCGGGTTTTGGTGTCGAGTGTGGCAAAGAGCTTGTCATCAGCGTAGGTGCCAGCAGCGGTCAGGGTATTGAACAGCGTACTTTTGCCGGCGTTGGTATAACCGACGATGCAGACCGTGAAATGTTCACGGTTACGCCGCTCAACCTGCCGGCCTTTGCGCTGCTGGATTTTTTCGATCTCGCTTTTCAGGTCGCTGATACGTTTGCGCACGATGCGGCGGTCGATTTCGAGCTGTTGCTCGCCGGGGCCGCGTGTGCCGATGCCGGCCGGGGCGCCACCGGCGATGCGCTCCAGGTGGCCCCACATGCGCGTGAGGCGGGGGTAGGTGTACTGCATTTGCGCCAGTTCCACCTGCAGCCGCGCTTCGTGGGTCTGGGCGCGCGTGGCGAAGATATCCAGAATCAACTCCGAACGATCAATGACCTTGATCCCCTCGCCACGTTTTGACCCGACGTGTTCATTGATCAGCTTTTCCAGCGAACCGATCTGGGCGGGAGATAAATCGTTGTCGAAAATAACAACGTCGGCCTGTTTGGCGCTGGCCAGCTCAGCGATCTCAATGGCTTTGCCGGTTCCGATATACATGCCGGCATCAACTTTGTGTCGCCGCTGAAGGATTTGCGCCACGACCCGGGCACCAGCGGTTTTGGCCAGCGAAGCCAGTTCACCCAGCGGATCGCGCGGATCAGCCGTTGAGTCTGGCAGGATAACCCCGACAAGCACCGCCTGTTCCTGACGCACCGATAGTTTTGTTCGTTTCAGCTCTGACAAATGCCCGATTTATCCTTTCGTTGTGACACACGACTGGTTTTTCGCGTGTTCAGTTTAACCGCTGATTGCTGCGGTGTCGCCAGTCATCGTGTCGAGCAATAAAAAACCCTCTCCGCGCATACGAAACGGAGAGGGCGTTAAGTTGAATCCGTACGAACGATCATTGTACGGTGATTTTACGCGGTTTACTTTCTTCACGCTTATCCAGCGTGATCGTCAGCACACCGTCAGCCAGTTTGGCGTCGCACTTGCTTTCATCAACGGTGGGTGGCAGCGTAAAACTCCGCTGATACCGGTTGAAACTGCGCTCGCGCAGAAGCGTTTCGCCTTTCTTTTCATCGCCTTTGCTCTGCTCATGCTTACGCTCGGCGGTAATCGTCAGCATCTGGTTTTCCAGAGTGATATCAACATCTTCCTTGCGATAGCCCGGCAGTTCAGCCTCGACATAAATGTGGTCAGTATCTTCGCGCACATCAACCGCATAGGTTGCCAGCGCACCTTTTACGCCATCATTGAGGATGCGTCCTGTGAATAAACGCCCCAGCATTGTGTCCAGCTCCCGACGGGTATCCATGAAAGGATCCCAGACCATTGAACGATTGACTCTTGTTGGCAGTGCCATAATGGGTCTCCTTTTCTGTAATAACTAATATTGCGTTTGGCGCCCGCACGCGCGGGTCACGGGATTACAAGTAACAAATACCGTGCCAATAGCTGATTTGAGGGCATTGCTGTAAGTTATGTAAAATCGTGCAGATGCGCATGACGGATTTTCGGTGTATTTTCGACAATCCTGCCAAAAGGGCAGTTTTGAGTGAATTGACAGGTCAAGTGACAGACGATGGCTGGAGTAATTCCATTAATTGCATTGATTGGCGCAACGGCCAGCGGCAAGAGCGCCGTGGCGCTGGAATTGGCGCAGCGCCTGGGTGGCGAGCTGCTCAGTGTTGATTCCATGCAGGTTTATCGCGGAATGGATATTGGTACAGCCAAGCCCAGCCGCAGTGAGCAGGCATTGGTCAGACATCATATGATCGATCTGGTCGAACCGACCGAGACATTTACCGTATCGCGCTTTGTGCAGCAGGCTGATGCGATTATTGCAGATGCCAGCACCCGAGCCGTGCGACTGATAGCGGCGGGGGGGACGCCGCTTTATTACAAGTCACTGTTTCATGGATTATTTGATGGCCCGGCGGCTGACAGCGCGCTGCGCCGCAGGTTGACGGAGCTGGGGAATGATGCGCTGTATGCGCGCCTCAGTGAAGTTGATCCGGCAGCGGCGGTGCGCATTCATCGTAATGACACCAAGCGGTTGATCCGTGCCCTGGAAGTATATGAACTGACCGGTCAGCCAATTTCAGCCCTGCAAACGGACTGGGCCAGTCCGTCCGTGCGCCATGAGGCGCGATGGTTTGGCCTGTATTGGGACAAGGATCAATTGAATCGCCGTATTAATGCGCGCGTGCGGCAGATGATGGCGGATGGCTGGCTGGAGGAGGCGCGAGCGCTTTTGCAGCACTCGGGGCAGCTATCGCAGACAGCAGCGATGGCAACGGGGTATCACGAATTGTTTGAGCATATCGCCGGCCGGATCAGCTTTGATGAAGCGGTTGAACAGATCAAGATCGCAACCAGGCAACTAGCCAAGCGGCAAATCAAGTGGTTCCGCCGGTTTGAACAGGTGACGTGGCTGGATGGATCCGATTCAGCGCCGGCCCTGGCTGAACAAATCGTGCACTGCCTGGCTTCGGGGTAGGTGTAAAAACCAAGCCATTTTGCTGACGGTTTTACACCAGCAAGCACCCCAGCCAATCAACAGGCGATTATACAATATGCGGCGACGGAATCGGGACGATGAACTTCCCACCAGCGTCGCGGAACGCTTTCTGCTGACGCAGAATTTCATCGATGAAATTCCAGACCAGCAACAGCAGGTAATCCGGTTTGTGCTGCGCGATGGCATCGGGCGGCAGGATCGGATGATGCAATCCAGGCATGAATTTGCCCTGCTTGTGGATATTGCGATCGACGACAAATTCGATCACATCCGGGCCGACATCGATATAACTCAGCAGGGTGCTGCCCTTGGCGCTGGCACCGTAGGCGGCGATGCGCTTGCCCTGGGCTTTGAGATCGGACAGCATTTTGCGCAGATCGGTTTGCAACTGCTGGACACGATGGGCGAAATTGACGTAGTAATCGATCCGGTCGAGGCCCAGTTTACGTTCCTGCTCCAGCATCTGCTTGAGGCGCGGCGAGGGGTTGGGTTTTTTCTCAGCCGTTGAGCGCAACGAACCGCCGTGGATCGTCAGCGGTTGGACATCATTCAGATACAGCCCGTGGCGGCGGAACAGGTTGTCCAGGGCGGTGATCGAGTAATAACACAGATGTTCGTGGTAGATGGTGTCAAATTCGCAGTGATCGACCAGCTCTTTGACGTAAGGCGATTCGGTGACCAGGGCGCCATCATCCTTGAGGATGGTGGCGATGCCGCTGATAAACCCGTTCAGATCAGCCACGTGAGCCATGACGTTGTTGGCGATGACCACGTCGGCTTTTCGTCCTTCGGCGGCGAGTTTCCCAGCCAGGGCGCTGCCGAAAAAATCGCGGATGGTGGGAACGCCGATTTTCTGGGCAGCCGCCGCCGGGCCGGGGGCTGGGTCAATGCCCAGTACGGGTATGCCATGCTCGAGGAAATTCTTCAACAGGTAACCATCATTGCTGGCCAGCTCGATGACGAGGCTGCCTTTGTTCAGCTTGCGTTTTTCAATCAGGCTCAGCGCATTGGCACGAGAGTGTTCCAGCAGGGTTTCCGAGAAGCTGGAAAAATACGGATAGTCGTCATGAAAAATTTCGTCGGGCGGAATGGTCTGAAGCACCTGCACCAAGCTGCACGAAGGGCAGAACCCGACCTGCAGCGGATATTTTTTTTCAGGATGATTCAAGCGGTCAGCACTGACCAGTGTATCCGCCAGGGCGGGTACACCCAGGTCAAGTACGGGCTTGAGGCCACGGTGCGCACAGGATCGACAAACGGTCGCTGCAGCTTGTTCAGCGAGTGTTGAGCGGCTCATAGAATGTCTCTTGAAGTGATGTTCCTCTTAGGCAATCGATGTTGCCATGGTTTCATTTGGCACAGTCGTCAATTCCAAATCTTCCGTCAGGAGTCCCTGGCTTTGCAGCCAACGGACATGGGCCAGACGCTGATAGCGACGGCCTTCAAAATCAGACTGGATCAGCCCCACCCGGGTAATAACCTCATAGACTTGTTTGACACCTTCAAGGGCGGTCCAGGTGGGCTGATACGCCGGCAGGGCAGTCATGATTTTGTCGGTGTTGATGCGGAAACACTTGGGGTCAGGTCCGGCACCGGGGGCATATTCGATGCGGGAATCAGGAACGATGTCAGCAACAATTTGTGCCACATCACGAACCTGATAATTTTCGCCGGGTTTGGCGACATTGAATATCTGATTGGCGACGGTTTCGATCGGGGCTTCCGCGGCCGCGATGAATGCGCGGGAAATATCCTGAATATGAACGATCGGCCGCCACGGCGTCCCATCGCTCTTCATGTAAATGCGACCGGTGGTGAAGGCCCAGGCGACGAGGTTATTCAGCACCAGATCAAAACGAATGCGCGGCGACCAGCCGAAAGCGGTGGCGTTGCGCAGGATCGTGACCGCAAAATCGTCATTACCCAGTGGCAGAAGATTGCGCTCGGCATCGACCTTGGCGCGGGCGTAGGGCGTGAGTGGATTGAGCGGGCAGGTTTCATCGACAACGACGCCACCACCAGCGCCATAATTCAACACGGTTGATGAGAAGATGAATCGTTTGACGCCGGCTTGACGGGCAGCTTCGGCAACGCGCACGGCGGCTTTATGGTTGATGTCATCCGTGACGCGGGGATTGAGGTTGCCCAGCGGATCATTGCACAGACCTGCCAAATGCATGACACAATCGGCATCGGCAAAATCTTCCGGTTCAGCCTCACGGATGTCTTTGGCCAGGTTGGGCACATCGACAATGCCCTGCCCGAAACTACAGCGCTGGAACAGGTCATTATCCAAGCCGCGAACAGTGTGACCATGCTGTAAAAGCAGGGGAACCAGCGCGGTTCCAATATAGCCAAGATGACCGGTTACGACGATGTTCATATTATCTTCTTGATCGGGTGTTTCACCGATCGGCATTAACCTGCGACACTGTTACCAAATCTTCCAAGGTGCTTTACCGCTGGACCAAAGTTCCTGCAGCAACTGACGCTCACGCAGCGTGTCCATACATTGCCAGAATCCGTTGTGGCGATAGGCCATCAGTTGTCCCTGACGAGCCAGCGTCCGCATCGGGCCATGCTCCCATGAGCTTTCATCACCATCAATATACTCCAGTACGCCCGGCTCAGCCACGAAGAAAGCGCCGTTGATCCATCCTTCGCCCGTATCGGGCTTTTCATCAAAATCAATGATCTGATCACCATCAAAGACCAGATGACCAAAACGAGCCGGCGGACGCACGGCGGTCACCGTCAAAAGCTTTCCGTGGCGACGGTGGAACGCCAGCAATTCATCCAAATTCACGTTGGAAACACCATCGCCCCACGTGAGCATAAAAGTGCTGTTACCCAACCACGGTGCCAGCCGTTTCACCCGGCCGCCGGTATTTGTTTTCGCTCCGGTTTCGATCAGTTCAACTGAAAAATCGTCAACCAATTCCGGCTGACGTTGATACGAACCTGTTTGCAAGTTGACACTGATATTGCCCTGCAACTGGGCCTTATCTACAAAATATCGTTTAATTACCTCGCCTTTATAACCAAGCGCCACAACAAATTGCTTGTGACCATAGGTACGATAATGGCGCATGATGTGCCAGAGTATCGGGTAATCCCCTATTTCCACCATCGGTTTGGGACGCACGACGGTTTCTTCGGACAAGCGCGAACCGATTCCACCGGCGAGTATGGCGACTTTCATGGGTTGCTCCTGCTGGTGGCGGGGAGAGGAGGTTGGGATTCTGGATGGTTGGGAAGATCAGATTTTGAGGTTAAATGAGACAACAGTTTCTCGCTGGCAAAAATAAGGTCGCGGGTAAGCTTGGGTGTGTGGCGTAACAACCAGTAAAAATAGCACGCATAACAGGCTGGGCGCTGTTTCGCCGGTACGCGCACCAGGTCGATCGAACGGAAGTATTCGTGGGCGATGCGCCATTCCGGCCAGACGACCCGCCCTTTGAGGCTGGCATCCCACCACTCGGGCGGAGGAATCGGCCCGACACCCAGCCAGCCGCGCAGCATTGACTCCAGACGTGTGGAGGTCGGTTTCTGAGCCATTGACTGGGCTGGATGGTCGCGTGAAAGAAACAGCGGTTCTTCCACGCGCTGGAAACGTCCCTGCAGCGCCATGCGCGTCAACAAAATACTATCGCCCCGAGCATAACACCCCTGCAGGGTTGTCTGACGCAGGGCGTCGCTCCGCATCAGTCCGAAAATTTCAGTCGCGCGGTGCTGACGATGATCCACCAGTATGAGTTCGGCAAAGCGGCGGGCAGGGGTGGGTTCATCAACATAAATCCGATAGTGGTAACCGCCCAGAGACTCACTGTGCGGGCCGATCAGTTGCATATCCGTGTATGCCAGCGCGACGGTCGGATCGTTGTCCAACACTTCAACCGTGCGCTCAAGCCATTGCGGTTTCAATACATCATCATGTGCAGCCCATTTGAAATAGCGTCCGCGCGAAAGCGTGAACGTCAGATTGTAGTTGGCGGACGGGCCGATATTGCGGTCATTACGCTGATAATGAATGCGTTGATCCCGAGCGGCAAATTGACGGACGATCTCTGCCGTGTTGTCGCATGAGGCATTGTCACAGATGATTAGTTCGAAATCATCAAAAGTTTGCGACAAAATGGATTTCAAGGCTTCATGGATGTAGTTGGCGCCGTTGTAGACAGGCATTCCAATACTGACCTTCGGACAACTGCGATTCATATACGCCGACCTCAAAAATTATCGTATTTTTGGCACCAGCCATGCGTCTGACCATCCTGACGCATTAAAAATATAAAAAGTCAGACACACGAATATCGAATATTCTAGCACGGGTGTTTTGATCCTAGATCAAAATAAGGGACGCCCGCTTTTCATCGGAAAAAACTGGCTGCAACATTTCTGCTGCAAGCCGCCGGATCGCATGTTATCAAGGCGGTGATCGTTCACCAATTCTCTTGCGACCCGTCACACTCGCAACTGATCGCGTTATCGCCATACCACGGCCTCTGAACGCTGCGCGACCAGGTTAAACCAGCCTTGCATGTTTTATAGTTCATTACATGACAAGCAAATCACCTGCCGCGCCAGCAATCAAACGTTCAATTTTATTGCTGGAGCATGTCTATTTTCAATGCCTCTTGCGGCGTCATTCTATTGGTCGTCTGAGCATACGCACTGCCACGGATGTTGGCAAAGACGATCTGACGCAATGAGCCGGTGTCGGAGGGAGTATCAGGTATGAGTTAGCCGGACTTGAACGTTACAAGCGATGCAAACCGCATAACCTTACTTTGGCAAGAGAAATCGCACGAGTTCAGCAAAGGAAGTAATACGAGTGATAATATAGGGGATCTCCCGATTGTCTGACAGTTGCGTGCCAGCGATAGTTCCTGCCATTGGGAATACCAGTTACTTCCCACAACGGACCATTTTTCCAGTTACTTCGGGAGAACTATCTTGAGCCGCAGCCGCAATTTTCGTCGTTCGATCAATGTCAACAGAGACAGTGCGTTTGAAACACTCGAAGCGCGGCAGTTGCTGGCTGATGCAACGGTGGGAATCAACATCATCCGCGCGGTCGGTTCAGAAAATAATCCCGCCACGGTTGGTCGGGCATGGGTGGAATTTACCCGCACGGGCAGCACGGCTTCTGCATTGAACGTCAATTATTCAGCCCTACCGGCCAGTACGGCGACGGCTGGTCTGGATTATGTCGCATTGCCGGGCTGGGCAACGATCCCTGCCGGCCGATCCAGCGTGCGGCTGGCGATTCAGCCCATCGATGACATTCTGGTTGAAGAACCGGAGGTTATCGTCATGTCGCTGACGGCAGGCCGATATACCTTTGATTCACAAAAGACGATTGCCCGGCTGTATATCCAGGATAATGACACACCCGCTGCCAAACCGCAGGTCGAGCTGAAGATTACCAAGGCGGTTGCGCAAGAAGCCAATTCCGCCAATAAGGCGACGTTCACCATTACACGGACCGGCGCGACAACTTCGCCGCTGAATGTCAGCTATCAACTGACCGGCACGGCGGTCAATGGTACGGATTACCAGACGCTCAGCGGTGTTGCGACGATTGCCGCTGGCCAAAGCAGTGTCAATGTCGATCTGACCGCGATTGAAGATCATGTTGCGGAATCGGTGGAATGGGTGCGCGTCAGCATCAATGCCCACGCCAACTACAACATCAATTGGAGCAAGTTCAATGGTGTGATGTATATCCAGGACAGCGGTGAGAATACTGTCCCCGGATGGTGGGATTCGCAGTGGGATTATCGCACGGGCTTTACGTTCTCCTCCGGCAGCTACGCTCGTACTGATAAGCCGTTTGTTGTTCCGGTGAACTTCACCAATGCGCTGAATAGCGCCGGCGGCAGTGGTTCGTTGATAACCGACTCGATTCGTGTGGTTGAAACAACGGCGGATGGTTCGAGTGTTGTCAGCGACAACGTTCCGTTCCAGTTTGATCCCGCCGCCGGTTATAACGCCGCGAACAATGCCACCGGTGAGCTGGTGGTGCTGGCAACTGGTACGACAGCCGCAGGGGCAACGCGCTATTTTCATGTCTATTTTGACACCTCTGGCAGCTTTACACCGGCTTCGGTGTCAGCACGAATCACCACGACGGACAATGTCACGGATGAAGGTCAGTCAGCCGTGCGCATCCAGACGCAGCGTGGAACCTATTTCTATCAAAAAGCCAATGGCGGATTTTCTTCGATTCTTGATGCCGACGGCAATGACTGGCTGAGCTTCAATCCGACTCCGGGCAGCGGGTCCGCCGGCGAGTATCGCGGGTTGCCCAATGCGGTATTCCCCGGTGGTGGTTTCCATCCTGGATTTACTAACGCCACGACCACGATTGTTTCGCAGGGTCCGCTGCGCACGGTGCTGCGTACCGATGCGACAATCGATCGCGGTTCCGGCGGCCAGCCGTGGAGTATGACCTGGGAGATATACCCCCAGTATGCCACCGCTCATGTGACCCAGGCCAGTGGCAACTACTGGTTCTTGTATGAAGGTACGCCGGGCGGGTCGGTCGGTGGCGGAGATTTGGTGGTTCGATCTGATGGGACGATTACGTCTGGGAGTGCATCATGGACGGAAAACAACGGTTTGGGTTCGGGCAATAACAGTTCATGGGTTTCTTTCGTTGATCCAGGTGTTGGGCGTTACCTCTACCTGGCCCAGCACGATGCGGACAATGTTGTTGACAGTTATTACCTGATGGAAAACAACATGACAGTCTTCGGGTTTGGTCGTGATGGTGGCAACGCGTACCTGACGGGCCAGCACAGCTTCACGATTGGTCTGGCTGATGGTGTTGATTTTGATCAGTCAGCGGCGACCATCAATGGTGGCTATCGTGATGTCAACGTCGTAGTCGGCAGTTCGCAGCATAAATAAACATTGCTGATCGACGGTGTTGATAAGGCGAAGATTGTGCTGGAGCGGATCGTCAGGCACGGGCACAGGCGTGGCGCGCCTGTATTGATCGGCAATGGCCTGCTCAGCATGGCGCTGGTACGGCGTGCGCCGGGCGATTGGAAGGTGCGATGCGCCAGGTGATGAGCGGCAAACCGCTGATCAGGCCGGGTCGGGGCTGGTCGCATCCTCCAGGGGGAGAATTTGCGGATGCGCGCCAAGGCTGGCCAGCTGCTCGGCCACTTCCCGGCCATAAATGGGATTCATCACGATCACCGCTTCAGGCTTCAATTGCGCCGCCCGCTGGGGGGAGATGACTTCGTGTCCGGTTCCGGGCATGAATTTACCCTGCTTGTAGGGATTGACATCGACGACGAAGGGGATTTCTTTTTCGCTCAAACCGGTTGTTTGTAAAAAGGCGACGCCCTTGGATCCACCGCCCCAGATCAGGACGGTTGCGCCGCGATCGGAGCGCTGCTTGACACGCTGGCGCCATTGATCGACACGCTGATGAATCAAACGGGAAAAGCGGTCGATATGTTTAAGCTGCTCCTGCAAGTCACATTCCAGCGCCAAGGCGGAGGTGGCGGGTTTGCCGGCGGGCCGGCCACCGATCAGCAGATATTGGTCTCCGTAGCACCGCTGCAGTTGCGTGATATCCAGACCATTGTGGCGATAAAGATGCGCCAGTGAACCAGCGGAAAAATAAGAGCAATGCTCGTAATAAACGTCCCAGAATCCCAGCGGCTGCAGGACGGTTGTTGTCGCATCGGGCACCTCAACGAAAAAATCAACGTCCGTGCGCTGGTGCATGCTGGCACGCACCTGTTTGACGAACTGATGCGTCGGGCCGATATGTTCGAGCGTATGGCGGCAGAGAATAAAGTCCGCCTCCAGTTTGCCATGATCTTCGTGATAGAGTTCCTGAATGAAGCGAACCCGATTCAACGCTGGGCTATGAATGCGGTCAGGCACGTAGGCAGGATCGATGCCAATGCCGTGGCAACCTGATTTTTCACACAGGCGCAGCAGGAATTCGCCTTTGCCACAACCGATTTCCAACAGCGTTTTGTCGGGGGTGAGACGATAGCGTTTGATACAATCGTCGATCAATTCATCGGCAAAGCGGCTGAAGGTGGGGGAAAAATGCTGTGTCTCCTCATAGCGGGTGGAATATTCGTGTACTTCCGGACG
>WBZR01000865.1_pt1 | contig 43613 bp, 38 predicted proteins | sample 5204231 | NCBI WGS metagenome assembly WBZR01 (sample SAMN12412403, study PRJNA552823) | activated sludge metagenome | isolation source: activated sludge from anammox sidestream of wastewater treatment plant... | place: USA: Virginia | collected 2017-08 | reverse complement strand
CAATGCCGATCCCTTGTGTGCGGCGACATGGTCAGTCTTGTCGCTCCTGATCTCATACTGCGGATCATCTTCGCTGGCGTGGTGCGTGTGCCCCTTGTAGTCGAAATCCGCCGTGTGCACCCTGATGATCCTGCCGCTGACCTGCCCGGCCTCCGAGTTCCAGGCGACGTGATCGCCGACTTTGAATCTTCGTGGCATGGTGGCTCCTGCTGTCGTTACATCGTGATCCCGGGACGCGGCGTCAGATCGGCTCGTTCGTTCGGCGAACAGGACAGTCAGCCATTCGTCAATCGCGCTGCGGGCATGCAAGGGTGAATCCCACTCCTCCTCGCGCTGATGACGTGGCGCACACAACCGCCGCCCCCTTCAGGTAATCGGCGATCAGCAACCGATGATACCTCCACCATGCCGCTTACGCACGCAGGATGGCCGTCCGCTTTCGGCGGGCCAGCGACGGCAGTCGCTCGATTGCTGCGCAATACTCCCCCATCTCCATGTAGTCCACATAGCCACGGAATGATTCGTTATGACGTTGGCCCAACGCTGGAGTAAAGCGGCGCGCGGACTTCTTCCGCGTCCGTCTGGATGACTGGTCAGGTGCCGCCTACGAAGGGAATGTCTCAAATTCCGGTGCACTCGCCAAGCCACGATCCCAGGCGGCCCTGCTTGCCATGAAGATATTGGCATCGACGGCGATGGAAAGCTCCGTGTCCAGACTGCCCGCTGGAACGACAAGCATCCTTTTCGATGCATGGGGGAGCGCCGAGCCGCAGACCGAACAGAAGCACCTCGTATGCCGCGTACGCGGCAGGTTGAAGGTGCGAACATGCTCCTGCCCGGATAGCCACTCAAGCTTGGCGGTTGACGAGAAAAGATTGGCTGCGTGAGCCGAGCCGGTGTCTTTGCGACAGCGCGAGCAGTGGCAGAGATAGAAGTGCCCGAATTCGCCCTCGACCCTGAAACGCACTGTGCCGCAGAGACATGAGCCGAGATGTTCAGTTTGCATATGAATCCCAATTCTCTGGCCTACGCTCGCTACGGCAGCTGACGCCTGAATCAAGCCGCGCCGCGAAACGGCGTCGGCTTGAATGAATTGCCAGGCCTCAGTTCACGCCGCCAGTCGCTTGACCTTCAGCCGCTTGCGCGATCGCTCGGCGTGCCAGAGGTCGAACTGGGACTGCTGATTCAGCCAGCTCTCCGCGGAAGTGGAGAACGCGATCGAAAGGCGAACAGCCATCTCGGGAGAAATGGCGGCACGACCGTTGATGATGGCGGACAGGGTCTTGCGGCTGACCCCAAGGGCCTTCGCAGCATCCGTGACGCTGACCCCGAGCGGCTCGAGGCAGAGCGACTTGATGATCTCGCCGGGGTGAGGAGGATTGTGCATACGCATGGGGTGCACCTCAGTGGTAATCCTCGTAGTCCACGACCTCTGCGTCCTTTCCTTCGAACCTGAAGGTGACGTGCCAGTTGCCGCTGACCCGAACCGACCAGTATCCCTTCCGGCTTCCCTTGAGCGGATGGAGCACCAGGCCCGGAAGGTCCATGTCTTCTGGAGCAGTCGAGGCGTCCAACCGCCCGAGGATCAATCGCAGACGGTCAGCGTGATTCGCCTGAATCCCGGCCTTCGAGCCAGATTCGTAGAACCGCTGCAATCCCTTGTGGCGGAAAGTATCGAATCACGGAACAGACCGTAACCTATAGGGTTACACACGTCAAGATGCCCTACGTTCGACATGAGCGGCAGACGCAGGTGGGCGAAGCCCGCCTGTGGCTGTCCGCTCGATGGAGGGGTTGGGCGTCACTGGCGGAGGCCGGCTCACGCCTTTGATTGCTTCAGGGCCGTGACCTCGATCTCGATTCGCATTCGAGGATCTGCGAGACCTGCGGAGATCATCATCGCGGCGGGCCGGATTTCGCCGAAGTACTTACGAAGCACAGGCCAGCATTCAGGAAATTCTGCGCCATTCGGAAGGACGTAGGTCACGCGCACAACGTCCGCCAGGCTGGCGCCTGCCTCCTGCAGCGCGGAGGCGATGTTCTTCAGACACTGTTCGGTTTGCTCCAACAGTCCTTCGGCGATGCTCATCTTGGAGTAGTCGAAGCCGGTGGTGCCCGAGACGAAGACCCAGTCTCCGACGACTACCGCTCGCGAGTAGCCTATTTCTTGCTCGAAGGTGGAGCCGGAGCTGATGAGATGCTTGGTCATCGAAGTTCCGCAGGGTTGCAGGACGCCGTTAAAAGCTGAATGGGTAGACGCGGCGGCTCGTGTGACGCCCAACGTTCGAGCCTTAGGTATCCCCACGAATCTCGTGGAGAAATCGATCCGAAACAAGGAGATAGCAGCGCATCGTGTTTTCTGATCCAATGAATGTCGCCAAACAGTTCGTTGAAATCGGGGAGAACACGATGCGCCTGCTCAAAGTATTGCACAACCATATCCTGAACTCAGTACCATCGCTGCACCGAACCCGGGCCACCGCACTGGTGGCGGCGGTGCACTCCCTGGTAGAGGGCGCGTTCCTCACCGTCACCGCGCTGGGGCGCGGCCTTCGCAACGGGGTGGCCAGCAAACACAACATCAAGCGAATGGACAGGCTGTTGTCCAACTGCCATCTGCACGCCAATGCCGCCTAGTATCGCTGCCCCGAGCAGGATCGAATCGCGCCTCGGAACATAGAATTCCTTCGACGGCTTTCCGGACGACGCCACTGCCCAGAAGCGCTGGGACAACCTCGACTTCCAGCGCGCGGTGCAGGCATATCTGCGCGCCACCCCGGTGGTTAATCGGGCTGCGAACCGCGCTGCCAGGCGGACGCTAGGCCCGATAGTGGTGGAAATTCCACCCATGGTGCTCGGTGCGGTCAACGACATGCAGTACCGCTGGGTCGTCGACCTGGGTATCACTGGGCCGGACAAGGGCGCGCCGCTGGACGGCGACAAGAACTACAAGCGGCACCTCCCTCCCAACATCTCCGCCAGGGACTTCTGGTCGGTGATCCTGTACGGCAAGAGCAACCCAACCGGGTACGGACGATTCCCGGCACCGGCTGGAACGTGCTCTTTCGCCCTTACGGCCCGCTCGATCCGTGGATCGACAAGACCCGGTGGCCAGGTGAGATCGAGCTGCAACCTTGAGTTCCCGACATCGTCTGCCGGCCGCCCTCGCGTGCCTTGAGCGGCCCAACAACCGCATGCACCTGGCCGGCTACAGCGGGCTTCGGGTGCTTTCGCCGGCAGGTGATGCAGGCCGTCAGGTCCTTTTCAATGCAAAGCTTCGTTCCGTTTCTATCTGTTCTGCTTGTGGCAGCCCCGATAGACGCCCTCCCGGTATCGCATGAATGATGGCGATACTATTTCAATGCCTCGATACCAGCGCCATAGTTGATATGAAACGCTGCGTCATCCATGACCAGGGCCGGTACGGACTTTACGCCGGCGGATTCCGCTTCTTTCACACGCGATTTGTCCTTGCCAAGGTGGACAACTTCAACGTTGTATTTCGCCGGGTCAAGCGCATTCGCTACGTGCTGCTCAGCGGCAACGCATACAGGACATCCTGCATGATAAAAAATGGCTTTGGTCTTCATGCACCCTCCTCGGTAGGTTGGAATCCGCACCACATGTACACAAGCATGCTAGAGTCAGCTTCAACCCCCTGCCCAGAGGGCACTTTCCGGTACCCCGGCAACTTTTTGGTGTAATTTGCAGAAAATGAAGACAACAAAAATCTCGCCACCGGCGAAGTCCTATAGACAACTGGAGGACGTGATCGGCTGCAAATGGTCAGTATCGGTTCTGCAAGCCGTCGGCGCCGGCATATCGCGCCCCGGCGCTTTAGAGCGTCACGTTCAAGGAATTTCAACCAAAGTGCTCTCCGAGCGGCTCCGGAAATTGGTCAGCTACGGCTTGCTGGACAAGCATGTCTATGCGGAAGTCCCGCCCAGGACAGAATATTCACTGACCGAAAATGGACAAAGACTGGTCGGCATTATTGGTAAGATAAAACTCTTGGATGACGAAATAAGGGGCGCCGAACAAAGCACTCGAGCGGACGCCAGGAAGCAGCACCGCTGAGCCTGAGCGTTGGGCGCCGTCAAGGGCATCAAGAGTTTTCGCGAGATAATCTGTGACGGAGGAAAGTATGACTGACATTTGGCTGACATCGCTCATAACCGCGACACCTCAAGAAGGATTCGAGCTCGCAATCACGCTGAGTCGCCGTGGCGTAAAGTACACGCAGCCGGACACTGCGGTCCTGAAGAAACTCAGGCCGGAATATGCGAACTCCGCGGAAGGTCTCACGGCCGCGTCTCAAGTCGTCGCGATCAACTTTCAGACCGTGGCAGCAGCAAATGACTACTGGCGCAGGCAGTAAGGGCGGCCCCTGGCAATTCGTTCAAGCGGACGGAGGAGTTGACCCGGAACGTTCGGCATGAGGAGGGGGCATGATGAACAGATGGGTGACCACCGTTCTGATGTTTCTGGTTGCGGTGCCAGCCTCCCTGGCGGCAGGCAACATGAAAGCGTTTCCGCCGGCCGAGGAGGGAATGGTTCGATACGTCCTGCAGCTTCCGCAACAGGCTGATGAATCCGCTTTCAAGCTGGAGTTGATAGTCGGCAAGACGGTTCAGATCGACGCAGGGAACCGGTACTTCTTCGGAGGCAGGATTGAAGAGGAAACAATCGAAGGTTGGGGATACACCCGATACATTGTCAGAAGTTTCGGGCAGATGGCCGGCACTCTCATGGCAGTCGATCCGAATGCGCCGAAGGTGGCGCGGTTCATCACGCTGGGCGGGGATCCCTACCTCATCCGCTACAACAGCCGTCTACCCGTCGTGATCTACGTGCCTGAAGACGCGAGTGTTCGTTATCGGATCTGGTCTGCCGGAGCGGAGGCCAGGGCAATTGAAAAAGGCTGACGCGGCGTACCCAATCGGGCAGCGGGTGCGCCTGCCGATCAGGTCGTGGACTCTTGCAGAGATCCCCTAGTCGCCGATTGTGGCCCGGGCGGGTACTCCCGAGCCGCCCCTGGCCGTCGGGTCGCGTCGCGGCCGGCGGAACGACGGCGCACGCAGGGCGAGCAACGCCACCAGTATCACGCCGTACAGGACGGGGTAATAGGTGTCCTTCTTGACCAGCCACAGGTAGTGCAGGATGACCAGGGTGCCGACGACGTAGACCAGGCCGTGCAGCCTCTTCCAGCGCCTGCCTCCCAGCCGTTTCAGCATGCCGTTGGTCGAGGTCAGCGCCAGCGGCACGAGCAGAACGAAAGCGCTGAAGCCGACGGTGACGTAAGGCCGCTTGCGGATGTCCCTGGCCATCTCCATCACGTCGAAGAAGTGATCGAACAGAAGCCACGCGGAGAAATGCAGCGTCGCGTAGAAGAAACAGAACAGGCCCAGCATGCGGCGCAGGCGCACGATGGCGCCATAGCCGGTGAGCCGGCGCAGCGGCGTGATAGCCAGGGTGATGAGCAGGAAGTGCAGCGCCCAGTCGCCGGTATGGTGCTCGATGGTCTCCACCGGGTTGACGCCGAGATGGCCGATGAGCGCGCGGTACACGAGCCAGGCCGCAGGCAGCAGCGCGGCGGCGAGCACGAGCGGCCTGGCGACGGCGATGGGATCGGCCCGGCGCATCAGAAGTACGTGTTGACGAGGTCCATGCCCGCGTAGAGCGAGGCGACCTGGTCGGCGTAGCCGTTGAACGGCAGCGTCGGCCGCTTGAAGAATTCGCCGATACGGCGTTCCCTGGCCTGGCTCCAGCGCGGGTGGTCACGCTCGGGATTGACGTTGGAGTAGAACCCGTACTCATCCGGCGCGGTGCGGTTCCAGGTCGAACCCGGCTGCTCTTCCGTGAAACGCAGCTTCACGATCGACTTGATGCTCTTGAACCCGTACTTCCACGGCACCACGAGCCGCAGCGGTGCGCCGTTCTGGTTTGGCAGCACCTCCCCGTACATGCCGACGGCGAGGATGGTCAGAGGATGCATGGCCTCGTCCATGCGCAGGCCCTCCAGGTAGGGCCAGTCGAGCACCGGCCGACGCTGGCCCGGCATCTGCTCCGGATCGAGCAGTGTCGTGAACTCCACGTACCTGGCGTTGCCCGTGGGTTCGAACCGCTTGATGACGTCGGCCAGCGGGAAGCCGACCCAGGGGATCACCATCGACCACCCCTCCACGCAGCGCAGGCGATAGACGCGCTCCTCCAGCGCGTGCGGCTTCAGGAAGTCCTCCAGCGTGTAGGTCCCCGGCCGGGCGCACTCACCCTCGACCGTCACCGACCACGGGCGGGACTTGAAGTCATGCGCGTAGAGGGAGGGGTCCTCCTTGGCGGTTCCGAACTCGTAGAAGTTGTTGTAGGTGGTCGCCGATTCGTAGGGTGTCAGCTCCTCGTCCACCGCGTAGGCGGACTTCGCAACGCCGGAGAGCCTCTCGCCGGCCAGTACCCGCGGCGCCGCCAGGCTGCCGAATGCCCCGAGGGCGGCGGCAGTGAGGCCGGCGTCGATGGATCGGGAGAGGAATTCGCGGCGGCGCAGATACGCCGGCCGCTCCGTGATCTCCGAGGACGGGATTCCCTTGGGACCTCTGATCAGCATCTCGGTGTCCTCCGGTGGCACTACGGCATGGCCCGCTCTTGGCGGGGCGGATGCGGCAGGGTTCGTATCCGCCCTGCACGCCCGGTTAGAGAGGGGGTCCCGGCCGAACGTTACGTACCGTGGCGTAGTTGAAATAAAAGTCTTGTAATTCCTTTAGTTATAAATTATTGTTAATCATAAAGTCGAAGTCTCAGCGGTGGTCTTTGTCCGCCAGCGGAGGAGTGCGGTGCCGGGATTACGTCGAAAACTCAGGGGGTTAGCGATAGGCTGCACGCTCGTGGCCACGGTCGGCGTGATCGCGGACGAGGCGTTATATGCCAAGGCCCGGGACCTCCTCGCCAAGCGCAGGGGGGCGGAGGCATACGAGGTCCTCAAGCCCGCGGTCGCGACCAAGGCCGGCGACCCGGAGTTCGACCTGCTCTATGGCATGTCGGCGATCGACGCCGGCAAACCCACCGAGGCGACCTTCGCCCTCGAACGCGTGCTCGACGTCCAGCCCAACAACGCCGCGGCTCAGGCGGAGCTCGGGCGCGCCTATTACGAGATGGGCGAGAACGATGCAGCCAAGGCTCAGTTCGAGCAGGTCAGGGGCGAGAAGCTGCCGCCGACCGTGCAGCAGAACGTCGATCGCTACCTCGCGGCCATCGATATCCGCAACGAGGCCACGCGCACCACCTACCGGGCCTATGTCGAGGTCGGCGCGGGCTACGACTCCAACGTCAACAGCGCGACCGACCAGACGCAGATCATCGTGCCGCTGATCTCCCCGGTGATCCCGGCGACACTCGGGGATTCCGCCCTCGAGCAGGACAGTGCCATCTGGAGCATCGACACGGGATTCAGCTTCAACAGTCCGCTGGCCGATCCGTGGACGCTTTTCGGCGGTGTGAACCTTCAGCATCGCGCCGCCATGTCGGAGACCGTCTGCAACACGCCGGAGGGCGAGACCTCCTGCTCGACCGCGGCGGCCGACGGCACACTCGGCGTGGCCTACGCGCTGTCGGACCAGGATCGACTCCGCGGTTCCGCGTACGGGCAGAAATTCATCGTCGGCAGCGAGGAGAATCGCGACCTCGCTGCCTTCAACTTCGATTACACGCACACCCACGGCAAGTCGGATCAGATGAGCCTGTTCAGCCAGCTCGCCATGATTCGTTATCCCGATCAGAGCCTGCGTGACGTCAATCGCTACGTGGCCGGTGCCGGATGGGTGCATGCGTTTTCCGGCAGCGGCGCGCCGGTCGTCTACGCCAGCGGCTATGGCGGCACCGAGGTGAACCTGAACGACAACGACGACCCGGTCAGACCCGCACTCGGCGTCGGACGAAACCTTGCCGGGGTGCGCGTCGGCGGCGAGTACTCGTTCACCAGCCGCGCCCGGGCGTTCGGCTCCGTCATCTATGAGGGGAGCTGGTACGACAGCGCATCGCCCGGCTTCTTCCTCGCCGGCACCGACCCCACCGATTGCGATGAGGTGGATTGCCGCGAGGACAACTACGTGAGCGTCAACGGCGGGGTGCGCTACTCGGTGACGCGCATGATCAGCATACGCCCGGAGGTCCGCTACACATCCAACGACTCGAATGTCGTGCTGAACGATTACGACCGGTGGGAGGCGATGGTCTTCTTCCGCAGCGCCTTCTGAGCCCCGCTACCGCCGGCCCACCTCCGGCATGGGCGCGGGATTTGCGTCGACTCATCCAGGCGCCCGAGGCGAGGGGCACCGAATTCCTTCCGGACGGCGGGGCAGCCGCCCGGCAGTCCGATGCGAGGATCGCCGCCAAAGGCGCCGGTGCCAGCGGCGATTCAGGCGCGTATGATCGGATGGAAACCACCACCAACCAGGTCGGCCCATCGGGCAAGGGTGCATTTGCCCGCGGGAATTCTGGCGAAGGAGCGAGTCATGGGCAGAGTACGCGGGTGTGCAATGGCGGTGTTCGTGCTGGCGGCGGCGGTGACCGCGAATGCGGGCGCCGGGACCGCAGCCGACGTGGTCTATGCCCACGGCGACGTGCGCGTGCTGGACGCGGCGGGAGGCGCGCAGCCGGTGCGGCGCGGCATGGCAGTGCAGTCCGGCCAGACGCTGGTGACCGGCCAGGGCCGCCTGCAGATGCACATGGCCGATGGCGGCTTCATCGCGTTGCAGCCCGATACGCAGTTCCGGATCGACGAATACAGCTACGCCGGTACCGAGGACGGCAGCGAGCGCAGCTTCTTGAACCTCGTGAAGGGCGGGATCCGCTTCATCACCGGGGCCATCGGTCACAGGAACAAGGAGAATTTCCGGATCAAGACGGCGGTGGCGACCATCGGGATCCGTGGCAGCGCGGGTCGCGCGAACGTGTGCGAAGGCGGCAGTTGCGGCGGCTATCCGGATGGCCTGTACGTGACCGGCAACCAGGACACGCTGACGCTGCAGAACGAGAAGGACAGCCAGGACATCGAACCGGGCGAGACCTTCTACACCGAGTGCGCGACCTGCGACATCCGTGAGGTCGACGCCGGGCCGAACGCCTACGCCGCAGTCGCGCCCGGCGAGGGCGAACAGGAGGAAGACAAGGAGGAGGGCGTCACGCCGGAGGGGGCGCCCGAGGGCGGCTTCGTCGCGGGTGAGCAGCGCGATCCCGAGGGCGATCTGCTCGGGCTGCCGGAAGCACCCGTGCCCGTGGCTCCGGAGACCGGCGACCTCATCGCATCGGTGGTCGGTGGCGACGTGACACCGAACCCCCAGCTCGGGTTCCTCGTCGGCGTGGACAAGAACCCGCCCACGGCGATCACCGGCGTGGAAAGCTCGACCGGCATACAGCATTCCGCGGTGCTGGGAACGGCCACCGTGCAGGATTCGTACTCGAGCGCTAACGGCGCCCTGTTCCTGGCGCGCTGGGGGGGAGGTACCTACACCGACATCCAGGACGGGGTGAGCACGACGGAGACCCTGAGCGGCGACCAGGGCCTGCACTTCGCCTACGGCACCTCCGCCACCGTTTCCGAATCGGCCCTGAGCTCCGGGGCCGTGGCGTTCTACGACCTCGCAGGTTTCACGGCGCCGACGCGCGCCAGCGGCAGCGGCACGCCCGGCGTGGTGCGAGGCGGCACCCTGGCCGTGACCTTTTCGACCGAGCCGACCGCGCAGCTATCCGGGATGACGGTGGCACAGGGCGGTGCGAATTACACCGTGAGCACCGAGCCGATGGCCATCCTGTTGTTGTCGACCTCCGGCGGCGGCGTGAATCCGATCTTCGCGGACACCGGAACCGCCATCGGCAGCACCAGTGCGTGCGTGAACGGCTGCGGCGTGGATATCGCCGGATTCCTGAGCGGCTCGGCGAACTCGACGATCGGCGTCATCCCGTCGCACGCGGGTATGACGTACACGATCCAGGACACCGATCCGCTGTCGGGTGCCGCCGGCTTCCAGTTCAACGGTGAGGTATCGCTCCCTTGAACTAGGGCAGTTCGGTGGCGGTGTCATGGGCGGATGCATACCGTCCCGTCTGATGCCCGTTCTGTGAATCAGTTGCCGCTACCTCCCGGCATGGCCGGCGGCTTCGAGGCGATGCGTGATCGATAATTGACGGTGCCGCAAGACCAACGAGGGGGCGACATGCAGACGAACTGTGGAAGAATGACCGCCCGCGCGTCCGTGATGGCCGCCGTGCTGGTGACGGTGTCGGGGGTGGCTGTGGCCGCGGATCCCCCGGGCCGGGTCGTGTCGGTAACCGGTCAGGTGGAGGCCACGGGTGCCGATGGCCAGAGCCGCACCGTGCGCAAGAACGACATGGTCAACGCCGGCGACATGCTGAGTACGAATGACGGGCGGGCGCAGATCCACTTTCGCGACGGCGGCGTCATCGCGCTGAAGCCGCGCACGCAGTTCCGCATCGACGAATACAACTATGCCGGCAGCGAGAATGGCAGCGAGCGCAGCTTCTTCAGCCTGTTGAAGGGCGGCTTCCGCGCCATCAGCGGCGCCATCGGCCACAAGAACCGGAATGCCTACCGGGTGCAGACCGCGGTGGCCACGATCGGAATACGCGGTACTGCCTACGAAGCCGATCTCTGCAACAACGACTGCGAGGGCAAGGAGAACGGCCTCCACGAGACCACCGACGACGGGACGACCAACCTCTCCAACAGGGCCGGGTCGCTCGACGTGCCGGCGGGCAGGTCCGCCTGGGTGAAGGACGAAAACACGCCGCCCGTCCTGCTGGAGGAGAACGGCGAGGCCGGCCCGCTGGATGAACTGGGCGAAAATCCGCTCGACGATCCGGGTTTCCGGGCCGGCGAGAATCCAATCGATATCACGCCGCCGAAGATCGATCCCGTGCCGCCGCCGACACCGGAGATCCCGCCCCCGAGCAGCGGCGGCGGGGTCATCACGCCCCCCGCCGGGGGGCCGTCGACCGCGCCGAGCCCCTGACCGGGAACGCGCCGCGGATCAGGACGCGTCCACCCAGGCCCGTGCGTTGCGGAACATCCGCAGCCACGGGCCTTCTGCCTGCCGCCAGCGCGGATCGATCCACGAGAACTGCTTGCGCAGGAACACGCGCTCCGGGTGCGGCATGAGTATGGTGACGCGGCCGTCGACATTGGTGAGCGCCGTGATGCCCAACGGCGATCCGTTCGGATTGAAGGGGTAGGCCTCGGTCGCGACACCGTGGTTGTCGATGTAGCGCAGTGGTACGAGCTTCGCATGCATCGCCTGCCGTGGGCCGCGCTCGTCGCCGAACAGGGCACGGCCCTCGCCATGCGAGACCACGATCGGCAGCCGCGAGCCGGCCATGCCGGCGAAGAAGATCGAGGCGGTGTCGAGGATCTCGACCATCACCAGGCGCGCCTCGAACTGCTCGGAGCGATTGCGCACGAACCGCGGCCAGTGCTCGGCGCCGGGCACCAGCGAGTCGAGCTGCGAGAGCATCTGGCAGCCGTTGCACACACCCAGGGCGAAGCGGTCGCCGCGGGCGAGAAAGGCCGCGAACTCTTCGCGCGCACGCGCGTTGTAGAGAATGGACTTCGCCCAGCCGCCGCCCGCACCGAGCACGTCGCCGTAGGAGAACCCACCGCAGCCCGCCAGGCCGCTGAAATCGCGCAGCGTCACGCGGCCGCTCAGGATGTCGCTCATGTGCACGTCCACCGCGGTGAATCCCGCCAGGTCGAAGGCGGCGGCCATTTCGTCGTGACCGTTGACTCCCTGCTCGCGCAGGATGGCCACGCGCGGCCGCGAGCCGCCGAGGATCGCCGGGGCGGCGTCCACGCTGAAGGTCGCATGGACGCTCAGGCCGGGATCGGCTCGGTCCAGCAGCGCGTCGAATTCCTGCTGCGCGCAGTCGGGGTGGTCGCGCAGGGCGCGCAACCGGTGGCTGGTCTGCGACCACAGACGCAGCAGCGCCGGCAGGTCCGCGTCGTAGAGCGTTCTGCCGCCCCGGCCGATCCGCACCCGCAGGTCCCCGGCAGGCGTGCCGATGAGGTGCACGCAGTCACCGAGTCCGACGGCAGCGAACTGCGCCCGCACCTCCCCGTAGCGCGCGCTCGCCACCTGCACGACTGCCCCGAGTTCCTCGTTGAACAGCGCCGACATGACGTCGCCGCCGATCGGGTCGAGATCGAGCGTGACTCCGCTGCGCCCGGCGAACGCCATCTCCGCGATGGTCGCGAACAGGCCGCCGTCGGCGCGGTCGTGATAGGCCAGCAGCAGACCCGCCTCGTTCAGGATCTGCACGGTGGTGAAGAAATGCAGCAGGTCCCGCGGCTCGTCGACGTCCGGCGCCTCGGCCCCGAGCTGGTTGTAGACCTGCGCCAGGCACGAGCCGCCGAGGCGGCAGCGACCGCGGCCCAGGTCGATCAGCAGCAGCACGGTCTCACCGCAGTCCGTGCGCAATTGCGGCGTCAGGGTCTGCCTGACGTCGATCACCGGGGCGAACGCCGAGACGATGAGCGACATCGGCGCCACCACGCGATGCTCGCCCCGGTTGTCCTTCCACACCGTCTTCATCGACAGGGAATCCTTGCCTACCGGGATCGCGATGCCGAGCGCGGGACAGAGCTCCATGCCCACGGCGTGCACGGCATCGAACAGGGCCGCGTCCTCGCTGCCGTGTCCGCAGGCGGCCATCCAGTTCGCCGAGAGCGCCACGTCGGTTAACTGCATGATGCGTGCTGCGGCGATATTCGTGATCGCCTCGCCGATCGCCAGGCGCGCGGAGGCCGCCGCGTCGATGAGAGCGACCGGCGCGCGCTCGCCCATGGCCATGGCCTCGCCGGTGACGTCGCGATAGCCGCTGGCGGTGACCGCGCAGTCGGCAACCGGAACCTGCCACGGCCCGACCATCTGATCGCGCGCCGTCAGGCCGCCGACGGAGCGGTCGCCGATGGTGATGAGGAAGCCCTTGTCGGCCACGGTCGGCAGGCTCATCACCCGTTCGATGGCCTCCGCCAGCCGCGCGGCGTGCACGTCGAACATGCCCCGCGCGCGTGCCGGCCGCCTCGCCTCACGATGCATGCGCGGGAGCTTGCCGAGCAGCACGTTCATGGGCATGTCGATCGGGGTGCCGCCGAGCAGCCGATCCGTCAGCCGCAGCCGCGGTTCGACGGTGGCTCTGCCCAGCACGGCGAACGGGCAGCGCTCGCGCGCGCAGATCGCGCGGAAACGCTCCAACGCCTCCGGGCCGATCGCCAGCACGTAGCGTTCCTGGGCCTCGTTGCACCAGATCGCCAGCGGCGACATCCCCGGCTCGTCGCTGGGGATCGCGCGCAGCTCGAGCCGGCCTCCGCGGTCGGCGCCGTGCAGCAGCTCCGGCACGGCGTTGGACAGACCGCCGGCCCCCACGTCGTGGATGGAGAGTATCGGATTGGCATCACCGAGGGCGACGCAGGCGTCGATCACCTCCTGGCAGCGGCGCTCCATCTCGGCGTTGTCGCGCTGCACCGAGGCGAAGTCCAGGTGCTCCTGGCCGGCGCCGCTCGCCACCGAGGAGGCCGCGCCGCCGCCCAGCCCGATCTGCATCGCCGGGCCGCCGAGCACGATGATGAGCGCGCCGGCCGGCAGGTCGCGTTTCTCGATGTGGGCCGCGCGTATGTTGCCCATTCCTCCGGCGATCATGATGGGCTTGTGATAGCCGCGCACCTCCTCGCCGACCTGCTGCTCGTAGGTACGGAAGTAACCGCCGAGCGCGGGCCTGCCGAACTCGTTGTTGAAGGCCGCGGCGCCGACCGGGCCTTCGATCATGATCGACAGCGCCGAGGCCATGCGCGCGGGCCTGCCATGCTCCCGCTCCCAGGGCTGCGGCAGCCCGGGAATGCGCAGGTTCGAGACCGAGAAGCCGGTCAGGCCAGCCTTCGGCCGCGCGCCGACGCCGGTCGCGCCCTCGTCGCGGATCTCCCCGCCGGCGCCGGTCGCCGCCCCCGGAAAGGGGGAGATGGCGGTCGGGTGATTGTGGGTCTCGACCTTCATGACGATGTGCACGTCCTCGGCATGATGGCGGAATTCGCCGCTGGCGGGATCGCGCAGCCAGCGGTGGCCGGGGTAGCCGCGCGTGACGGCGGCGTTGTCCTTGTACGCCACGAGCACCTTGCCCGGGTGCAGCGCGTGGGTGTTGCGGATCATCTCGAACAGCGAGCGTTGCTGCGCCTCGCCGTCGACGGTCCAGCCCGCATTGAAGATCTTGTGCCGGCAGTGCTCGGAATTGGCCTGCGCGAACATCATCAGCTCGACATCGGTCGGATTGCGCCGCATTGCCGTGAAGTTCTCGTGCAGGTAGTCGATCTCCTCCGCGGAGAGCGCCAGCCCCAGGTCGCGGTTGGCATCGCGCAGAGCGGCGTGGCCCGCAGCGAGCACGTCCACGTGCGTGAGGGGGGCCGGCGCGGTGTGCGCGAACAGCCGGCCGGCGTCGCCGGGGTCGGTGAACACCGACTCCGTCATCGGGTCGTGCAGGGCACGCTGCAGATCCGCGAGGACCGTGTCGTCAAGCGCTACTGCCGCGTCGAGCTGCAACCGCCAGCGCGTGCCGCGTTCCAGGCGTCGTATCCCGGACAGCCCGCAGTTGCGGGCGATATCCGTCGCCTTGCTCGACCATGGCGAGACCGTGCCGAAACGCGGGACGGTATAGATGCAGAGCGCCGGATCGCTTTCGGCGCCGGCCGCCGGGGCGCCATAATTCAGCAACGAGGCGAGCCGCGCGTGCTCCTCGGCATCCAGGTCCCCGGCGATGTCGACGAAGTGCACGAAGCGCGCGCTCACGCCCTGCACCCCGGGGTGCAGGGCGTGCAGCTCCTGCAGGCGCTTGGCCAGGCGAAAGTCCGAGAGTGCGGAGGGGCCGTTCAGGACGAGCATGACGGGCGAGTCGGCGGCTGCGGCGATGTCGGAAAAAGAGCGCGTGATCATACTCGAACGGGGCATGATTTTGGGGTCGCCGGCCACCGCGGTCGGCCGCTTTCGAGACGAGGAGGGTTTGCATGGCTGACATGAAGATAATGGCGCTGGCGGTGGCATTGCTGGCGTGCCCCACGCTCGTGGATGCGTGCTGCGGTCTGTACGTCGCCGGGTCCGAGGCGAACCTGTACAACCACGGTTCGCGCGTCGTGGTGGTCCGCGACGGCGAGCGCACGGTCATGACCATCGTCAACGATTACAGCGGTGAGCCGACCGAATTCGCCGTGGTGGTTCCGGTACCGGCGTTGCTTGAGCGCGACCAGATCCATCTCGGGGAAACCGCGCCGCTCGATCACCTCGATGCCTACACGGCGGCGCGCCTGCACGAGCAGTTCGATCCGGATCCCTGCCAGATGATACGAAGGGAAGCGGCGGGTCAGGCCGGGGCCGCCGAAGCCATGGCCAGCGGGCGGCGCGAGCAGACGGTTGGCGTGCGTGTCGAGCAGCGATACGCGATCGGCGAATACGAGATCGTCATGCTCGCCGCGGAGCAGAGTGCCGGGCTCGCCGCGTGGCTGAGGGGGGAGGGCTACGTGTTGAGCGACGGCGCGGTGGCCATGCTGTCGGACTATGTCCGGCAAGGCATGTATTTCTTCCTCGTGAAGGTGACCCTCCGCGAACGCACCGGCGAGGGCTACGCCACGCTCCGGCCGCTGCAGATCGCCTTCGAGTCGGCCGCTCTCTCGCTGCCGATCCGGCTGGGCGCGTCGAACGCCGAAGGACCTCAGGACCTGGTTATTTTCGCACTGACGCGCGGCGGGCGCGTGGAGGCCGCCAATTACCCGACGGTCACGATGCCCACGGGCGTCGAGCTGCCGGTCTTCGTCAAGGATGACCCGGCGCGGTTCTACGCGGCGGTCGTGGACGCACAGGTCGCGCACTCGGCCGCGGATACGGTCTTCCTGGAATATGCCGGGGACCTCAACGCCTGCGATCCCTGCACCGCCGATCCGCTGGCCGATGATGAACTGCGCGCGCTCGGCGTGTTCTGGGAGTTGAGCGAATCGGAGCCGCAGGGCGTGTTCAGCCCGGATAATCCCGGGCGATCCATATCCCTGCCGCGCGCCCGCAACGTGTTCGTGACCCGGCTGCGACTGCGCCCGGCGGCCGGAACATTTCCGCGGGACCTGGTCTTGCGCGAGACGGCGGATCGCGCATCGTTCCAGAGCCGTTACCTGCTTCGACATGCCTGGGAAGGCGGGACCGCCTGCGAGGCAGCGCGGATCTACCAGGCCGCCCTGCCGGGGCGGCGTGAACGGCTGGCGCAGACGCTCGCGGATCTGACCGGCGAGGAGGTCAACCGGATCCGCGCGAAGATGGGGCTCGAAGTTCCCGAGCCGGCCGCGCCCCCGGCGGAGAAATGGTGGGGCCGGATCTGGAAGGATTAGCGGCCGGAGCGCGCCTCGCCTATCATCGGCCGCCGCACGGCGCCGGCCCCGATGCCGGCCACGAACGCCCAGCACACCACCCCGGAGAGATCGCATGATCGAGTTGCTGACCGACCCGCAGGCCTGGATCGCCTTCTTCACGCTTACGGCGCTGGAACTCGTTCTCGGCATCGACAATGTCATTTTCATATCGATACTCGTGGACAAGCTTCCCGGTGCGCAGCGGAGGATGGCGCGCCGCATCGGCCTGCTGCTGGCGATGTTCATGCGGCTGGGATTGCTGATGCTGCTCGCCTGGATCGCCGGCCTCACCGTCACCGTTTTCGCCGCGTTCGGCAACGAGTTCAGCGGCCGCGACCTCATCCTGCTGTTCGGTGGGGTGTTCCTGGTCTGGAAGAGCACCAGGGAGGTCCATCAGTTGCTGGAAGGCGAGGAAGGGCACGAGTCGAGCGCGGTGAAGGCGACGTTCACGGCGATCATCGTTCAGATCATCCTCATCGACATCATCTTTTCCCTGGACTCCATCATCACCGCGGTCGGGATGGTCGATGAGGTGGAGGTGATGATGGCGGCCGTGATCGTGTCCGTGGCGCTGATGATGGCCTTCTCCGGGGCGATCGGCGAGGTGGTGTCGCGTCATCCCACCATCAAGATGCTCGCGCTGTCTTTCCTGATGGTGGTGGGCGTCGTTCTCATCGCCGAGGGCTTCGGCCACCACGTGCCCAAGGGCTACATCTATTTCGCGATGGCGTTCTCGGTGGCGGTGGAGACGCTCAACATCCGCGTGCGCAGGCGCGCCGCGGTGCCCGTGCACCTGCACGAGCCTTACACGGCCAAGGAGTGAGGGGAGGCGAGGTTCCGTGCCTCCGGCATCGGGCGCCGGTGCGCGCCTGCGGCCTCAGTCCTCGCGCGCGAACAGCGCCGTCCAGAAGATCTCGCAGCCGCCGCCGTGGCGGGTGGCGAGCGCGACGCCGATGTCCGTGGCATCGGCAGACAGCATGTTCTCCCGGTGTCCAGCGCTGCCCATCCAGCTCGCAACGATGCGCTGCGGCGTGTCCTGTCCGCAGCCGATGTTCTCGGCCACGTAGCGCCAGCGATAACCCTCGCGCGCGACGCGTTCGTCGGGCCCGCTGCCGTCGGAACCCCGGTGGGCGAAGAAATCGCCGCCGGCCATGTCGATGCTGTGGTTCGCGGCCGCGTCCGTCAGCCGCGGGTCGGAGATCAGGGGCGGCAGGCCACGCCGGGCACGCTCACCGTTGATGATGTCTATGATCTCCTGCTCGACCGGCGCAATCGCCAGTGGCCGGGTGGCGTGCGACTCGACCACCTGGCTGCGGGCACCGTCGTACTGCGCCCGGACGTGGGGACTGGCGGCGACTGCCGCGAGCGTGGCGACGCAGGCGAGCGCGTGGAAGCCTGCTCGCGTGCCGCGTGTTCCGGCCTTCAGCGGGACTCCTCGACCTTTACCCAGATGCCGCGCGTCTCGCCGCCGCGCTGGCGGGTGCTGGTGAGATTGACGTTGTCGGCGCGCTCGAAGTCCTCGTTGGATCCGCCGACCCGGATCCATTCACCCAGCCGACCGCTCACCTGCGTCTGGGCCTGCTGCCGATCGATGGTGTATTCGCCGCGCCGGTCGAAGCGATCGAGCTGCGGGGCGATGTCGAGGGTCACCTGGCTGCCGCTCACGCGCGGAACGACGTAGAAGCCGCGATTGGCGTCCTGGTACTGGATGCTGTTCTGGACGGCGGTTCCGCCCGGCCCCACGTACACGTCGCGCGTCGGCACGGGCAGCGATTCGCCGGTCTGGATCCACGCCGGCTGGCCCTCGAGCGCGGTCACGAAGTGAGAGTTGTAGCTGTCGGAGCTGCCGCGGGTGCTGTAGGTGCGGTACTGCACGGCGCCGTCCTCGCTGCCGATGCCGACGGTGGCGCCGCCGTGGCCGGCATCCGGCAGGCGGGCGCGCACGTCGCCGGCGCGGCCGGTGGCCGAGATGGCGTCCTGGCGAGCCTCGAGACTGTCGGCCACGTCCTGGCGCACGGTGATGCGCAACTGGCGCGGCGCCCGATCGATGCTGGCGAGCACGGCCTTGAGCTGCTCGATGTTCCCGGGCGTGGACTTGATGATGAGCTGGTTGTTCATGCCGGTGACGGTTCCGCCCGGCGCCACCAGCGGCTCGAGCACCGGCACGACGTCGCTGACCAGGGCGTGCCGCAGCGGGATCACTTCCATGAGCATGTCCTCCTGCTGCGCCTGCGCGCAGGCAGCCGCCGCCAGGAGCAGCGTGGCCAGCAGCGCGCGCAGCGACCTCACAGGCTCAGCCTCCGGAAATTCTGATCGATCGCACCGTGATCCCACAGGCCGTCGAAACGCCGCGCGAGCTCGCGGACATAGGCACGGTCGTTGAAATGGGCGATGCCTTCGTAGCGGTCCGAGAGCCTGCGATGTATGTAGCCGGCGTCGTCCGCGATCAGCATGGCCTCGTTGAAATCCCGATCCTCGATAGCCGGCACGCGCACGTGTATGAAGGTGGGCAGCTCGTGGGCAAGCAGCAGCAGCTGATGGCCGCGCGTGTACAGCTGCTCCGGCTGCAGCACCAGCAGGCGTATGCGTGCAAAGCGGCTGCTGATGGCCAGCGCCTTGACGACGCTGGCGAACTCGACGTTGTCGAACACGTGCGGATCCAGTGCACGTCCGCAGATGTCTAGCGTGCGCCGGCACTGCGAGGCGAGCGTGGTGCCGATCGCGCGCACATCCTCGCTGCTGCCGCAGGACAATCTCTCGCCGGCCTTGCCCAGCGTTTGCGTGGTCAGATCCATAGCCCCTCCCCGTCGCGGCCGGCCGTGGCGGCGGCGCGGGCAGCATGATCGCACATGCAGGTCCCGCTCACGGGAAATGCAGATACCCTTTGTTATGCAATTCACAGAGCAACTGCAGGAGCCCGGGACGCTGGCGCGCCCGTGCGAATTCCTCGTACGCGAAGCGCCGTCGGCCGCTGAGGAGCACGCCGGCGAACGCCAGCGGTCCTGGCAGCGCGAACGCGTGTCCGTCGGCGTAAAGCGTGCAGGCGCGGCCCTGCGTGATATGTGCGAATCGGCAGCGGTCATTGCGCAGCAGTGTGCCCCGGCGGGCCCAACGGGCGCTGAACTGCGCCGGCGTGAGTGGGCGTCGCGGCGGCTCCGGGGGGCGCCAGGGTCCGCTCTCGGTGAGGTGGCGTCCCAGCCAGTCGTCCACTTCCGCCTCGCCGCGTGCCAGGGCCCGGATCATCCGGCGGAATCGCCGGCGCGCCCCGGCGCCGATCTCACCGGAGGCGGACTGAAGGCGCAGGTCCGGGTCGACGTAGCGGGCCTCGGGGTCGAGCGTACCCGCGACGTAATCCGCATAGGCGCTGATGAGATCGCGCTGCGAGGGCGCGCGGAAACCCACCGAATAGGTCATGCAACTGCCCTCGGCGATACCGTAGTGCGCCACGCCCGGCGGCAGGTACAGCATGTCTCCGGGCTCGAGCAGCCACTCCTGGCTGGCATGAAAGTCCCCGAGTATCCGCAGGTCCAGCCCGGGCACGAACTCCTCGGCACTGCGGCGGCGATCGCTCACCTTCCAGCGCCGCCGGCCCCCGGCCTGCAGCAGAAATACGTCGTAGCTGTCCACGTGCGGCCCGACGCTGCCGCGATCGGCGGCGTATGAGACCATCAGGTCGTCCACGCGCCAGCCCGGGATGAAGTCGAAATGCTCGAGCAGGTCGCCGGCGGCCCGCACGAGCTTGTCGACGTCGGTCACCAGCAGGGTCCAGTGACTTCCCGGCAGCCGGCGGAAATCCGGGGCCGAGAGCGGACCGTGGATCACCTGCCACGGCCGGGTCCCGCCCGTCTCGATGACCAGCCGGGAACTGACGTCCTCCTCGCAGGCCAGGCCGGCGAGCTCCTCGGCGGTGAGCAGGGGGCGGAGATCGGGCATGGCCCGTCTGACCAGCAGGGGTTTTTTCTGCCAGTACCGGCGCAGAAAGATGTCGATGCGCAACCCGCCCAGCAACGAGGCGGGCCGTGGCGATGGGGCGCGCGGCCGGCGCGGAGCATCGGGCGCGGCTGCAGGAGCTGCGCGGCGTGACGCGGACCTCCGCGCGGCCATCTACGGGTCGCTGACGGCGAGCGCCTGCGCCGCGGCGTTGCCGATGTAGCTTGCGGGCGTCATCGACTTCAGGCGCTGCTTCTCCGTGTCGGGGAGTTCCTGCGCGTCGATGAATGCATGCAGTGCCGCCCGATCGACGCGCCGGCCGCGGGTCAACGCCTTCAACTGCTCGTAGGGGGCCTCCAGGCCGTAACGGCGCATCACCGTCTGGATGGGCTCGGCGAGCACCTCCCAGGCCTCGGCGAGGTCCCCGGCGATTGCCGCGTGGTCGACATCGAGGCGCGCGATGCCGCGCATCACCGACTGGCAGGCGATGAGCGAGTAGCCGATCGCGCTGCCGACGTTGCGCAGCACGGTGGAATCCGTGAGATCGCGTTGCCAGCGCGAGATCGGAAGCTTCGCGGCGAGGTGCTCGAGCAGGGCGTTGCCGACGCCGAGATTGCCCTCGGCGTTCTCGAAGTCGATGGGGTTGACCTTGTGCGGCATCGTCGATGAACCCACCTCGCCGGCGACGGTCTTCTGCCGGAAATAGCCGAGCGAGATGTAACCCCAGAGGTCGCGGCACAGGTCGATGAGTACGGTGTTGAAACGGGCGACGACGGCGAAGTACTCGGCCATGAAGTCGTGCGGCTCGATCTGGGTGGTGCACGGGTTCCAGGCAAGGCCGAGGTCCTCGACGAAGGCGCGCGCGATGCCCGGCCAGTCGGCGTCCGGATACGCCGCCAGGTGGGCGTTGAAGTTGCCGACCGCGCCGTTGATCTTGCCGAGCAGCGGCAGCGCGGCGAATTGGGCGCGCTGGCGCTTGAGGCGGTGGGCGAACACCGCGATCTCCTTGCCGAGCGTGGTCGGCGAGGCCGGCTGCCCGTGGGTACGCGCCAGCATGGCCACGGCGGCGTGCTCCCGCGCGAGCGCGTCGAGTGCACGGACGATCTCGTCCATGTGCGGCAACAGCACCTGTGCCCGCGCCTCGTGCAGCATCAGGGCGTAGGCGAGATTGTTGATGTCCTCCGAGGTGCAGGCGAAATGCACGAACTCGGCGACCGACTCGAGCTCGCGGTTGCCGGCGACCTTCTCCTTGAGGAAGTACTCCACGGCCTTCACATCGTGATTGGTGGTCGCCTCGATGTTCTTCACCCGCTGCGCGTCGCGCAGATCGAAATTGATGACGATGGCATCCAGCGCATGCACCGCCTCGCTGCTGAGGGGGGCGATCCCGGTGATGTCGGGACTGCCCGCCAGCGCCTTCAGCCAGCGCACCTCGACGCTGGTGCGATGGCGGATGAGACCGTACTCGCTGAACACGGCGCGCAGCTCGGTCGTTTTCGATCCGTAGCGTCCGTCCAGCGGTGATATCGCGGTAAGGGTTGACAGTTCCATGCGGCGATCCGTGTGCGGCGATGATGAGGTCGGCGCGCGGATCATACACCGCCGCCGCGGATGTTGGCCCGCGCCCGGCGGCGTGCGGTGCGCGCGCGCAGCCTCAGGGGCAGGGATTCGGGTGGCGCCGATGTATGCCTTCGATCTCCGCGAGGATGTCCGCCGGGAGCGCGCGTTCGACGCTGGCGACGTTCTCGGCCAGTTGTTCGACCCGGCTGGCGCCGATGATGGTGCTGGTCAGGAACGGGCGGCTGTTGACGAAGGCGAGCGCGAGCTGCGCCGGTTCCATGCCGTGGCGCCGGGCGAGCTCCACGTAGGCCAGGGTCGCCGCCTCGCCCTCCGGGGTCAGATAGCGCTTGAAGCGATCGAACATCGTCAGGCGCGCGCCCGCCGGCCGCGCTCCGCCTGCGTATTTTCCGCTGAGCACGCCGAAGCCCAGAGGCGAGTACGCGAGCAGTCCGACCTGCTCGCGATGCGCGATCTCAGCCAGCCCGATCTCGAAGGTCCGATTGATCAGGCTGTAGGGGTTCTGTATCGACTCGATGCGCGGCAGACCGAGACGCTCGCCGGCCGCCAGCGCTTTCATGACGCCCCACGGCGTCTCGTTGCAGACGCCGACGTGGCGGATCTTGCCGATGCGCACGAAGTCGCGCAGCACGCACAGGGTCTCCTCGATCGGCACCGCCTCGCCGTCGTCCCCGGGGGTGTAGCCGAGCTTGCCGAAATAGTTGGTATCGCGGTCCGGCCAGTGCAGCTGGTAGAGATCGATGTAGTCGGTCCTCAGCCGCTTCAGGCTGCTGTCGACGGCCTTCTGGATATTGGCCCGGTCCAGCCGCAGCTTGCTGCCGCGTATCCATGGCACCGAGTCGCTGCGCCCGCAGATCTTGGTCGCGAGCACGACCTGTTCGCGATTCCCCCGCGCCCTGAGCCAGTGGCCGATGATCTCCTCGGTGCGGCCGTAGGTCTCGGCGCGCGTGGGCAGCGGGTACATCTCGGCGGTGTCGATGAAGTTGATGCCCTGCGCGAGGGCGTAATCGAGCTGCGCGTGGGCCTCGGCCTCGCTGTTCTGCTCGCCCCAGTTCATGGAGCCCAGACATAGGCGGCTCACCTGAAGATCCGTGCTGCCCAGCCGCGTGAATTTCATTCGCTCCTCCCTAACCGGCATCACCAGTTCGCGGGTAATATGCCCGCGTGTCCGAGCATCTCGTCAACGCCTTCATACTGCTGTTCGTGGTCATCGATCCCATCGGGGTGGCGTCGCTGTTCTGCGCCATCACCCGCGGCTACTCGCGGCGGGCGGGCCGCGCCGCGGCGGTGCGCGGCGTGGCGGTGGCATTCCTCATCGTACTCGCCTTCGCCCTGGGCGGCAGCGCGCTGCTGAGGTACCTGGGCGTCAGCATGCCCGCGTTCACCGTGGCCGGCGGCATCCTGCTGTTCCTGCTGGCGGTCGACATGGTCCTGGTGCGGCAATCCGGTCTGCGCACCGCCACGGCGAGCGAGCAGGAGGAGGCCGGGCACCGCGCCGACATCAGCGTCTTTCCGCTCGCCATACCGATGATCGCCGGGCCGGGGACCTTGACCACCGTGCTGCTGCTGACGGGCGATCGCGGCTGGTCGAGGCAGACCCTGGAGGTCATCGTCCCGGTGGTTTTCGTCCTCGCCATCACGCTCGCCATGCTGCTGGCGGCGCGGCTCATACAGCGGATCCTCGGCGAAACCGGGGTCAACGTCATCGTTCGTCTCTTCGGCATACTGCTCGCGGCGCTCGCGGTACAATACGTCAGCAACGGCATTCATCAGCTCGCCACGGCTCCCTGAGACCGACATCCTGAGACGACTGGCGCCCCTGGGGGGCGCGGCACGACCACATCATGGAACTGACCATTACGCGCCCCGATGACTGGCACGTGCACCTGCGCGACGGCGCCGCGCTGTCAGCCGTCGCGCCTGACACCGCGCGCCAGTTCGCCCGGGCCATCGTCATGCCCAACCTCGAGCCGCCGGTCGTGACGGTCGAGCAGGCGCGGGCCTACCGCGAGCGCGTACTCGCCGCACTGCCCGCCGGCACGGATTTCCAGCCGCTCATGACGCTGTACCTCACCGACAATACGCCGCCGGCGGAGATCGAGCGCGCCCGAGCCAGCGGCATCGTGCACGCGGTGAAGTATTATCCGGCCGGCGCGACCACGAATTCTGATTCGGGCGTCACGGATGTGACACGCCTATACCGCGTGATCGACGCCATGCAGCGCTGCGGGCTGCCGCTGCTGGTGCACGGCGAGGTCACCGACCCTTTCGTCGATGTCTTCGATCGCGAGATGGTCTTCATCGAGCACGTGCTGGCGCCGCTGCTGGAACGCTTTCCGGCTCTGAAGCTCGTTTTCGAACACGTCACGACCGCCGACGCGGTGGAGTTCGTGCAGTCGCAGCCGGCGAATGTGGCGGCCACGATCACGGCCCATCATCTGCTCCTCAACCGGAACGCGATGTTCGAGGGTGGCATCAGGCCGCATCACTATTGCCTTCCGGTCCTCAAGCGCGAGGATCACCGCCAGGCCCTGCTGCGCGCGGCGACCGGGGGCAGCCCCCGGTTCTTTCTCGGGACCGACAGCGCGCCGCACGCGCGTCACGCCAAGGAGGCCGCGTGCGGATGCGCCGGGCTGTACACCGCGCACAACGCGCTGGAGCTGTATGCCGAGGCCTTCGAGCAGGCCGACGCGCTCGACCGGCTGGAGGGCTTCGCGAGCTTCCACGGCGCGGGTTTCTACGGTCTGCCGCGCAACTCCGGTTCCGTAACCCTCATCCGGCGCCGGCAACCGGTGCCGGAGGCGCTGCCATTCGGCGATCACACGCTGGTGCCATGCCGGGCCGGCGGAGAGTGCGCGTGGACGTTCCGGCCGAGATCGTAGAGAAGTTCGCGCCCAGGAGCCAGCTCGCGAAGCGCTTCCGCGGCTTCCTGCCGGTGGTGGTGGACGTCGAGACCGGCGGCTTCAATGCGCAGACCGACGCGCTGCTCGAGATCGCCGCGGTCACCCTGCGGGTCGCCGAGCGCGGCAGGTGGGAGCGCGGCGAGTCCATACACCGCCACGTGCAGCCCTTCGCCGGCGCCAACATCGAGAAGGCTGCGCTCGAGTTCACGGGCATTGATCCATACCACCCGTTTCGCGACGCCGTGCCGGAACGCCAGGCGCTCGAGGACATCTTCAAGGCCGTGCGCAAGCTCGTCGTCGAGCACGGCTGCAGCCGCGCGATCCTGGTCGGGCACAACGCCTTCTTCGATCTCGGCTTCGTCAGGGCGGCCGCGGATCGCTGCGGCATCAAGCGCAATCCGTTCCACTCCTTCAGCACCTTCGACACCGCCGCGCTGTCCGCGCTCGCCTATGGTCAGACGGTCCTGGCGCGGGCGGTGGAGGCCGCGGGGCTGAAATGGAAGGCGAGCGAGGCGCATTCGGCGCTTTACGATGCCGAGATTACCGCCGAGCTGTTCTGCGCGATCGTCAATCGTTGGGACGAGATGGCGCGCGCCGCCGCCTCCCCGGACTGACGGCGCCGCTCCAGGGTGAGGACGACGGCAATCGCCGGCGGCGCGCGGGGCTCACCGCGCGGCGAGCCGATCCTGCCACTGGCTCGCACGCTGGGCGAGGTCGATCTCATCCACGGTGAGCAGCGCGCCGCCGCGGAGCAGATGCCGGCCGGCGACCCACACGTCCGTGACCTGATGGCGGCCGGTCGCATAGACCAGGTGCGAGATGGGGTTGTAGATCGGCTGGGTGGCGATGCCCCCGAGGTCGACCGCCACCACGTCGGCGGCCTTGCCCGGTACGAGGGAGCCGAGCAGCTCCTCCATCCCGAGGGCGCGCGCGCCGTTCAACGTCGCCATGCGCAGCGCCGCGGTGGCGGGTACGACGCTCGCGTCGCCGGCCACGGCCTTGGCGAGCAGGGCGGCGCTGCGCATCTCGCCGAACATGTCGAGATCGTTGTTGCTCGCCGCCCCGTCGGTCCCCAGCGCCACGTTCACGCCGGCGGCGGCCAGGCGGGCGACCGGGCAGAAGCCGCTGGCGAGCTTCATGTTCGACTCCGGGCAATGCAGTACGTGCACGCCCTGCGCGGCCAGCATGGTTATCTCGTGCTGCTCGACCTGCGTCATGTGGACGGCCATCAGTTGCGGTGACAGCAGGCCGAGGCGCTCCAGACGCGTGAGCGGCCGCACGCCGGTCCTGGCGACCGACTCGCGCACCTCCGCCTCGGTCTCGTGCACGTGCATGTGCACGGGCACGTTGAGTTCCGCCGCGTAGGTCACGATGCGGCCGAGCGCCTCGTCCGAGACGGTGTAGGGCGCATGCGGCGCCAGCGCCGTGCGCACCAGCGGGTGGTCGCGGTAGTGATCGTGGAAGTCGATGCCCTTGCGCAGGTAATCGTCGCAGTCGCTGGCGTAGGCCGACGGGAACTCGATGACGATCATGCCGACCACCGCCCTGATGCCGGCGGTGACCGCTGCCCTCGCCACATCGTCGGGGAAGAAGAACATGTCGCCGAAGCAGGTGGTGCCGCCCGCCAGCATTTCCGCGGCGGCGAGCAGGGTGCCGTCGCGCACGAACTCCGGACTCACCCATTTCTGCTCCGCCGGCCAGATGTGGTCCTGCAGCCATTGCATGAGCGGCAGGTCGTCGGCGTAGCCGCGCATCAGCGACATGGCCGCGTGCGTGTGGGTGTTGACGAGCCCGGGGATGAGCGCGTGGCGATCGCAGGCGATCACCTCGCGTGCCGCGTAATTGCGCAGCGCGGCCGGCGCGGGCAGGACGGCGGCGATGCGCCCGGCGTCCATGACCACGGCGTGGTGCTCCAGTACCGCGCCTGCCGGCTCCACCGGGACGACCCAGCGGCCGGTCACGATCAGGTCGACGGTTTGCGCGGACATGGCGCCAGTGTACATGCCCCCGCCGCCCGGTTGTCATCGTCCCCGCCAGCGCCGATGATGCGCGTGCCGATCCGAGCACGACGCCATGACCATCCACCGTCCCGAATCGTTTCGCGCCGTCGACTGGAAGGACGACGCGCTGGTGCTGCTGGATCAGCGCGAGCTGCCGCGTCAGGAGATCTATCGCAGCTACACCGATGCCGGCGAGGTCGCTGCTGCCATCCGGTCCATGGTGGTGCGCGGTGCGCCCGCCATCGGCATCGCCGCGGCCTATGGCTACGTGCTCGCGGTGCGCGCCGCCTGCACGGCGGCCCCGACGCGCTGGCGATCGCAGCTGCGCCCGCAGATCGAGCGCCTCGCCGCGTCACGGCCGACCGCGGTGAATCTCGCCTGGGCCCTGGCCCGCATGGACAGGGCGGCCGAGCGCGTCGCAGGACCTCCCGCGGCGGCGCTGCTCGCAGAGGCCATCGCGATCCACGAGGAGGACGTCGCCGCCAACCGTCGCATGGGCGAGATCGGGGCCGCGTACATCGGTTCCGGCGCCGTCGTGCTGACGCACTGCAACGCGGGGGCGCTGGCCACCGGCGGATACGGCACGGCGCTGGGGGTGGTACGCGCCGCCAGTGCGCGCGGGTCGATCGCGGCGGTGTACGCCGATGAAACGCGCCCGTGGCTGCAGGGCGCGCGCCTGACGGCCTGGGAGCTGGCGCGCGACGGTATCCCGGTCACGCTGATCGCCGATGCCGCCGCGGCGCATCTGATGCGGACCCGCGGTGTGGACTGGGTCATCGTCGGCGCCGACCGGATCGCCGCCAACGGCGACGTCGCCAACAAGATCGGCACCTATCAGCTGGCGCTTGCCGCGCGCGCGCACGGCACCCGGTTCATGGTGGTCGCGCCGAGCTCGACCTTCGATGCGGGCATCGCTGCAGGCGCATCCATACCCATCGAACTGCGCGGCGAGGAGGAATTGCTCGATGCCGGCGGGCAGCGCCTCGCGCCGGCCGGCGTGTCGGCGTGGAACCCGGTCTTCGACGTCACTCCGGCGGGACTGATCGACGTCATCGTCACCGAGCGGGGCGCCATCGAGCGGCCCGGTATCGCCGGCATGGCTCGGGTGCTCGGCGTGTGACGCCGCTTCCCGGCCGCGAGGATCGGCTGCAGCCGTTTCGTGGTACTTCGCCGTCGCCGCCCGGATCGAAACGCGCCAGCGCTGCAGCGTTTCGATCCGCGTCGATGCACGTGCGCGCTGCCCGCGGCGCCTCGCAGGCAGGTGCGGGCAGGCGATGTTCAGGGTGCGGCGGGGGTACCCGCGTGATACACTTGCACGACTGAAAAACAGCCCGTGCACCCATCAGAAGGCTGCTACTTGAACATACCGCGCGTCGGTAGTCCCGATCGTTTTTGAAGCTGGTTCGCTGATGGTCGATTTCGCCAAGGAACTGTTCCCGGTCAACATCGAAGACGAGATGCGGCAGTCCTACCTGGACTATGCCATGAGCGTCATCGTCGGTCGCGCGCTGCCGGACGTGCGCGACGGCCTGAAGCCCGTCCACCGCCGCGTGCTGTACGCGATGCACGAGACCAACAACGTCTGGAATCGCCCGTACGTGAAGTGCGCGCGCGTGGTCGGCGAGGTGATGGGCAAATATCACCCGCACGGCGACACCGCGATCTACGACACGCTGGTGCGCATGGCGCAGGATTTCTCGCTGCGCTACACGCTCATCGACGGCCAGGGAAATTTCGGCTCCGTCGACGGCGATTCCCCGGCGGCGATGCGCTACACCGAGTGCCGCCTGGATCGCATCGCCTCGGAGCTCACCGCCGACATCGACAGGGAGACAGTCGAGTTCGTTCCCAATTATGACGGCAAGGAAGAGGAGCCGGCGATACTGCCGGCGCGCATCCCGAACCTGCTGGTCAACGGCTCCACGGGCATCGCCGTCGGCATGGCCACGAACATCCCGCCGCACAATCTGCGCGAGGTGGTCGACGCCTGCATTGCGATGGTCGACGATCCGGACATCGATATCGACGCGCTGATGCAGATAGTCCCGGGTCCCGATTTCCCGACCGCCGGGATCATCAGCGGCGTCGCCGGCATCCGCGAGGCCTATCGCACGGGTCGCGGACGGCTGTACGTGCGTGCGCGCACCCACGTCGAGGGCGAGGACGACAGGCAGAAGATCATCGTCACGGAGCTCCCCTACCAGGTCAACAAGGCCCGGCTGCTGGAGAAGATTGCCGAGCTCGCCAAGGACAAGCGCATAGAGGGGATCAAGGATCTGCGCGACGAATCCGACAAGGATGGCATGCGCATGGTGATCGAGCTGAAGCGCGGCGAGGTGTCCGAGGTCGTCCTCAACAACCTGTACAAGCACACGCAGTTGCAGGAGGTCTACGGCATCAACTGCGTGGCGCTGGTCGGCGGCCAGCCGCGGACGCTCAACCTCCGGCAACTGCTCGATGCCTTCCTGCGCCACCGGCGCGAGGTGGTGACGCGGCGCACCGTCTTCGATCTGCGCAAGGCGCGCGAACGCGCCCACAAGCTGGAGGGCCTCGCCGTGGCGCTCGCCAACGTCGATCCGGTGATCGAGCTCATCAAGACCTCCGCCAGTCCCGCGGAGGCCAGGGATCGGCTGCTCGCCGCGACCTGGCCGCCCGGCATTGTCGTGCAGATGCTGGAACGCGCCGGCGCGAAGTCATCGCGCCCCGACGGCCTGCCGGAAGGGCTCGGACTGACGGCGCAGGGCTACAGGCTCTCGGAGGTGCAGGCGCAGGAGATTCTCGATCTCAAGCTGCAGCGCCTGACCGGGCTGGAGAAGGAGAAGATCATGGGCGAGTACGAGGAGGTGCTCGCGACCATCGCGGATCTGAGCGACATCCTTGCGCGGCCGGAGCGTCTGATGCGGGTCATACGCGACGAGCTCACCGATATACGCGAGCGATACGGCGACGATCGTCGCACCGAGATAGTCCAGGATCACCACGATCTGAACGACGAAGACCTCATCACGCCGGAGGACGTCGTGGTGACGCTCTCGCATGCCGGATACGCGAAGTCCCAGCCGATCGACGTCTACCGATCGCAGCGGCGGGGCGGCCGCGGCCGCACCGCGGCCACCACGCGCGAGGAGGACTTCGTCGAGAAGCTGTTCATCGCCAACACGCACGACACGGTGCTGTGCTTCTCGACGCGCGGGCGGCTTTACTGGCTGAAGGTCTACCAGTTGCCGCAGGCCGGCCCGCAGGCGCGCGGCAAGCCGCTGGTCAACCTGCTGCCGCTGGTGGACGGGGAACGCATCACCGCGGTGCTGCCGATCAAGGAGTTCTCCGACGATCATTACGTGTTCATGGCCACGCGCCAGGGCATCGTCAAGAAGACCGCGCTGGCCGAGTACTCGCGTCCCCGTCCGAGCGGCATCATCGCCGTGGATCTGCCGCAGGACGACGATCTCGTCGGCGTGGCGCTGACCGACGGCAGGCAGAACGTGATGCTGTTCCGCAACGACGGCAAGGCGATCCGCTTCAGCGAGGACGACGTCAGGCCCATGGGACGCGTGGCGCGCGGCGTGCGCGGGATGCGGCTGGACGAGGGCCAGAGCCAGCGTGTGATCGCGCTCATCATCGTCGAGCCGGACACGACGATATTGACCGCGACCGCCAATGGCTACGGCAAGCGCACGCCGATCGAGGACTACCCGGTGCAGGGCCGTGGCGGCCAGGGCGTCATTTCCATACAGACCACGGAACGCAACGGCGAGGTGGTCGGCGCGGTGGCGGTCGCTGCCGAGGACGAGGTGATGCTCATCAGCCAGGGAGGCACGCTGGTGCGCACGCCCGCGTCCGGCATTTCCGAGATGGGCCGCAACACGCAGGGCGTGCGCCTCATCAACCTCGACGATGGCGAGCACCTCATCGGGGTCGAACGCGTCGTCGAGGCCGGCGGTGAGGAGAACGGCAACGGCGAGGCAAACGGCGGCGGGGAGGAAGGGCCCGCCACCGTCCACTGAGCAGCGCGATGACGGCGGGCGCATGAGCACCGGCAGCGAACTCGATCAGATCCGGGCGCGCATCGACGCCATCGATCGGGAGCTGCTCGGCCTGATCAGCCGGCGCGCCGAACTCGCCTGCCAGGTGGCGCGCGTGAAGACGGCGCAGGGCGAGAAGTTCTGCTACCGGCCCGAGCGCGAGGCACAGGTCCTGCGCAGCATCATCGAGAGCAACCCGGGGCCGCTCTCCGACGAGGAAACGGCGAGGCTGTTTCGCGAGATCATGTCTGCCTGCCTGGCCCTGGAGCAGCCGCTGGCGGTGGCCTACCTCGGACCCCAGGGCACCTACACGCAGTCCGCCGCGCTCAAGCATTTCGGGCATTCGGTCGACACCCGGCCGTATGCCGCCATCGAAGAGGTCTTCCGCGAGGTGGAATCCGGCGAATGCCATTACGGTGTGGTACCGGTGGAGAACTCCATCGAGGGCGTCATCAGCCACACGCTCGATTCCTTCATGCAGTCGCCGCTGAAGATCTGCGGCGAGGTGGAGCTGCGCATCCGCCACAACCTGCTGAGCCGCGCGCCGGCGCTGGAGGCGGTTGCGCGGGTATACGCGCACAGCCAGGCGCTGGCGCAGTGCCGCCACTGGCTCGATCACAGCCTGGCGACGGCCGAGCGCGTGGCGGTGTCGAGCAATGCCGAGGCCGCCCGCCGCGCCAGCGCCGAGCTCGGAGCGACCGCGGCGATCGCCGGCGACGCGGCCGCCGAGTTGTACGGACTGACGGCGCTGGCCAGCGGCATCGAGGACGACCCGACCAACACCACGCGCTTCCTGGTGATCGGACACCAGGTCGCGGCGCGCAGCGGGGATGACAAGACGACGGTGCTGTTCTCCACGCCCAACAAGCCCGGGGCACTGCATCACGTGCTCGGCGCGTTCGCGGAGGTGGGCGTGAGCATGACCCGCATCGAGTCGCGTCCATCGCGGCGCGGGATGTGGGACTACCTGTTCTTCGTCGATCTGGAAGGCCATGCCGACGATGCCATCGTGGCCGACGCGCTGCAGCGGTTGCAGGAACGCGCCGCGATGGTCAAGATCCTGGGCTCCTACCCGCGCGCCGTGCTATAGCGCGGGCGACAGGCGCAGCGTAATCGCCGGGCCGGGGGCGAGACCATGGCGCCGGCCACGGGAATCAGCGACCGCCGCCCCAATCACGAATGACCGTTCACGAATCACCCATTGCCGGTCACCGGTCCATGAAAGTCTGCGACTACATCCAGCTCGCGGCGCCCGGCATACAGGCGCTGCAGCCCTATCAGCCGGGCAAGCCGATCGAGGAGCTCGAGCGCGAGCTGGGCATCACCGGCATCATCAAGCTCGCCTCCAACGAGAACCCGCTGGGCGCGAGCCCGCGCGCGCTGCTGGCCCTGAAGGGGGCGTTGGGGGAATTGCACCGATATCCCGACGGCGGGGCGTTCGAACTGAAGCGCGCGCTGGCCGCGAAGCTCGGCGTCGGCATGGAAACGATTACGGTGGGCAACGGCTCCAACGACGTGCTCGAGCTCGTCGCCCGCGCCTATGTCCGGCCCGGCGCGGAGGTCGTCTTCTCGCAGCATGCCTTCGCCGTCTATCCGCTGGTGACGCAGGCGGCCGGCGGCCGGCCCGTGGTGGTGCCCGCGGCCGGCTACGGGCACGATCTGCGCGCGATGCAGGCGGCGCTCACGCCGCGCACGCGCCTGGTGTTCATCGCCAATCCCAACAATCCGACCGGCACCTGGTCGCCGCGCGATGATTTGCAGCGTTTTCTGCGCGCTGTGCCGCCCGAGGTCGTCGTCGTGCTGGACGAGGCCTATTTCGAGTTCGTGAGGGAGCCGGAGTATCCCGACGGCGTGCAGTGGCTGCGCGAATTCCCCAACCTCGTGGTGACCCGCACCTTCTCCAAGATCTACGGACTCGCGGCGCTGAGGGTCGGATACGGCATCTCGCATCCGCAGATTGCCGATGTGCTCAATCGTGTGCGCCAGCCCTTCAACGTCAACAGCCTCGCCATGACGGCGGCGGTCGCGGCCCTGGAGGACGATGCGCACGTGCGCGCCAGCGCGGAGCTCAACCAGCGCGGCATGCGGCAGCTGGAGTGCGCGTTCCGGGCCTCGGGACTCGATTACATCCCGTCGGCGGGCAACTTCATCAGCGTGCAGGTCGGCGACGCGGCGCGGGTCTACGAGGCGCTGCTGCGAGCGGGCATAATCGTGCGTCCGATCGCCAGCTACGGACTGCCGCGGCATCTGCGCGTGACGGTCGGACTGCCAGCCGAGAACGATCGCTTCCTGGCGGCCCTGGCCGCTGCGCTGGACGCCGTCGGGGCGGCGCGGCCATGAACCGCGCGAACATGCGCAGCGACGCGCGGGGACGCGCATGAGCGTTGACCGCCTGACGGTGATCGGTATCGGTCTCATCGGCGGCTCGTTCGCGCGCGCCGTCCGGCGCGGCGGCGCGGTCGGGGAGATCGTCGGCTGCGGCACCGACGGGGACGAGCTGCGCAGCGCGATCGATCTCGGCGTCATCGACCGTGCCGAGGCCGACGTGGCGGCGGCCGCGCGCGGCGCCGACGTCGTCATGATTGCAACGCCGGTCGGCGCGATGCCGGCGGTGTTCAGGGCGATCGCCGACGTCCTGGGCGAGCGGACGATCGTCAGCGACGCCGGCAGCGTCAAGGGCAGCGTGATCGCCGCGGCGCGCGCGCATCTCGGTCGGCACTTTCCGCGGTTCGTAGCCGGGCATCCGATCGCCGGAACCGAGCGCAGCGGTATCCTGGCCTCGCTGCCGGAGCTTTACGTCGAGCAGCGGGTCATCCTCACCCCCGAGCCCGAGACGCACGCCGACGCTATCGCCGCGGTGCGCGCATTGTGGGAGGCGGCCGGCGCGCGCGTGGAGGAGATGCCGGCGAGCGAACACGACGCGATCCTGGCCCACACCAGTCACCTGCCGCACATGGTGGCATACGCGCTGGTGAACTGCCTGGGCGGCGCGGAGCCGGCCTCGGAGCTGCTGCGGTTCGCCGCCGGCGGCTTCCGCGACCTCACGCGCATTGCCTCCAGCCATCCGGTCATGTGGCGTGACATCGCGCTGGCGAATCGCGACGAGCTGCTGCGCGCCCTGCACGGCTTCCAGGCGAGCCTCGGGGCGATCCTCGCCGCGATCGAAAAAGGGGATGCCGCTGCGCTCGAGGAGATGTTCGCGCGCGCGCGCGCCCTGCGGGAGCGCCTGGGGAATGCCGGCCAGGGGCGCGCGCAGTCGGACATCGAGCGGCCATGAACCGGTTCGACACGTTCGAGATCGGTCCGGGCGGGCTCTTCGGCGGGGTGCTGCGCGTCCCCGGCGACAAGTCGATCTCGCACCGCGCGATCATGCTGGGCGCCATCGCCGAGGGCCATACCCGGGTCAGCGGTTTCCTGGAGGGCGAGGACACGCTGGCGACGCTCGCCGCCTTTCGCGCGATGGGCGTGACGATCGAGCGCAGCGCGGATCGCCTGAGCATCGACGGCGTCGGCCTGCACGGACTGAGGCCACCGGTGGCGCCGCTCGACCTCGGCAATTCGGGCACCTCGATGCGCATGCTGGCCGGGCTGCTGGCCGGGCAGCGGTTCGACACCACGCTCACCGGCGACGCCTCGCTCAGCCGGCGCCCGATGCGGCGCGTGACCGAGCCGCTGGCGCGCATGGGCGCGTGGATCGACACGACGGCGGCGGGCACCGCGCCCCTGCACGTCCACGGCGGGCGCGCGTTGACCGGCATCGATTACGTCAGCCCCGTGGCCAGCGCGCAGGTGAAATCCTGCCTGCTGCTGGCCGGCCTGTATGCCGGCGGCGCCACCCGCGTCTGCGAGCCGATGCTGTCGCGCGATCACACCGAGCGCATGCTGGAGGCCTTCGGGTGCCCGGTCGCGATCGAAGCGGCGACGGTCACCGTCCACGGCGGGCCCACGCTCAGCGCCTGCGACATCCACGTTCCGGCCGATATCTCCTCGGCGGCCTTCTTCCTGGTCGGCGCGTCGATCTGCCCGGGCTCCGACCTCACTCTCCAGCATGTCGGCATGAACCCGACCCGCACCGGCATCGTCACGGTTCTGCGCGCCATGGGCGCGGACATCACGGTCCTGAACGAACGCCGGCAGGGCGGCGAGCCGGTCGCCGACCTGCGTGTGCGGTACGCACCATTGCATGGCGTGAGGATCGGGCCGGAGGTGGTGCCGGCCGCCATCGACGAGTTTCCCGCGATCTTCATTGCCGCGGCCTGTGCCGAGGGGGTCACCACCCTGGGGGGAGCGGCGGAGCTCAGGGTAAAGGAGAGCGATCGCCTTGCCGCCATGGCCGGGAATCTGCGGCTCCTGGGGATAGAGGCCAACCCGCTGCCCGACGGCATGGTCATCACCGGTGGCCAGCTCGGCGCCGGCACCGTCGATGCCCACGACGATCATCGCATCGCCATGGCCTTTGCCATTGCCGGGGCGCGCGCCCGGGGCCCCGTGCGGGTCTTGCATTGCGCCAACGTCGCCACGTCGTTTCCCGGCTTCGTCGAGCTCGCCCGTGGCGCCGGCCTGGGGATCCGCGGGAGCTGACCGGATATGGCGACCCCCGCGCCGGTCATCGCGGTCGACGGCCCGAGCGGGACCGGCAAGGGGACGCTGTGCCTGCGGCTCGCCGAAACGCTGGGCTGGCATCTGCTCGACAGTGGTGCGATCTACCGTGTGCTGGCACATGCCGCCCTCGCCCGCGGCCTCGACCTGGAGGACGACGCCGTCCTCGCCGGGGTCGCTCGCACGCTGAGCCTCGATTTTCTCCCCGGGGCCGCCGATGGCATCCAGGTGATGCTCGACGGCGGGGACGTCACGCGGGCCATACGAACGGAGGCTGCCGGCAACGCCGCCTCCCGGGTGGCCGCCGTTCCGGCGGTGCGCGTGGCGCTGCTGGAGCGCCAGCGCGCATGTCGCCGCGCGCCCGGGCTGGTCGCCGATGGCCGGGACATGGGAACCGTCGTGTTCCCCGACGCCGAGCTCAAGGTCTTTTTGACCGCCAGTGCCGAAGAGCGGGGCCAAAGGCGCTATAAGCAGTTGAAAGGAAAAGGGGCAGGTGTTAGTCTGCCGGCCCTCATCAAGGACATCGCCGAGCGCGACGAGCGTGATCGCGCCCGCTCGGTTTCGCCCTTGGTGCCCGCGCCGGATGCCCGCGTATTGGACACCACGCATATGGATATCGACGCGGTATTCGATGTGGTCATGGGCATGGTTCGCGAGCGGGGCCTGGGTCGATAGCCGTCTCGCCGGTCGCGGGACGGCGGCTGGCCGATGCCCCGGTCCTGATACCGGCCCGGCGAGGTAATTGGCGGGCGGCCCTGGCGCCGCCAGCATGCAGCGAGCGTTAGGGCGGTTGCGCGGCTGCCGGCGAGGCGGTGCGCGCAGCCTATCATTCACACAACCCGCGGTGTATCGCGGCAAACAGAAGGGTCCCGGTCTCCTCCGGGGTTTCGAGGTCAATTCATGTCGGAGATGGCGGAGAGTTTTGCGGAATTATTCGAGCAGAGTCAGATGGGCGCCAAGATGCGGCCGGGCGCGATCGTGCCGGCGACGGTGGTGTCCATCGGCAGCGAAACGGTGGTCGTCAATGCCGGGCTGAAGTCCGAGGGTTTCATCCCCACCGAACAATTCAGGAACGAACAGGGGGAACTGGAGATCGCCGTCGGCGACATCGTCGACGTGGCACTCGACGCGGTCGAGGACGGTTCCGGCTCCACCCGCCTCTCCCGTGAGAAGGCCAAGCGCGCGATGGCCTGGACCCGCCTGGAGAAGGCCAGCGAGGCTGGCGAGGCGGTCACCGGTATCATCACCGAGAAGGTCAAGGGCGGTTTCACCGTCGACGTCGAAGGCATACGCGCGTTCCTCCCGGGTTCGCTCGTCGACGTGCGTCCGGTGCGCGACACCAGCTATCTGGAGGGCAAGCCGCTCGAGTTCAAGGTCATCAAGGTCGATCGCAAGCGCAACAACGTGGTGGTCTCACGCCGCGCGGTGGTCGAGAGCGAGAGCAGCGCTGAGCGGGAGACCCTGCTCAGCAATCTCAAGGAAGGCTCGGTCACCAGGGGCATCGTCAAGAATCTCACCGATTACGGCGCGTTCATCGATCTCGGAGGTGTCGACGGCCTGCTGCACATCACCGACATGGCCTGGAAGCGCGTCAAGCACCCTTCCGAGGTCGTGCAGATCGGCCAGGAGATCGAGGTCAAGGTCCTGAAGTTCGATCGCGAGCGCATGCGCGTGTCCCTGGGTCTGAAGCAGCTCGGGGAGGATCCCTGGGTCGATCTGGCGCGCCGCCACCCGGTGAAGTCGCGCCTGTTCGGCAAGGTCACGAATCTGGCCGACTACGGCTGCTTCGTGGAGATCGAGGACGGCGTGGAGGGTCTGGTGCACGTGTCCGAGATGGACTGGACGAACAAGAACGTGCACCCCTCCAAGCTGGTGCACGTCGGCCAGGAGGTCGAGGTCATGGTGCTCGACATCGACGAGGAGCGCCGCCGCGTGTCGCTGGGCATCAAGCAGTGCCAGGCGAATCCCTGGGAGGAGTTCGCCGCCAGGCACAACAAGGGCGACAAGGTCCGCGGGGTGATCAAGTCGATCACCGACTTTGGCGTGTTCATCGGCCTGGAGGGCGGCATCGACGGCCTGGTCCATCTCTCCGACCTGTCGTGGAACGAGGCCGGCGAGGAGGCCGTGCGCAAATACAAGAAGGGTGATGAGCTCGAGGCGATCGTGCTGGGCGTGGATGCCGAACGCGAGCGCATCTCGCTCGGCGTGAAGCAGTCGGACAAGGACCCGTTGTCCTCCTATCTCGATTCGCACCAGAAGGGCAGCGTCGTCAAGGGTATCGTCCGCAGCGTCGATGCCAAGGGCGCGGTCGTGCAGCTCGCCGACGGCGTGGAGGGCTACATCCGCGCCTCGGAGCTCTCGCGCGACGAGGTGGAGGACGCCCGCAAGGTGCTCCGCGAGAACCAGGAGCTGGAGGCGATGCTGATCGGTGTCGACCGCAAGAAGCGCGTGGTTACGCTCTCGGTGCGCGCCAAGGAAAGCGAGGAAGAGGCCGCCGCGATCCAGGAGTACAGCTCGGAGAAGGAAGCGAGCGGCACCACGCGGCTCGGCGACCTGCTCAAGAAGAAGCTCGATGCGCAGTAACGGGATGCTGTATACGGAGACCGTCAGCGGCTAGAAAAAATGCAGAAACGGGCCGGCGCCGCAGCGCGCGCCGGCCGCTCCCGAGCGAACCCGCCGCGGATTTGAACGCAAAGCGAGAGATTGGGGATTTTCATGACCAAGTCGGAATTGATCGAGCTGCTGGTGCGCAAGCAGGCGCAACTGGGCTATCGTGACGTGGAGCTGGCGGTTCGAACCATGCTGGAGCACATGGCGGGAACCCTGGCAGGCGGGCAGCGGATCGAGATCCGGGGATTCGGAAGCTTCTCGCTGCACTATCGGCCGGCGCGGGTGGGCCGCAACCCGAAATCGGGCGATCCGGTGATGCTGCCGGCCAAGTACGTACCGCACTTCAAGCCGGGCAAGGAACTGCGCGACCGCGTCAACGAGTCGGTTGCGACCAAGCCCATCATCAACGACTGAGTGCAGGCCGCGGACTTTTCGTCGGTCCGGCGCCCACCTATACTGGCCCGAAGGTGCTCCTGAGGAGCACGCGCAACCCGGGCATTCTCACCTTCCATGCAACGCATCGTCGCCTTGCTGCGCCTGTTGGCGATCGTCGTCGTCATCCTGACCGGCCTGGTCCTGCACACGCGCAACGCGCAGCCGGTGACGCTGGACCTGTACTTCCTACGCATTGAACAGCCACTATCCCTCATCCTTGCGGTGAGCCTGCTCCTCGGCGCCCTGCTGGGCATTTTGAGCGCTCTGCCCAGGCTGCTGGCCGGGCGGCGCGCGAACAGGCGGCTACGCCGCGAGCTGCGGGCGCACGCCATGTTGCCCGCCGCGACGCCGACGGACACGGCCGAGAAGGGGCCGGCCTAGCCGGAATGCAGGGCCTGCTCTGGCTGCTACTGCCCGTCGCCGCCTACTCGGGCTGGCTGGCGGCGCGTCGCGAGCAGCGTCGGAACCGGCGCGAGCCGGCGCGCCGACTCGCCCCGGACTACTTCAAGGGAATCAACTATCTGCTCAACGAGCAGCCCGACAAGGCCATCGAGGTCTTCATCAAGATGCTCGAGGTCGACAGCGAAACGGTCGAGACGCATCTCGCGCTCGGCAACCTGTTTCGCAAGCGTGGCGAGGTCGACCGCGCCATCGCGATCCACCAGAACCTCATTGCCCGCACCAATCTCACCGACGAGGAACGCACGCTCGCGCTGCTCGAGCTCGGCATCGACTTCATGAAATCCGGGCTCCTCGATCGCGCCGAGGGTCTGTTCAACCAGGTCCTGGGGTCGGGGATGTACACGCGCCAGGCGTTGTCGAACCTGGTCGACATCTATCAGCAGGAGCAGGACTGGCCGCGCGCCATCGATTACGCGCGCCGGCTCGAAACGGCTCGCGGCAAGAGCCTGCGGCAGATGATCTCGCACTTCTATTGCGAGCAGGCCGAGGAAGCCCTGCGCGCGGATGACCTCAAGAAGGCCCGCCAGCACATACAGAGCGCCATGGACGAGGATCCGCGCTGCGTGCGCGCCAGCATGCTGGCGGCCCAGGTGGCGCAGAAGGACGGCGATACGGAGCTCGCGATCCGGCATTACGAACGCATCGAGCACCAGGACGAGGAATTCCTGCCGGAGGCGATCGAGCCGCTGGGAAAGTGTTACGCGGCGCTCGGGCGCAGCGCGGAGTTCTTCGTGTATCTCAATCAGCTCGCCAGCCGGCATCGCGGCATCACGCCGGTGCTGGCGGTCACCGAGATGGTCGCCCAGCGCGACGGCGTCGCGCAGGCCGTGGAGTACCTGACCACGGCGCTGCGCAAGCGCACCTCCACGCGTGGGCTGGATCGGCTGATTCACTACACGCTGATGCACGCCGAGGGCAAGGAGCGCGAAAATCTGCAGTTGCTGCGGGAGTTCACCAGCAAGCTGCTCGAGAACAAGTCCGTGTACCGCTGCAGCAACTGCGGCTTCATGGGCCGGTTGCTGCACTGGCAATGTCCGGGCTGCAAGCGCTGGAACTCCGTCAAGCCCATACATGGCATCGAGGGTGAGTGAGATGACCGCCGGCAACGGGCCCCGCATCATCGTGGCGCTGGACTTCGCCGAGGCCGATGCGGCGCTGGCCTTCGTCCGCGGGCTGGATCCGGCGCGATGCCGGCTGAAGATCGGCAAGGAACTGTTCACGCGCGCCGGCCCGGAGCTGGTGCGCGCGATGGCGTCGGCCGGGTTCGATGTCTTCCTGGATCTGAAGTTCCACGACATTCCCAACACCGTCGGCGCGGCCTGCGCCGCTGCGGCGGGCCTCCGGGTATGGATGGTGAACGTCCATGCCCTCGGCGGCGCGGCGATGATGCGGGCGGCACGCGCGCAGGTGGACGCCGCTGCCCACAAACCGCTGCTCATCGCCGTGACCCTGCTCACCAGCATGGCGCAGGGCGACCTGGAGGACCTCGGTCTCGCCGGCTCGCCGCCGCAGGCCGTGCTGCGGCTGGCGCGGCTGGCGGAGCGCGCCGGCATGGACGGTGTCGTGTGCTCGCCGCAGGAGGTGCCGCTGCTGCGGGCCGAGATGCCGCGGGATTTCAGGCTGGTCACCCCGGGCATACGGCCGGCGGGGAACGGCGCGGACGATCAGGTCCGCATAGCCACGCCGGCCAGCGCGGTGAGAAGCGGCGCGGACTATCTCGTCATCGGTCGCCCCATCACCCGCGCCTCCGATCCGGTGCGTGCGCTGGCCGCCATCGAGCAGGAGATCAACGAGGCGACGGGCGGTTCGTGATTGCCGAGCCGCACACGCGCCTGCCCGTCCAGGCACGCACTGCCGGTCGCGAACGATCGTGAAGACGGACAGCGCACGCCACAGCCCTCTGCTGCCGCCGCTGCCGCGCCCGGGTGAGCGCCACACCTGGCGCCGGCTCTACGGCAGCGCCCGCGCCCTGGCGATAGGCCGCGCGGCGCGCCAGCACGACTCCCCGGTGCTGGTGGTCACCCGCGACCCCGCCGTGGCCGAGGCGCTGATGGAGGAGATCCGGTTCTTCCTCGACGGACAGGCCGGCGTGCCGGTGAGGCTGTTCCCGGGCTGGGAGACGCTGCCCTACGATCAGTTCTCGCCGTACCAGGACATCATCTCCGATCGCCTGGCGCTGCTGGCGCGGCTTCCCGAAATGCGCCGCGGGGTGATCGTCGCCGCGCTCAACACGCTGATGCATCGGACGTGTCCGCTGGCGTTCGTCTCCGGCAACAGCTTCGGCCTGCGGCCGGGCGACCGGCTCGATCGCGAGGCCTTCCGTCGACGCCTGGAGGGCGCCGGCTATCGCGCCAGCCCGCAGGTGGCCGAGCACGGCGAATTCGCCGTGCGCGGCTCGCTCATCGACCTCTTCCCCATGGGCAGCGAGGTGCCCTTCCGGATCGATCTGCTCGACGAGGAGATCGACACCATCCGTACCTTCGATCCGGAATCCCAGGTCTCCACGGGCGTCGTGGAGGAGATGCGGCTGCTGCCGGCGCGTGAATTTCCATTGCACGAGCAGGCAATCGGCGCCTTCCGCCAGCGCTGGCGTCAGCGCTTCGAAGGCAAGCCGACCAACTCGCCGGTGTACAACGACGTCAGCGAGGGCTTCTGTCCCGCCGGTATCGAGTACTACCTGCCGCTGTTTTTCGACGGCACCGCCACCTTCTTCGACTATCTGCCGCCCACGGCCCTGGTCGTGCTCGACGAGGGCATCGCGGCGGCGGCCGGGGAGTTCCGCGAGGAAGTGGAGACGCGCTACGAGCAGGGGCGCCACGACGTCCAGCGGCCGTTGCTCGCCCCCGGCGAGCTGTTCCTGGCGCTCGAGGAGTTCTACGGAGCCTGCCGGCGCCACGGGGAGATCTTCGTGCGCGGCGACGAGGAGGAGGGCGCGGCGGGGCTCATCGAATTCGACACCGCGCTGCCCACGGGGATGCCGGTGGACAGCCGCGCCGCGGCGCCATTCGCGCTGCTCGATCGTTTTCTCGGCGGGTTCGCCGGCCGCGTGCTGATCGCGGCCGAGTCCGCCGGCAGGCGCGAGACGCTGATCGAGGTCCTGGGCGGCCACGGCCTGCGGCCGGTCGTCGTCGAGAGCTGGCCGGCATTCGAGTCGGGCGATGCCCGGCTCAGCCTGGCCGTCGCGCCGCTGACGCAGGGCCTGCTGCTGCCCGGCGACGGCATGGCGGTCGTGGCCGAGTCGCAGCTGTTCGGCGAGCGTGCGGTGCAGCAGCGCCGCAGACGCGCCGCGGCGCGCGATCCCGAGGCCATCATCAGGGACCTCACGGAATTGCGCCCCGGGGCGCCCGTCGTGCACGAGCAGCACGGCGTCGGCCGCTACCGCGGACTCATCACCCTGACCGTAGACGGGATCAACGCGGAGTATCTGCATCTGGAGTACGCCGATGCCGACAAACTCTACGTGCCGGTGTCCTCACTGCACTTCATCAGCCGCTACACCGGCATCGATCCGGACCTCGCGCCCCTGCACAAGCTCGGCAGCGGGCAATGGGCGAAGGCACGCGCGAGGGCCGCGGAACGCGCCCGCGACGTCGCCGCGGAGTTGCTCGAGATCCATGCCCGCCGCGCGGCGCGGCAGGGACACCGCTTCGATCTCGACGTCGCGGCCTACAACGCCTTCGTGGAGAAGTTCCCGTTCGAGGAGACCGCGGATCAGGCCGCGGCCATCGAGAGTGTGCTGAAGGACATGCAGAGCGGCCAGCCCATGGACCGGCTGGTCTGCGGGGATGTCGGTTTCGGCAAGACCGAGGTGGCGATGCGCGCGGCCTTCGTCGCCGCGCAGGACGGCTGGCAGGTGGCCGTGCTCGTGCCCACGACCCTGCTGGCACAGCAGCATTACCAGAATTTCCGCGATCGCTTCGCCGACTGGCCGATACGCATCGAGCAGTTGTCGCGTTTCCGCGGCAGGAAGGACCAGGACAGCGTAGTGCGCGGGCTCGCCGACGGCACGGTGGACATCGTCATCGGCACGCACAAGCTCTTGCAGCCGGACATCGGCTTCAAGCGGCTCGGTCTCATCATCGTCGACGAGGAGCATCGTTTCGGAGTGCAGCAGAAGGAGCAGTTCAAGAAGCTGCGCGCCGAGGTGGACATCCTGACGCTCACCGCCACACCGATCCCCAGAACCCTGAACCTGGCGCTGAGCAACGTGCGCGAGCTGTCGATCATCGCGACGCCGCCATCCCGGCGGCTGGCGGTGAAGACCTTCGTGCGCGAGTGGGAAGATGCGCTGCTGAAGGAGGCTCTGCTGCGCGAGGTGAGTCGCGGCGGCCAGGTCTATTTCCTGCACAATGACGTCGACACCATCGAGAAGACGGCCAGAAAGGTCGCCGAACTCATCCCGCAGGGGCGCGTGGCGATCGCGCACGGCCAGATGCGCGAACGCGACCTGGAGCGCGTGATGCTCGATTTCTACCATCGCCGCGTCAATGTCCTGGTCTGCACGACCATTATCGAGACCGGCATCGACGTGCCGACGGCCAACACCATCGTCATCGACCGCGCCGACCGCTTCGGGCTGGCGCAGCTCTACCAGCTCCGCGGCCGTGTCGGGCGCTCGCATCATCGCGCCTACGCA
>WBZR01000863.1_pt1 | contig 43665 bp, 39 predicted proteins | sample 5204231 | NCBI WGS metagenome assembly WBZR01 (sample SAMN12412403, study PRJNA552823) | activated sludge metagenome | isolation source: activated sludge from anammox sidestream of wastewater treatment plant... | place: USA: Virginia | collected 2017-08 | reverse complement strand
TTACTGAATCAGGGCACGACACCGCTGATCGAGCGAACGCTGGAGTTCAGTGCCGAACGACACAAGTTGCTGGCGGAAGATATCGTCAATGCGAGCACGCCAGGTTATGTGCAGAAGGATATGTCGTTGGCGCGGTTTCAGGGCCTGCTTCGCCGACGGGTTGAGCTGCGACGAAACAGCGGGCCTGGCGCGGTCAGTTTTGATGATATCAAGGGCCAGTTGACCCATCCGCGCTGGGGTATTGTTTTTCATGATCGCAATAACCGGTCGATGGAGAATCTGATGACGGAACAGACCAAAAACGCGCTCATGCACCAGATGGCGATTGAACTGCTTCGTAAGCAGTATGCCCAGTTGGAAAGCGCGCTGCGCGAACGGATTTCGTAGTCGCTCAAGCCTCTGGACTGAAGTTGCAGCCGACGTGATGGGTTAGTGCAAGCGGAAGCAGGGATCACAGCAGTACGATTTGACGAATAGGAATCAGAAATGTTTGAATCACTTGATATCGGTGCCAGTGGGTTGGTGGCTCAGCGTCAGCGGATGGAAACCATCGCGCAGAATCTGGCCAACGCCAACACAACGCGCAACGCCCGCGGGGAAATTTCGCCATACCGGCGTCGTTTTGTGGTGTTTCAGCCGGCGCGTGACAAGAGCGGGGCTGCCGGTGTGCGGGTCGGGCGGATTGGGCTGGATCAATCACCGTTTCGTCGCGAATATCGCCCGGATCATCCCGATGCGGTCAAACAAGGCCCGGACAAGGGGTATGTCATGATGCCCAATATCGACATGGCCACGGAAATGGTGAATGCGATTGAGGCCTCGCGTGCGTATGAAGCAAACATTACGATGATGGAGACGAGCAAGGCGATGTTTAATGCATCCTTGCGGTTGCTGGTGTAGATTAAGCAAAGTGATGGCTGAACGAATCAGTGATGAGTAGTCTGATCGAAGTCGAATTATGAATATCAACACCGATCTCAATATCGCCAAACCGTCGATTGCCGGCGCGGCATCGAAGGTTGGGGAAGCGGCCAAGACTGGCGGAGCCAGTTTTTCGGACATGCTGAAAAACAGCATCAACGAAGTGTCACGGCTGCAGCAGGACGCCAGCCGGGCGGTGGAGGATCTGGTGACGGGTCAGACCAACAATGTGACGGGTGTCATGACGGCGATGGAAAAGTCGGATCTGGCGTTCAAGACCCTGCTGGCGATTCGTTCCAAACTGATGGATGCGTATGAGGAGATCAAGCAGATCAATGTTTAATGGTCGTTGATGATGGATGGGCGCCTGCGGCTGACTGCCAGCCACTGCCGACGACCAGGCATCATCAACCCGCGCGGCGGAGCCGCGTTTATTCGCCCGGAGGGCGGCTATGAATTTTCTGAAAACCCAATATGAACGCATCCACCAGCAACTCTCCGGGCTGAGCGCCAGTCAGAAGATGCTGACGGTGGCGCTGGTGGCGATCATCGTGATGACGCTGTTCTGGTGGGGCCGTTACGCCGGGGAAGCGGAGATGGTTCCGCTGCTGGACATGCAGATGTCGGATGTGGACCTGGCGCGCATCCCGGATCACCTGCGTGCCAAGGGTATCAGCTACAAAGTGGTCGGCAAGCAGATCAAAGTGCCAGCCGATCAGCACGCCCTGGCGTTGGCGGATCTGGGTTATTCGCGGATGCTTCCCAAAAATACCGCCAGTGCTTTTGACGGTATTCTGGCCAAGATGAACATGTTCGATTCGCCGGATAAACAGCGGGCGATGTGGAACGAAGCCAAACAGGCACGCCTCAGTCAGATCATCAGCAATTTTGAAGGTGTCAGCGATGCAACGGTGCTGATTGAAGCCGGGATGCAGCGCGGCATCGGCATTAATAAACTCGATCCCCGGGCGACGATCAACATTGCCATGATTCCCGGTACGCGCGTGACCAGTCACCTGGTGAATGCTGCGGCTGATCTGGTGGTGGGGGCACAGCAGGGGTTGAAACTCCGCGACGTGCGCGTGGTGATCGACGCCAAGCCGTATCGGCCGACGATCAACGATGATGAGTTTGCCGCCAGCGGTACGGCGTTGTTGGAGCAGCAGGTTGCCGCCGAGCAGTATTACGCGAATAAAATCCAGGCGAATCTGTCGTTCATGCCCGGTGTGATCGTGGCGGTGCAGTGCCAGATCAATAACAAAAGCACGCAGACGCAGTCACATACGATTGATAAGGATAAAAAGATTCAGTTGGAAAAAATGATCGAAACAACCCAGGAGGAAACGCAGGGGAGTGAGCCAACCCACACTGAACCGGGGGCTGTTCCCAATACGGGCATGGCCATTGCGGAGGAAGCATCGCCGGTGGCCAGCAACAGCACGACCAGCGAGCAGAACCGCACGGAGTTTGACAATGACTGGGATCAGAAAAACACGGTGGTGCGCGATCCCGGCGGCGATGTGACGGTGCTGGGGGCGTCGATCCGCCTGCCGCGCAGCTACTGCGTGCAGGTTTATCAGGCGCGACATGGGCGGGACAAAACGCCGGACGATGCAGCACTGGATGAAATTCTGAAAAATGAGTTGTCCACGGCGCGGGATGCGGTGCGCACGATCACCCAGGTGCCGGTGGAGAATATTTCCGTGGCCCTTTATTACGATTCGCTGCCGGCGGAGTTGACGGATCCGGCGGCGACCACGGCGGCGTCGTTGCCGCTGGGACTCAGCACACATGCCCGCGAGATTGCCATTGGAGCGCTGGCGGTCATCAGTTTGTTCATGGTGCTGATGATGGTGCGCAAAGGTGCGCCCATGCCGACGGTGGCAGCAGCGCCGGTTGAGAATCGGACGCCGCCGCAATTAGTTGGGCGCGAGGGTCTGGCCGGCGAGGCCAGCGAGGGCGACCCGATGCTCGATGGGATGGAGCTGGATGATGAGGCGGTTCGCGCCCAGCAGGTGATCGGGCAGGTGCAGAATCTGGTCAAGGAAAATCCTGATGCGGCGGCGCAGCTGGTGAAACGGTGGCTGAATCGCAGTTGAGCTGAAGATAGATCATGACGGAATCGAAGCAGGATTGAAACTGAGTTGAAGTTGTCGGGACATTGAATTGCCCGTGTCGATTACAGGTTGATTGAATATTTGATGGGCAGGCAGCTATGGATAAATCAGCCGGAGAACTCGCCGGAGTGCGTAAAGCCGCGGTGCTGCTGTTGTCGCTGGAGCAGGATCAGGCTGCGGAGATTCTCAAGCGCCTGCCGCCGGAGGCGGTGGAGGAGATTTCGCGCGAAATCGCCTCAACTGGCCAGGTTTCCAACAATGCCCGGCGGGAGGTCTTTTCCGAGTTTTATAATCAGGCGCTGGCCAACAGTTATCTCAGCGAGGGCGGCTTGGAATATGCCAAAAGTCTGCTGAAGAAAAGTCTCAGCGACAGCGACGCCGATCGGATCATCAAGCAGGTGACGCAGCAGGTGCAGACAACGCCATTCAGTTTTCTGCAGAAGGCGGAAAGCGAGAACCTGCTCACGTTTATTCAGGATGAGCATCCCCAGACGATTGCGCTGATTCTGGCGCATCTGCCCAGCCAGAAAGCGAGTGAAATTCTGGTGGGCCTGCCCGGGCCCAAGCAGATTGAAGTGGTCAAGCGGGTGGCCAACATGGAGCAGACCAATCCTGAAGTGATCAAGGAAGTGGAACGGGGTCTGGAACATCGGCTCAGCGATATTGTCAGCCAGACATTCGAGAAGGCTGGCGGAGTGGATACGGTGGCGGAAATTCTCAATCTGGCGGATCGAAGCACGGAAAAAGGGATCATGGAAGGTCTGGAAGCGGAGGATCCCGATCTGGTGGAGCAGATTCGTCGGTTGATGTTCGTCTTTGAGGATATTCTGCTGGTCAACGACAAGGGAATTCAGTCGGTTCTGAAGGAAATCGACAACGAGGAGCTGGCTCTGGCGCTCAAGACCGCCAGCGAAGAGCTGAAGGAAAAGATCTTCAAGAATATGTCCGAACGGGCCAGCCAGTTGATTCAGGAAGATATGCAGTACATGGGGCCGGTGCGGGTCAGCGATGTGGAAATGGCGCAGCAGAAGATCGTCGATGTGGTGCGCCGGTTGGAGGATTCAGGCGAGATTATCATTGCCGGCCGGGGCGGCGAGAAGGAAATGGTGGTTTAAAGGAAGACGGACGTGTCGGATTTGCCGGAGTGTTGCGGCGGTATGAATGGAAAGTGTTGAAAGTACATGGGTTTGATCAAGTTTAATTCGGCGCCGGGCAAGGTAGTGCCGTTTTCGATGAAAGATATCGAACTGACGGCCAAACAGATGCTGCTGCGCGCCCAGCAACAGGCGGATCAGATTCTGGCCGAGGCTGAGGGGCAGGGAGAGGTGATGCGTCAGCAGATGCAGGTGCAGGGCAGGGACGAAGGTTATGAACAGGGCCTGGAGGAAGGGCGCGAGGCTGGTCGGCAGCAGGCGATGCAGGAATATCAGCAGCAACTGGCGGAGGTGCATGCGGCCATGGGCCAGGCGCTGGTGCAGTTTGAACAGTCGCGGCAGGATTTGCAGCGTGATGTGCTGCGGGAAGTGGTGGGGCTGGCGGCGGCGGTTGCCCGGCGTGTCACCTGTCGGCAGTCGCTGATCGAGCCGCAGGTACTGCAGGAAAATCTGGTTCAGGCGCTGAGATTGGTGGTTCATCGCGCGGATGTGCGCATTGTGGTTAATCCGGCGCAACGAGAGACGATCGAGCAATTACTGCCGCAGATGGCGCTGGCCTGGCCGCAGTTGCAGCATGCGACGATTGCTGAAGACCCGGCGGTTCATCCGGGTGGTTGCCGATTATCAACCGACGCCGGCGACATTGACGCGGATATCAACACGCAGCTCGATCGTATCATTGCGGAATTATTGCCTCTGGCTGATGCAAACGATCTGGATAACCAGTAACTGCCCGCGGCGGAGCGCGGTGGGCTGAATTGAATGAATAAGCGTGTTTTGCGACACGGATGTCGTTGCCATGAACAGTTGTGTTGCCACTGCCAATTCGACCGGTGATGAATATCTTCGCGCCCAGTTTGATGCGGTGAAGATGACCATGCCGCTGCGCGCCATCGGGCGGGTGACGGCGGTATCCGGTTTGACGATCGAAGCAGCGCAGTTGCCTGTACCGCTGGGCTCACTTTGTCGGATTCATCTGATGGGGGGGCGGACCAGCACGGCGGAAGTAATCGGTTTTCAGTCGGATCGTACGCTGTTAATGCCGTTGACAGCACCGACCGGCGTTGCCCGTGGCGACCGGATCGAAAATGTAACGGCAGCGCCGCGCATCTGGTGTTCGCCGCAACTGCTGGGGCGGGTGCTCAATGGCTTTGGCCAGCCGATCGATGGTAAAGGGCCGCTGCCGCTGGCCGAGTCGCGGCGGATCGATGCCAAAAGCCCAGCCCCGCTGGATCGGACGAACATTCGTCAGCCCATTGCCACCAGCGTGCGCGCGATCGACGGTCTGCATACCTGCGGTCTGGGGCAGCGCATGGGGATTTTTTCCGGCCCGGGTGTGGGCAAAAGCACGTTGCTGGCGTCGATTTCACGTTTCACCAGTGCCGATATTTCGGTGATTGCGCTGATCGGTGAGCGCGGGCGCGAAGTGCAGGAGTTTATCGAGCACAGCCTTGGGGCCGAGGGTCTGCAGCGCTGCGTGGTGATTGTCAGCACCAGTGATGACTCGCCGCTTTTGCGCGTGCGGGCAGCCCGGGTGGCGTGCACGGTCAGCGAATATTTCCGCGACCAGGGCGCCGATGTGCTGCTGTTGATGGACTCACTGACGCGCATGTGCCAGGCGCAGCGCCAGATTGGTCTGGCTGCCCATGAACCACCAGCCACCAAGGGCTTTCCACCGAGCGTTTTTACGTTGATCCCTGAAATTCTGGAACGTGCGGGTAAAACTGCCGCCGGTTCGATCACCGGTTTTTACACGGTGCTGGTGGAAGGGGATGACTTTAACGAGCCGATCCCCGATGCGGTCAAGGGGATCACTGACGGGCACTTGTGGTTGAGTCGTGCCCTAGCCAATCGCGGGCATTTCCCGGCGATTGACATGCAGCAGAGTATCAGCCGTGTGCGCGGTGATGTGATCGACAAGGATCACGCGACGGCTGTGCGGCGCATCCTGTCGCTGAGTGCAATTTATCAGGATATCGAAGATCTGGTTAACATCGGCGCCTACGTGCCGGGAGTGAATCTGGAGTTTGATCTGGCGGTGCAGGCACGACCCAAGATTATTCAGTATCTGCAGCAGCCGCCGGACGATCCATCCGACCTGGAGCTGTCACGGCGCAAGGTTGTGGATCTGGCGGGCTGGATCGATCAGATGGACAAGGCGCTACGGGCGCAGGCGGCGAAGGTGAATCGGGCCGGCGGGCCGGTGGTGGCGCAGGCGGTCGGAGCGCCCAAAGCGGTGTCGGCGTAGCCATTGAGCGAATGAGTTATGGCACGATTTCGTTTTAATCTCGAAGGTGTGCTCAAACATCGAAAGCACATCGAGCAGGAGCAGCAGCGGCGCATGGCCGATCTGCTCCGGCAGATGGAGTCGTTGCGCGATCAGGTGAAGGAGATTGAACAGTCGATCAATGGTAATACGGAAGATTTACGCACCAGTCGTCTGACGGGAAAGCTGGATCTGTCTTACCTGGCGGCGCATCGTCGGTTTGTGGCGGGGATGCGGGCAAAGGCCATGGCGTTGGTTCAGAAAATGGCTCGCTTGCAGGGGCAGATCGAGCAGGCGCGGGCGGAGCTGGCGCAGGCGGCGGTGCAGTACAAAATCATGGAAAAGTTGAAGGAAAAACAATTTGCCCGCTGGCAGGAGCAGATCAATCAGAAAGAGCTGGCGGCACTGGATGAGGTGGCGATGCAGATGAGTTATGTGCGTATCGCGCAGGGGCGCGATGAGGAGTTGAGACTGGCTGATGCCGGGCAGCAAGCCCAACGGATCGAATCATGAAATATATTGTCAATGCCCTGTTAATTGTTCTGGCCTTGAATTTTCTGGTCGTTGCCGGCGGCATTGGATGGTTATTTTACAACAAGCAGCTCGACCGCGAGCGCATTGGGCAGATTCGTGAGATTGTCTTTCCGCCACCGGTGGAGGAGCCAAAAGAGGAGAATGCCAATGCGCCAACCACCCAGCCAGTTCCGCCGTTGGAGCAACTGTTGGCGCGGGTGACGGGGTATGGTTCAACCAACGAGAAACTTGAGCAATCACAGCAGTTGTTTGATGCCCAGGCGGCGGAGTTGGAACGCAAGCGGCAGGAATTGACCGCGCAGTTGACGACGATCAACCAGGCGCGGGAGCAACTGACAGCGGATCGTGAAAATCTGAAAAAACAGCAACAGACGCTGGAGGCAGAGCGTCAGGAAACCGAGCGTCTGGCCAATGACAAGGGTTTTCAGGATAGCTTGGCGTTGTATCAGTCCATGCCCAGCAAACAGGCCAAACAAGTGTTCATGGGGCTGGATGATGAAACGGTGATTCGTTACCTGCAGGCGATGCCGCCACGAACGGCAGCGCGTATTGTAAAAGAATTCAAGTCCCCGGCGGAAATCAGCCGAATTCAACATTTGATGGAGATGATGCGTCAGGCCGAGCCTGCGCCGACTCCAGCGCCTGAAGCCACGGCGTCCACGGAAGGACTTTGATGCCCCCCACGTTGGTTGCACAACTCACAACTGCTGCGAACGCTGTTTCGTCGAATCTGCGTAAATCATCGGGTTATAACGGAACATCTTTCCAGGACACGCTTGACGATGTTCGCCAGTTGCAACAACCGGCGGTCAATAGCGCGGCATCGGCCAGTTCCGCCCGACCAGAGTCCAGAGCCAGCGATAAAGCGGGTGAGTTGGAGAAAACAAAGCAATCCACGCAATCGACCCGATCCGACAAATCAAACAAATCGTCGCGGCGTCGCACTGAGACGCAGCGCTCGGAGGATCAAGCTCAAACGACGGATGCTTCGGCGCGTTCGAAAAAGTGCGATGATACGCCTGATCCAACAGAAATAACTGATGGTCAGCCATCCGACCTGCTGGCGGAGAGTGACCAGTCATCGGATGGGGATAAAACCGCCGAGCCGCAGCAGGCAGATCAGGAAGCGGCAGCGATGGGGTTGGCGTTGGTCGCCGGCGGGATGCAGCCTGGTCAAACTGGCCCGTTGCCGACAGAGGCAGCGGCGATGGAGCAGGGCCAAGCCACCAATACAGCGTCGTCTGCGGCGGGTGCAGCGCCGCTTGGGGCACAGATCGCGGATGGAAAAGCGATTGACGATGATTCAGGGGCAGCGACCGACGAGAATAAACTGGCGAAGACCGACGGCGAAACTGCAAGTAAAATCAAAAGTGCTGAGGCCGGGAAGATTGATCTGACCAAGTTGGCGGATCTGTCCAAATCAGGCCAGACAACAGCGCCGACGGCGGTGGCTGGTTCGGTCGTGGCGCATCATGCGGCGGTTGCAACGTCAGCAGCTTCTGCCGGTCCGCAGTCGGTAGCGACGGAGAACCCCCAGGCCATTGGCGCGATATCAGAGGCGACGGGCGAAGGGATGGCGGAACAGCCGGACGCGGGTGAGGGCGAACCGTCAGCCGATCTGGCGGCGGGGCATTCAGCGGCGGGCCGCGCTGGTGATCGTCAGAGCGCATCAAACATCAATGATATTTTTGCCCGCGAATTGGATCATGCCCTGGAGGCGGCGGGCAAACCGCACGGCGGAGATTCAGCCACTGCGGATGTCAAAATGCCTGTAGGAAATAACCACCTGTCAACCAAGGGGGATGCGCCTTCGCCGCTGCGCAGCTTTGTACAGGAAAATCACGAAAATATCGTCAGTGCGGTGCGGACGCAGCTTCTGCCCAGTGGTGGAACGATGCGCATTCGCCTGTCTCCGGGCGATCTGGGGCAGATGCAGATCAACGTGCGCGTTACGGATGGAATGCTGTCAGCTTCGTTCCAGACCAGCAGCGATGATGCGGCCCGGTTGCTCAGCCATAGTTTATCGCAGCTCAAAACAGCCTTGGAAGCGCAGGGGGTCAATATCGACCGCATTCATGTTGATTCGACGCTGCGCCCGGCGCCGTCGAGTCAAAATGAAGGTGGCGGCTCGCAGCAGCAGGATCAATCCTGGCGTCAGCAGCAACAGGAAACGATGCACCAACAGCAACAACGCCGCCATTTGCTCAACCGGATGTGGCAGCGCATGGCTGGTGGTGGCGACCCGCTGGATCTGGTGGCGTAAGGGATCGGACAACGCCGCGGTTGCGCGTTGCGACGGCGGCGCATCCACGGCGCAAGCAGATTTGAACGATCAGCCGATCCGGGGAATTGCAGGCGGACGACATTTGACGGGTGGCGGGGGTCTGCGTTCTGATGCACATCATGTGGCGTGTGTTGGGTTTGATTCTTCTGTTATCTTCGATGGCGCTGGCGGGTGTTGACGGATTGAACGGCCAGTCGGCGGATCAGTCGCTGCGCGTTTATCTGATGACGATTGGCCCGGGTGGTCTGGCGTATGAACGTTTCGGGCATAATCAGATCTGGGTGCATGACCCGCAGGCAAAAACAGATATTGCCTATAACTACGGTGTTTTTGATTTTGAACAGGAGAATTTTTTCTGGCGATTCATCCAGGGGCGGATGTTGTATCAGTGTCAGGCGATCGATGCGGGGTTGATCGAGCGGATGTATCGTCAGGCGAATCCGGATTTACCGGCGGACATCGGGGCGGATTACTGGCTGGCAGCGGGGTATATGGCGGATGGCCGGTCGGTGTGGGTGCAGGAGCTGAATCTGCAACCGGCGCACAAGCGGGCGCTGGCTGATTTTCTGGCGTGGAACGCCCACTCGCCGAACAACGAATACCGGTACGATTATTACCGTGACAACTGTTCGACGCGCGTTCGTGATGCGCTGGATGGGCCAAAGGTGCTGGACGGGCAGTTGCGCCAGCAGTTGGAAGGTCAACCAGCGCAGGGGACCTATCGCTGGCATACGCGCCGGTTGACGCAGGAGGATGTGCCGTTGTATGTGGCGCTGTATACGGTGCTGGGGGAAGGGGCGGATGTTGCGATCAATGCGTGGCAGGAGACTTTTTTGCCAGTACGGTTGATGGAGCAGTTGCGCGGATTGAAGGTGAAAGGGGCTGATGGCCGGGCGCAGCCGTTGGTTCAGCGCGAGTACCAGTTGTATGCCAGCAAGTTGTATCAGGAGCAGGCGCAACCGCCGCGCTATTGGTGGCTGGCGGGGCTGGCGATCGGCGTGGGGCTGGGAGGTGTGATTGTGGGGTTCAGTTCATGGGGCGGACGCAAGCTGATCTGGCGACTGGTGGCGGGCGGCTTAATTTCAGCCTGGTCGCTGCTGGCGGGTACAGGCGGTTTGATTCAGACCTGGGCGTGGTTTACCGATCATGTGGTGGGTTACTGGAATGAGAACTGGTTGCAGTGCAATCCGGTGTCGCTGGTTTTAGCCATCGTCGTGTTCTGGGTTGTTCTGCCGGCATTGCCATCATCGCATGGTCGGCGGGGAACGATGAGCCTGATCGCTTATTGGTGCAGCCTGATGGCGCTGGGGCTGAGTATTTTAGGGCTGGTGATCAAATTGTTGCCGTGGTTTGATCAGGCGAATGTCGAACTGATTTGCCTGGCATTACCGCTGCATGCGGGGATTTTCATGGCGATACGGCTGCGCAGCTCAAGGCGGGCGCAGCGGCGATGACCTGAAACGGCGGCGTGACTGGGGGCAGAATACGATGCGGCGACTGAGCGAAGACGATCGCTGAATTGCAACTGGTGGCGAGGGAGTTTATCTACGCCTTGACACCCCAATCCCTCAGATGTTCAAAGCTGGTTTGCAACGACAGGAAGGGATCACGGTAGCATTCATCCTGCTCGACAATGAACCATTGTGTGCCGGCCTGTTTGGCGGCAATGAGAATACCGGGCCAGTTGAGGTTGCCTTCGCCGACTTCAGCCATGAACTGTTTGCGGGCAAGGGTGATAGCCATGTCTTTGAAGTGAATCGCAGGCAGGCGTGTGGCGCAGCGATTGATCCACTGGACGGGGTCGCCGCCGCCGTGGGTGATCCAGTAGACGTCAATTTCCATCCAGATGCTGGGATCGAAGTTTTCCAGCAGGATCTGCAGCGCGGTTTGTCCGTTAAAATGGGCCAGTTCATGGCTATGATTGTGATATCCCAACCGCAGGCCGGACGCGGCGAATTTTTTAGCCAGGTCATTGTACTGATGAGCGAAATCCAGCCAGGTCTGCTGTGTAACCGGTGTCTTGTCGGAGGGAGGGGAGAACCCGCCAATGGCGGTGAGCTGGCAATCCCAAAGCAGGTGTTCATCAATGACGGCCTGCGTCTGATTCTGCATGCGATCCAGCGAAGTGTGGGTGGCGCAGCAGGTTAAACCTTCGCCCTTGAGAATGGCAGCCAGCTCGTGCGGATCGATCTTGCCCAGCGCTGAGAGCTGGACAGCGTTGTAACCGATTTTTTTGACTCGTCGCAGCGTGGATTTAATGTCAGCGGGCGTTTTGGTGTAATCGCGTAAAGTGTACATCTGGGCAGCAAGTGTCGGCATGATTTTATCTTTATTCACAAGAGGATTAATTCGAGATTGAATAGTCACAAACGGGGTGGATAGAGAATAAACCCGAGTATTATTGATGCAAGAGTTGCCTGCCGTAATTACGTGCAAATGTGTGATCGAGCAGGTTGGAACGCAGGGCTTTCGCAAGTAGCCCGCGGGGGTCGATGTATTAACGAGCCGCGACCGTCAGGGAGCGGTGATCGGCTCAAAACCGCTCCCTGACGGTCGCGGCTCGTAAGAGATTGCCTATCGGACGCCTGCTTGCGTTTGCCCTGGGTTGGAACGCCACGGCAACATCCGATAATTGCTCAAACGCAAAAAGAGGTTATGATCTGAGGCAAGTCGTCCGATAAGGCGAATGGAGTTGCTGTAATCGACGAAAGCCAGTCTTGCGTCTGCGACAGGATGAGCGCAAAAGTTTTGCGACTTGCACCAGCCTGTTGATGCGCTGGCGAATGTGCGCCGGCTCAAGGAGTCAGCATGGGCCAATCAAGTATTGATCTTCCCGATCCAATGCAGGTTGAAGGTGTACAGGCCGTACAGAATGCGGACGATCTGTTGTCGCAACTGGCGGGCAATGAGATTGACCGGCTGCTGGCGGAAAACCACGATGGAGCAGCCGAGGGGGAAGCAGAATCATCAGTCGATTATTCGGGGCACGATAATTCGTCTCAGGTATCCACCCACCAGCAGACATCCGCGCGTGATGAGTCGTCGATGAACGCCAGCCTGGCTGATGATGCGGCCCGGCAGCGGTCAGCCGATTCATCGGCAGAGTTGGCCGAGATTTTGTCATCATCGGATGGGGTCAAGCCATCTGCGGCGGGGCGTGAACCGGATGATGAACCGGAGCGTCTGAGCAGTGCTGATGAATCTTCCCGTGTAACGGATGAACGCCAAGCCCTGGCAGATTCTTCCATCGAAGGTTTAACGGGAGTCAGCCAGACGGATTTGCTCGGACAGATGCAGGCAGCCAACGAGGTGGAGCTGCCGGATGTTCTGAATGAAGTGCTGGCAGGTTCAGCCGAAACGCAGGGTCGGTCGTCGCTGGTGGTGCGGATTTTGGATTGGGTGAACAGCCCGTTCGACGGGCTGGATGAGCGGACACGATCGCTGCTGGGGAAGGTGGCGATTGTGACGCTGATCAACGCGGTGGCGGCGATTTGTTACATCTTGTTTTGGCGCGGTCGGGGAGGCTGAGCGCCGTCGAGTCGTCGCCGAATGCGTTAAATACGCCGGATACGTCGAGTATGGGGGGGCACGTCAAGGGGCGGGGTATTGCGGTTTGCGCCCCTGCAGCACGTTGACAATATCGCGCACGACCCAGCTCATGTTGAGCTGAGCAGTTCCGGTGCGCGATGCCAGATGGGGCGTGAGCAGCACATTGTCCATGCCAATCAGGGGAAAATCAGCCGGCGGGGGTTCGGGGGCGAAGACATCCAAGGCTGCACCAGCCAGGCGCTTGGCGCGGATTGCATTCGCCAGCGCCGCAGCGTCGAGCACTTCGCCGCGGCTGGTGTTGATGAGGATGGCACTCGGTTTCATCAGTGCCAGTTGGTCAGCGCTGACAAGATTTTCATTACCCGGTCGCATATCGACATGGATCGAGAGCACATCAGCCTGGCGGAACAGGGTTGATTGATCGACAGCAGTCGCGGGGAAGGGAGGGTTTTTGCTCAGCAGATCATTATAGATGACATTCATGCCAAAGCCGTTGGCGGCGATGCTGCCCAGACGATGGCCGACCCGACCCATGCCCAGAATGCCCAAGGTCAGTTCATTAAGCTGCACGCCGCGAACGCTGTTGCGGATGCGTTTGAATTCATCGGGCGCATAGGCGCTTTGGCGGAAGAAGCACCAGGGGCGCAATAGTTGCAACATGAAACCGATCACAAAATCGCCGACAGCCCAGGTGTTGGCATCGGGGGTGTAGACCACTTCCACACCACGGCGGCGGCAGGCAGCGACATCGATATTTTCCAAACCGACACCGCCACGACCAACCACTTTAAGATTGGGCGCTTTGGCTAACAGGGTTTCGTTGACTTTGGTGTAGGTTCGGACGGACAGGCCGTTGGCCTTGTGCAGGGCAGTGTCAAAGTCAGGATCCGTGGTGCGAATTTCGCGCACGTCAACCTGTTCGTACAGCCATTTTAACGGAATTGGATCAGATCCTTCGGTAACCAGGACAAGCGGTTTGGTGTCTTTCATGTTGTTGATCGGCCGCAATAAAAATAATTATTGGTTTGCTGGCGGGGGCTGAAGATTCAGTCTGCGCTCATTGTTGGCAATCATGACGAAACTGGAGATGCCATTGACCGAGCCATCAGGATTGATGATCTGGATCGTGTAGTCGCCGGGATTCAAATAGATGCGGGCGCCATATTTGTTGCTTTCGTCCAGTTTGACCTCGATGGGGGACTGCAGGTTATTGCCCTGGACGCGAATCATCATTCCATCAAGGGCGGGATTGCCTGATTCGATGACGACGACGGAGGACGGTTCGGGCGTTTCCAGCCAGTGCCAGTAAAGAATGCTGACAAAGGCGAAAAAGAGCAGGAACGCCGTGAGGATGCTCGTAAAGACAAACCACCGGCGGCTGGGCCGCTCTGGTTGCGAGCTTGTTGAAGTCTCAGTCATGGATGGCTTTACGGTGAATAGAGTTCGGCGCGATCGTGTATTCGATGACACAATTATCGTCATCCGCAATAAATTGGCAATACAATCTACTGTATTCAGGTAATTTTACGGTTCGAGCCGTCCGATCTGATTGCCGCCGAGCCATTGCTGGCGGTCGCCGGCGGGCTGATCGAAGGTGGCGGTGATGGGTTGATGGTAGAGGTTCCAGATGAGATCGCGCAGGCGCGGGGTGGGCGACAGGGACGAAAGAGGCTGGGTGAGTGGTATGGCAGTGGGTGACAGGGTGGTGCGTGTGAAAAAAACAACGCTGCCACTGGCGGGGAGGTGGTACGTGAATGCCAGCGGCTGACCATCCGATCGGGCGAGCAGTTGCATGTTCAAGGCTTGACGATGCTGGCGGGAAAAAAAGATGGGATACGTTTGATCCTGCCAGATCAACGCAGCAGACTGCGTACGGCGCGAAGTCTGAAAAGACCAGCGATCGAGTTGCCAGCGGTCATTATCGAGCGTGGCCAGTACAGCACCCTGTGCGCTGGCGATGGGGGGATAAATCGAGGGCAGGAAAGCAGCCAGAATCGTTGCAGCGGCAATCAGCACAATAATGAGGCTTAGGGCAAGCTGGCGATGGGGAATCAAACTGGCGGCGATCAGCAGGGCGGCAAGGCTGATGGTCAGCGCGAGGATGTTCCAGCGAACGGCGGATGGCCAGACGGGTTTCCAGCCAAATATTGGGTGGTAGGCATACTCGCTGGTTAGTGCGCCGGCGGGGCCAGGCGCGGTAGTGGCGTGGCTGGTGGTGTCGGGGCGCAGCGGCTGGGGGTATGGTGTGACAGAATCGCCTTGAATGATGTGCAGGTTTGATAAGTGAGCGTCAACGACCAGTAGTTGCGTGGTTAAAAGAGGCGCAGGATGGTCGATGATTGTGGGCAGAGCGCCGTCTGCTTCGAGGCGTAATTGGCTGGTGCTGGCAGCTCCGGTGATGGTGACACTGAGATATTGTCCCGGTTGATACCAGTTGCCGCGTGGCAGGGTGATGGTGATTTGCGCGTTGGTGGAGGCGGTCGCGCAAAGCAGCAGGACAAAGCTGAATAACCAATAGTGAGCCGATGGAATTATTCGGCGCAGCAGCTCCGTAACCCGTCGGGCGGAAGATGGATGACAGCCAGCCATTATGTTTCGAGCAGGCGGAGGATACGCAATACCTCAGCAACGCTCCACGCCTGCGCCGGGGCGGCGACGGGTTGATGTGGGGCGTTGCCCTGGAAGCATTCGCTGATCTGCCCGATGCAGCCGGTGCTGTTGAGGTGCTCAATCAACGGATCAAGCCATTGTTGCACCTGGGCGCGGGCGGATGGATTGAAATCATTGACCTTCAGATAGGCTTCGAGGAAAGCGCCAATCGGCCAGGCCCAGACGGTTCCGTTGTGGTAGGCGCGATCACGCTGCATCTGCGGCCCGTCATAAACACCGATGTAGTTTGGGTCGCTGGCAGCCAATGAGCGCAGCCCGACGGGGGTCAGCAGTTCACGGCGCACCACTTCCACAACGGCTGATTGTTGATCGCGCGTCAGGGGTGAATGGGTCAGGCTGACCGCGAAAATCTGATTGGGTCGGATGGCGTCATCCTTGCGGGTATTGTCAACCACGTCATAAAGCCCGCGGTAGGGGGAGATCCAGAAAGTCTGGCTGAACGATCGGGCAACGCGATCAGCCAGATCATTGTGACCGCTGAGGCGCAGGGCGTTGTACCAGAGGGCGTTGATTTCCACCGCCTTGCCCTGACGCGGGGTAAAGGCAATGCCGCCGGTTTTGGCATCCATCCAGGTGAGCTGGGTGTTGGCGTCGCCCTGGGTGATCAGACCGTCGGTTTCATCCATGGCGATACCGTAGCGCGTGCCGTGGCGATAGCCGTCGATGATGGCCAGGCAGGCGGGGCTGAGCAGTTCGGCAAAGGTCTTCTGGTCGTTGGTGGCGTTGAGATATTGGTGGCAGGCGTTGATGAACCAGAGACTGGCATCGACAGTGTTGTAACTGGGTTCGTCGTTGTAGTCGTCAAAGCGGTTGGGAATCATCCCACGATCGACATAACGGGCGAAGACGCTCAGCACCTGGCGGGCCAGCTCAAACTGGTTGGTACTCAAGAGCAGGCCGGGCAGGGCGATCATGGTGTCGCGCCCCCAGTCAGCGAACCAGGGATAACCAGCGATGATGGTCGTACCGGGCGTCTGCTGTCCGGGGGTGCGGCGGCGAACGATAAAATCCTGGCTGGCGCGGATCAACTTTGAAGTTTTTTCGTTGACGCCGTTGACCGGCCAGCGTGATTGTCGGCGCAACTCGAGCTGTTCATCCCAATTACGGCGCGGGTCGCCGGTCAGCGAGGCCCAGAGTGTCAAGGTGGCGGGCGTGTCGGTGTCGAGGGTGAAATGACCGGGCGTGTAAAGGTCTTCAATATGGTCCTGACCGCGGCCGGCCGCGATGGCGTAAAAATGGTCGTACCACCAGTCAGGGGCGGAGGTGAAATAGCCGTTATCAGTGGCGAGGGTGGTTGTCAGTTCGTCGCTGGCGACGGTGATGACCGGCCCGTCAATGCGTGATTGCACATGAGCACCGGCAGCGCGGCGGGTGGAATGGAAATCGCGCAGAGCGAGGAAGGGTTGAAGCTGGAGGGTTGCATGCCGGCCGGGCGGGGGCGTAAGGCGATAGCGCAGGGCGACGGTGTTGTGCTGCCAGCAGGGGAGAAGTTCTTTGGTGAGGCTGACGCCGCCAATGTCGTAGTGCCAAATCGCCGTATCGCCCAGCTCAAAGCGACGCAGATATTGCCACCCGTGGGGTTGAAAGCAGGTGGGGAACTGACAGACGGAAAATTCGTGATGGGGCTGATGATTGTCGAGGATCAGTGTTTCGCCGATGCGCGAAAGGCACATGATCCGACCGACCGGCGGCAAGGTGGCAGCGATCAGCAGGCCGTGATACTTGCGCGTGTTGCAACCGACAACGGTTGACATGCAGTACCCGCCCAGGCCGTTGGTCAAAAGCCATTCCTGCTGAAGATGCGGTTCGAGTTGCCCGTTGGTATTAAGTACGTATGAGGCCATGACGCCAGTATGGGGATAATTGGCTAAAAGGGCAAAAGCGTGGCTGGTGGGATGGGGTTGCGGGGATTGTGGAATGTTTGGCAATCCGAAATTGGCCTGCCCTGTAAACGGGCTGAACCGCTATAATAGGTCAGTGCGTTTAGGTTCAAAACGAAAGGCCGATTATGGTAGCGGGCAATTCTGATTTTTCTTCGGAAGGTAAAGTGAATTTGAAGGAAGTTTATCAGGCTGTTGATGCGGCCAGGGCGGAGCTGGTGCGGGGGTTGTTGGAATCGGAGGGGATTGCAGCCGTGGTGCAGGGGGCGGAGTTGCAGGGATCGCTGGGGCCGGTGCTGGCCGGTAGCACGCTGCCGGGGGTGTATGTTCGTCAGGAGGATGTGGCGTCCGCGCTGGAGATAATCAATCATTACGAACATGGAGAGCTGGAGAAGGGGGCTGACTGGGTTTGTCCGACATGTGGTGAGCATATCGAAGGACAGTTCAGCTCGTGCTGGAAATGTGGCACGGAGCGTCCGGTTGCGGCCGATGGCGTGTGAGGCGCGAGAACGAATGCAGGGATCGGCTCATTGGACGGCGATGGGTCGAAGAGGTGGAGGATTGGGCGGCGTGAAGGATTTCATCGGCGGCGCGCCAGCAGGTTGATCAGGGCTTTGTCATACGGGGTGGCGGTGTCCATGATGTGATATTCGACATCCGCATCGTTGCAGGCGCGGCGAATGAGGGTCAGGTAGTCCTGCACCTGCTGGTGGTAGGTGTTGCGCAGATCAGCGGGGTCGATTTGCAGCTTTTCGCCGGTTTCCAAGTCTTGCAGGGTTATCTGCTGCTGATAGGGCAGGTCGATTTCAGCCTGATTCAGGAGATGGATCATCAGGCATTGATGTTTGCGATAGCGCAGATGCTGAAGCGCCTTCAGCAGGGCATCAGGTTCAAGCCAGAGATCGGAAATCAGGATGACCAGGCTGCGGCGCGGCAGGCGTTCGGCCAGGGCGTGCAGATGCTCAGCCAGATGCGTCGTTTTACCCGGTTGAATCTCCTCCAGTGCCTTGAACAGACGATCAAGGTGGGCGGGTGAAGAACCGGCGGGAATCTGAACTTGAACACTTTCGTCGATGGCAACCAAGCCGGCCAGGTCTTGCTGCATCGCCAGCAGATATGCGATGCAACCTGCCAGATGACGGGCGTAATCGATTTTGGCTGTTGCGGGCGTTGCAGAACCCGGGGCGCCGGATGAATCCATGCCGAAGCTCATGCTGGCACTGGTATCCAGCACGATGGTGGCGCGAAGATTGGTTTCCTGTTCAAAAAGTTTGATGTAATAGCGGTCAGAACGGGCATAGGCGCGCCAGTCAAGGTGGCGCAGCTCGTCGCCGGAGACATAATTGCGATGTTCGGAAAATTCGACACTGAAGCCGCGATGGGGTGATTTATGCAGGCCGGTAATCATCCCCTCGACCACCTGGCGGGCGGTCAGTTGCAGGTGCGAGACGCGGGCAGCGTCAGCTGGGGTGAAGAATTTATATTTCTGCACGGGCATGCGTGAATGAATCGTAATGACAAAGGCAGCCTGCGGTCGCGGCCATGGAAAAGCGATTATAGCGAATGCCAGCTGGAGATGCAGTTTGAAGCCCCGAGTCATATAATCGGTGTTCTATGGGACAAATCATTGATGGCGTGGGATTGGCGCAAAAGGTGAAGCAGGAAGTCAAGTTGCGCGTGCAGGAGCATCGGCAGCGGGGTAAGCCGGTTTATCTGGTGGCGGTGATGGTGGGCGGTTCGCCCGCGGGGGAAATTTTTGCCCAGCGGCAGGCCGATACCTGCGCGGCGGTGGGGATCGATTATCAACTGCTGAAACTGGGGAGGGAATCGGCGCATGAAGAAGTTCAGCAGACGATCAGCAAATTGAATCACGATCCCACGGTCAGCGGGATTATGTTGCACTTGCCGCTGCCGGGGCATCTCAATGCGACGGAATTGCAGTACCACATTGATCCAGAGAAGGATGTTGAGGGGGTTAATCCTGCCAATATCGGGCATGTTGTTTATGGCAAGACGCTGATTGCGCCGTTCACCGCGCAGGCGTGCATCGAGTTGATTAAAGCGACCGGCGTGGAATTGCGCGGGGCGGAAGTCACGGTGGTGGGGGCTAGCCAGATCGTCGGCCGGCCTATTGCCCTGTTGCTGACGGAGCAGATGGCGACGGTTACGATTTGCCATATTGCGACGCGCGATCTGAAGCTGCATACGCGCCGGGCGGATATTGTCGTGGCAGCGGCGGGTGTGCCCGGGCTGATCACGGCGCAGCACGTTAAATCCGGGGCGGTGGTGATTGACGTGGGAATCAATCGCGTCAAGGCGGCCGATGGTACGAATAAGACGGTGGGGGATGTCGATTTTGATTCGGTTGCGCCGCTGGCGTCGTTCATTACACCCGTGCCGGGAGGTGTCGGGCCGATGACGGTGGCGATGCTGCTGCAGAATTCGTTGCGTTGCGCTGATTTATTGCAGGCCAAAACGATCGGCAGCGGTGCTGACCGCAGCCTGGAATGAACCCCAGACATCGTACCCCCATCGGCAGATCAGCCTCTGCCAAGGGCTTGATGGCTGTGATACGGAGGCAGAAGAAATGCTCACCCGCCACCCGTGCCGACACTATCCGCATGCGGGGCGGTCATGTGCATGGGGTTGAGCACATGATCCAGCTCCTGTGGGCTGAGTACCTTGCGTTGCAGGGCGACCTGGCGGACGGTCTGCCCGGTCTTGAAACTTTCCTTGGCAATGTCGGCGGCTGCGTCGTAACCGATGCGCGGGGCCAGACTGGTGCACATGGCCAGACTTTGTTCAACCAGGCTTTGGCAGCGTTGCTGATCGGCTTCAATGCCGTCAACCAGGCGCAAAGCGAACTGACGCGAGGCGCGGCTGAGCAGCTCGATCGATTCGAGCATACACAGCGCCATCACGGGCATCATGACATTCAGTTCAAAACTGCTGCCCAGACCACTACCGGCAAAGGCGACGGTGGCGTCGTTACCGATGACTTTGGCGCAGACCTGCAGGAGCATTTCGCTCATCACGGGATTGACCTTGCCCGGCATGATGGAGCTGCCCGGCTGGGTGGCGGGGATGGAGATTTCACCGATACCGCATCGTGGCCCGCTGGCCAGCCAGCGCAGGTCATTGGCGATTTTACTCAGCCCCACGGCGATGGCGCGCAGTTGGCCGGAGGCTTCGACAATACCATCCTTGGCGGCTTGGGCTTCAAAATGATTGGTTGCTTCGATGAAATCAATGCCGCTGCGCTGGGCAATGAGCGCAATGGCCTGTCGGGCGAAATCAGGATGGGCGTTGATGCCCGTGCCGACGGCTGTTCCGCCCAGCGGCAATTCACGCAGCGCCTGCACGGCTTTGGCGGCCCGCATGGCAGCCAGATGGGCCTGGTGGGCGTAACCACTCAGCTCCTGCCCCAGACGGATGGGGGTGGCATCCTGCAGATGCGTGCGACCGATTTTCACAACGCCATCAAATGCCGTGGCTTTACGATCCAGCGATTCAGACAAGCTGGTCAGGGCGGGAATCAAATCCTCCTTGAGTCCAGCAGCAACCGCAATGTGCATCGCGGTGGGAATGACATCGTTGGAGGATTGCTGCATGTTGACGTGATCGTTGGGGTGCACGGGCGATTTGCCGCCACGCACTCCGCCCGCCAGCTCATTGGCGCGGCTGGCGATCACTTCGTTGGTGTTCATGTTCGTGCTGGTTCCCGAACCGGTTTGAAAAACGTCAACCACGAATTGATCATCGAGTTTGCCGTCAATCACTTCCTGCGCGGATTGCTGAATCAGTTGCCTGCGCTTGTCATCCAGTACGCCCAGTTGCGTGCTGGTCTGCGCGGCGGACCACTTGATCAGCCCCAGTGCGGCAATGAAGCGGCGGCCGAGGCGCAAATTGGAAATTGGAAAATTTTCCACCGCCCGGGCGGTTTGCGCGCCGTAATACGCCTCGGCGGGGACTTCCATCTGGCCCATTGAATCACGTTCAGTTCGCATCGTCATTTATTTTACTCCTTGATCTTGTTGGTAGTGTAGGCTGGCCTACGGCTTTCGTCGAAGCGGCATTGTAGACCAAGCCGCTTGGAATCGCCGGTTGGCCGAAATAATAACAGCCCCAAAGTCGGATTATCAGAAATAGCCTCCCATAAGCAATGTTGGCGCATTTTGGTTTGTGACTTTGATGAAAAGAAAAACCCCGCCGGATGCGGGGTGGGGATCAATCAATTTATTTGTTGCAGTGTGTTGCAACCGTTCGATCGACTGGTCAGTTGCTGGCTGGCAGTGGGTCGGCCTGGGGGCGCGGGGTGATGTTCAATGAAGAACCGGCACCGCTGGCGTGAGCGCCTGGCCCGGTGGCTGGTTTGGCGGGTTTGGCTGCTGCGCCAGCCTTGGTTGCCTTGGAGCTGTCGGGCTGAAGAACCATTGTCATGCGCCGGCCTTCCATGCGGGCATCGCGTTCGATTTTACTGACGGGGAACAGCTCTTGTTTGACCTTATTCATGATCTGACGACCCAGATCGATGTGGGCCATTTCCCGCCCACGGAACTGGAGCGTGAATTGAACCTTGTTGCCTTCCTTAAGGAAACCGCGGGCATGATTCACCTTGATCAACAGGTCGTGATCGCCGATCTTGACCGTACGGAACTTCACTTCCTTGAGCTGACCACCACGGTTGCCCGAGCGCGATTTGTCCTCCTTTTTTTGCTGCTGGTATCGCCATTTGCCGTAGTCCATGATACGACAAACCGGCGGTCGCGCTGTCGGCGCTACTTCGACCAGATCCAGCCCCGCGTCTCGCGCCATGCGCATCGCTTCAGCCGTGGGAACAATCCCAATCTGTTCTTCCTTGTCGTTAATCAATCGGACCGGTGAAATCCGGATCTGCTCGTTGTGGCGGAAATGAGTGGAAATGGCGCAATCTCCTACGGAGGACCGACAGGCTGCCACCGTTTATTTAGCAAGGGCAGCCAACTATGTAACACGTTAATGACCAGTACCGACTGGCGGTCCGGTCATTACGCCCTGAGAACGCCTCAGAGCACGATACATGCTACAATACACTTGTAATAATGAGCAATAACGGTTGATTTTGCAAGAACCATTATCTGCTTTTATGCGGATCGCATTGATTTATCGTTTTGAAATATCACCAAAACCGTGTTGTCGTTACCAGCGATGCGCTGCCAGGGGCTGATTGTCTGGATCACGAGCGGATTGTAGCCCCATCCGCCGCAGGGCGGGCGTGGTAGCTGGTTCCGCGCCACTGGACCTGCCTGTCAAGACACATGCGCACGGCTCGAATGAAAATAATCAGCAACATTGACAGTGCTAACGGGTGCGCCCAGGCGAAACGGGCACGATTGCCCGATGAGCGATAAACGGTTGCCAACAACCAGGTTAGAAGAACCCAATTCGCAGCGGCGGCGGCCAGCCATAATCCTGGGCGTTGCCAGCTCCAGCCACTGTTCCACCAGCTCCACAGGCCCCAGACACCACCGGCCAGCCAACTGAAACCAAGCACGAGCGTAAGCAAAAAACCAAAAATAATACGCCAGGGCGACCCGCGACCCGGCGCGAAAAATTGACGCGCCCAACCGCGAACGATCTCCGTCAGCGTGCTGTACATGCGGACGGCCATAAAATCGGCGCCCCACGCGATACGCACTTTATAACCGTGACTTTTAACCAGTCTGGCCATCGCCACATCTTCCCCGAACATTCCCATGACGGCTGCATGACCGCCAATTTTATCGTAGACGTTGCGGCGGATCAGCAGAAACTGGCCGTTGGCAAAGGCATGATGGCAATAATTTTTGTTCGACAGCGGCACGAGAAACATGAAGTTCAGACCGGCTCCGGCCACGGGAATGATCAATTCTTCCCAGAAACTGTGGCTTTCGATGCGCGGCAGCAGGCTCAGCAGATCATAATCCTGGCGATCCGCCCGCTGTATGGCAGCGGCCACCGCGTCGGGTTGCAGAATGACATCCGAATCGACAAACATCAGCCACGTTCCGCGGGCTGATTGAACCCCCTGCGCCAGGGCGTGGCATTTACCTGTCCATCCCGCAGGCAAATCACCGTGCGGAATATGCACCACGCCAAGGCGGGCATCGGTTGCAGCAATCGAGTCCATCACCTGACCCGTCTGGTCGGTGCTGCGGTCATCAATGGCAATGACTTGCAGATCAGGATAGGTCTGATTCAGCACACTGTGCAGGCAGGCGCTGATTCGTTCGCCTTCATCTTTGCAGGGGATCAGAACAGTGACATTGGGCGGTGGGTCGGGCAGTGGTCGCAGCGGGCGCGTCAACAGGCGCATCTGTCGGCGGGCTACCAGCACCAGTACGGTCAGCAGCACCGACAGGATCGGCCCAACCAGCACAAAACCAAAGAAAATCGTCTGTTCCAACGTGCCCACAATAAACCAGCAAAGTCAGCGCAAAAGAGTTTGCCCATCTGCAATTCCGAGCAAAACAGTAGCTTGGTCAGCCGATATTGGCAATTATTGTGGCTGAGTTGTTGGGTTGGTTGTGGGGATGTTCTGATCAACCGTTGGCAACAGATTGCCGTCACGAATCTGCTGGCGCAACTTCGGATTATCGGCGCTGGCGTTCCATGCCCTGGCGAACCAACGCTGCGCTTCTTGCTCATCACGTGTCACGCCTTCACCGTGGAGATATAGCACGCCGATATTGTACATCGCCCGGGCATTTTTCTTTTCAGCCGCCTGGCGGTACCAGTTCATTTCCTGTTTCGGGTCTTTCTCCACGCCAAACCCGTTATGGTACAACCAGCCGAGGTGCAGCATGGCCTGGTCGTTGCCGGCATCAGCGGCCTTGGTGAACCATTGCCTGGCCTGGACGTAATCCTGACCGGTGCCCGTACCATCGCGATAAGATTCTCCGGCATACACCATCGCCTGTGTATCGCCTTTTTCCGCCGCCTTTACGAACCAGCCCAGCGCCTGGGCGGGGTCTTTTTCGACGCCCAGACCATCGGAATAAAGCACTCCGATGTTGTACATCGCCTCAGATAACCCCCGATCGGCAGCCTGACGAAAATAGCTCATCGCCCGCGCATAATCCTGTTCCACGCCATCGCCCTGGGCATACGCCAATCCCTGGTTGTGCTCATCCACGCCATTGTCCGCCCATTTATTGAGGAAATAACCCAGCGTACCGAAGACCAGGGCGAGCGTAACGGGAATACTGATCGCCAGCAGATTGCCTTTATTCATCGGTAACGACTCCTTTGATTGGAAAGGACAGGTTCCATTTCGATGGCCATGCAGCCAGACGATTGACGATATTGCAGCAGGATGATTTGATATCCCGCCGATGAACCATCGAAGTTTATGTATTATTTTGTTGGGATGGGTGGCGATTGCAAGCGGCTGCGATCGCGGTGGTTCTGCGCCCGTGCCGTCGCCCGCGCCTGCCAAAGCGCCTGCCACAGGGTTGACAACCGGGTCAACCACCGCGCCGACGATTGCGCCCGCGCCGCCGGAACCGAAATTGCTCGATGCTGTTTCCGTCAGTGTGGGGGATGAGAGCTACCTCCTGCCGCCGATGGTATTGCGCTTTCGTCAATCACCGGCTGACCCGACAGCTGATCTGACCGAAACGCGATCAGAGCTTTTGTTATCCGGCCACGAAAAAGCTGAACCCACGGGCAACAGCCTGATTTTGAATATGACCAGTGCCGCAACGACGCCGGATGATCTGCTGTCCATGCCCTGGTCGTACCAGGCGCTGGATGACCAGTGGACGGATACCACCCAGGGCCTGTCGCTGGATGATGAACGATTTATTTTGCGGCCATACGATGTTCTTGTACGCTTTGCGCCGGATCGGGATCGAGTCACGATCACAATAACCGGTTCGTTTCTGCGTTTTGATACGCTGGCCAACCCGCAATTGCCGGGAAAAGTGGTTGCCGTCGAGGCGCAATTTGTGGCTGGTCTGGTCGTGCAATAGTCAACGCACGTCGTAGTCGCTATAATCGTGCGTGTGCGAGAGAATTTGTAATAATTGTTGGAAAATTTGTATATTTAGTTGCGCTGCTGCTCCGCGCACCGCACGTGGCGGCCATGGGAATTTCAAGCCGATTAAAAATTTCCGAATTTTTTAATTGAATCACTTGACACCAATAAACAGAGACGTACTCTATCAAAAGAGATTGAGACGCATTCTCAAGCAAGTGGATTTCAAAAACGCATTGGTTTGTGTATCACGATTTTAGAGATGTGAGAGTCTCGTAAAATTTTGGTGACGATGCTGGAGACAAGAGAAGGGTCATTGCAGGTTGAATTGTTCTATTGGCAGCCGTAATTGGCAAGGCGGCCTCCTTCCTTCTGTTCCGGTTTGTAATCAGTGCAAACGATGATCGATCGTGTTGCGGCCTTACCGTCGGCAGCCCGAGCATAGGTCTGCTGTTGGCTAGGGCATGTATCAGTCAAGCGGGTTGCACCGGGCTGGAGATTGAAGACAGAAGCTGCGCTGGCAGTGGTGAGAAGGTAATTAGAAATTGTTGTGTGGCGAGCGTGGACTTGCTGCAATTTCAGAGTTGAGAGAGAACGAGGAGAGGTTTATGGGTTTGATAGTATCAAGTTTGACTGGGATCGGGCTAACCGGTTCCCGGATGGCGGCGGCTTTTATTCTTGGCAGTGTGGCGCTGGCATCATCGGCACTGGCGCAGGTTACTGATCCGCATTTGGCCGGCAATGTGCGCACGGATATCTGGCTGTTTGAGAATGTTAATCGGTTCGGAGATTTTGGTACTGCAGGGGATCCTTGGGACGCCCCGATTTTGTCGACCGAGTCTGGCGGAGTCGATGCTGAGGTGAATAAAGTGGCTGGTAGTGGGTTCGCAACGGGTTCGACGTTATACGCCCCTGGTTTCTCATACATCCCAAATACCTATCGCGCGACGTTTTCGATTACAGAACCAGACGCACTTGATCAGCTCAAGACCGTTGTTTTCCAGATCGATATCGGCGAGGTCTACGGACATGACCTGTATAATGAGAATCACGTTGGCCCGGTGCTGAATATTAATGGTGGAAGTCAACTCGTAGCGCCAGATACCTGGCAGTTGAGGTCGCACATTGATACCGGTGAAAAATTTCCAATTCCTACCGGAGGAGAAGAACCGGTTTATCGCAATACCTGGCTGGGGCGATGGGATCTCAGCGGGGTCGATCCGGTAAGCTCTTTTGAGATTCAGTGGGATGTTGTCGAGCATACCCAGACGTATGTCCTGCGATTGGATCAATCCGATGCAATTCCCGAACCGTCGATGCTTGGTTTGCTCTCTTTGGGCGCTCTGACGTTGGTGCGGCGCAAGCGGAGATAAGCCTGTGGTGGCGGACGCACGAGATCATCAATGGGTAATGACATCGCCGGTCTGCTGCCGTCAGCAGCAGATCGACGATTATCGCCGCTGCAATGGTTTTTCGTTGATCGAGCTGCTGGTGGTGATCGGCATTATTGGCGTGCTTCTGGGAATACTGCTGCCTACCGTATCAGCAACACGGCAACATGCCTATCGTGTCAATGAGATGGCTGCCAGCCGCGAGCTGATTCAGGCGTATACCATTTACGCCACGGAGAATCAGGGCTGGTTGATGCCCGGTTATGTGGATACGAGTTTGCCCAAATATCGTGATTTGGCGGTTCCCGATAAATTTGGTCGTCCGCTAAGCACGCAGGCGACGGATCGCTGGCCCTGGCGGCTGGCGTCGTATATCCAGTACGGAATCAAAGGTTCGATTCTGGTGAATGACATGCTGGCTCTGGCGGATGACAGTAGCTGGAATGTCCAGACCTATCCCGCGCCGGACTGGGGGTACGCTGTGAGCTTGTATCCCAGCTTCGGGCTGAACATGGTCAATCTCGGTGGAGACTTGTATCACTCGAGTAATCAAGCGGGCTGGATTTCCCGGGCATCGCAGGCGCGCCATGCGTCACGCCTGATTGTTTTTGCCTCGGCGCATTTCAGCGCAGCCATTGCGGGTTATTACGAGATCGTTCCTCCCGTCAAACTTCAGCAGGGAATGGTTCATGGTCAACCGGTGACGACCACTTCAATGTGGAAACCGGTGGATGATTACGCACTGAGCAAACCCCCGGGCTGGTGGGGCAATGTCGATCCACGCTGGGATGGCAAGGCGGTTGTCGCCTGCCTGGATGGACATAGCGAACTACTGAGCCTGCGCGAGCTGACCGACATGACGCGATGGTCCAATGCGGCCGCGACGGAGGGCAATCCCAATCTGGGCCGATCAGGAAATAGTGATCCCAACTGGGTGCCGTAAAGCAGCATTCAAACTGAAATTCATAAGAGCCAATCGTTTACGCCCGGCATTGAAGGCGTTTTATGGTCGGCAGCTTACTCCAGCTCCGGTTGGACGAAGCGTTCGGATCGACCGATGAATTGCATGACTTTTTCCGCTGCACGGTAACCGCTGCGGACAGCGCCTTCCATGGTGGCGGGCCAGTCCGTTTGCGTGTAGTCACCGGCCAGAAACAAACCGGGATGGCTTGTTGCATTGTCTGGACGCAGTTGATCGATACCGACAGCGGGGCTGAAGGTCGCCCGTTTTTCCTTCACAATGCGGCTGGCCAGTAATTTGGCGTGGCGTGCCGCCGGCAGGAGGCGATGAACTTCAACCAGCAACCGCGCCAGCAGCGTCTCATTGGTCTGGCCAGCCTGTTGATCCGCAGCAGAAATTACGCCATGAATGTGCCGGCCATCCTGGCTTTTACGAAACAGCCATTGCAGCTCCGTGCCGATGAGGGCCAGATGCGGTTCGTGCATGACCGGCAGATCGAAAAACAGGTGCAGGCCGATGATGGGGCGATAAATCAGCTTGTCCAGCGGGGTCAGGTCGATCAATTCAGCCAGCAGTTTTCGGGCTGAATCAACCGCCGTCGCGACGATCAGAATATCGCAGTTGATGCTGTGACCGGTGGACAGCTCCAGCGCAAAACCACCGCCATCGCGTTGGGCAGCAGCCGTTGGTTGGCGAGAAATCGGCGCTGATGAAAAACGGACTGACGGAGACAGCGGCCTGATCTGCATGACGCGCGTGTTGGTCAGTGTCTGGCTGGCTGGGGTGGCGTGATAGAGTTCGGAGAGCGAACAATTGGGCACACCCATGACATAGCCGCGTCGGTGCATGAGAAATGACTGGCGAAACACCTTGATACCATAACGGGCACTGACCTGGCTGGCGTCTTCATTCAACGCGCTGGTGATGATCACGTTCCAGAATCGCGCAATGGTTTGCGCCGATTGACCACGGTCGATCAACCATTGGCTGAAGGTTTGTGCAGGGGATTCGCGGTCGCTGCCCATTAATTTCATGCCCGCCATCGCCTGGGCGATTTCCATTTTGGCAGCAAAGCTCAACAGGGGAAAACGGAGCAGGGCCGGCGCCAGATGCACAGGGCTGGGCAAAACGCTGGAGCTGAGCGTGCCGCGGCGACCGGTTTCATCAGCAAATAGAATCTGATCAAAAAAGTCAATCCGGTTTTCCACCCCCAGCCAGCGATACAGGTGCAATAGATTTGTGCAGCAACCAAGCAGGACGTGCTGACAGTTGTCCAGCAGTTGACCGGTCTGTACATCTTCAAAACTGGTGGCCCGTCCGCCCAGCAGTTTACGGCGTTCGATCAGGATGGTGTTCAAACCCAAACGCGATAGGGCGGCGGCTGCGGCGATACCCGCCAGACCACCACCGATGATGGCAATGCGCGGAGAATGTTGGTCGCAGCGTGTCAAACCGGAGTGATTATCCGAAAACAGAAATCCAGCGATTGAATGAAACACTCAGCGTTTGTATTGCTCTTTTAACTGTGCCAGCGTCACGCCCGGCGGCAGGGTCGCTTCTTCCATCAGCATGACGGGAATCCCATCGCGCACGGGATAGCGCAATCCGCCTTGCTCCGCGATCAGCCAGTCGCCTTCCTGGTGCAGCGCGCTCAGCGTCAGCGGGCAGCGCAGAATGGACAACAGTTCCGGATCAATGACATTGGTTCGAGTTGGTGCGGGGTTGGAGTTGGGCATTGGATCAACCGAAGTTTTGCAGGCCTGAATAAACAGCAACGTGCGCTGATCTTATCCATGGTGTGCGGTGTAATTCAAACAATATAAAGCATCGCGCAGCAGCATCCAAGAGTGCCGGTCGGGACCATCGGGGTGTTGAACCTGGGTGCTGTGAATCAGATGATTGGCCAGCGGCAGGGTCTGCACGTTGCGCACAAAGATGAACAACCCCCACGGTTCAGCCGTGGCATGATCGGGTTGCGTCTCATTGAGATGGAATAAAGCGGCGCGATTGACCGCCTGCTGCGCGCTGGAATCGCCCCGGCGCAAGGCGTAGGCGCCCAGGGCGTGCAGAATAATCAGTTCGTGATACCAGTGTGTTTCAGGGTTGTCGCGGTCGGTGCTGGCTAGGAACCGGCCATCGGGTTGCTGGTGGCGAACCAGCAACTGCAAAAGAGGACTGGGTTGGCGTGCCGACGAAACCAGTGTGACTTGGGCGACGGCTCTCAAGGCTGCTGCGGCGATGAGATCACCCTGGGCAGCGGTGAAAGGAGGATCAAAATTGTTGACGCCGGCGATCAGGGGGGATGGTTGAGCTGGCGAATGTTCCACGCAGGCGGTGAAATAATCCGTCAGCGCAGCGTGAATTGGTCGCTGAGACGCTGCGGTAGGCATCGACATCCGCGCCGAGGCTGGCGATGGAGCTGAAGAAGCAGTCGGAGGCGGATTGCCGGTTAACGCACTGAGGATCACGCGATAGCGCGCCAGAGTTTGTTCGTCGGTCGGGGTCATGTCCGCAGCTATTCTAGCCGTTGTGCTGCCAACTGGCGCAGTTTTGACGATTCATAAAAAAACCTCGATTCGCCGCAAACGGGTTGTCTGCGACGAATCAAGGTTGGTTGAATAACGGGTTTTCGGTACGCCCACTGGCTGCAAAGCCGGCCGGGGGGATCAGCGTTTAACCTTGCTGGCGGCATCGGCGATGGCTGCGGCATCCAGATGCAGATAGTGCAGCACGTCCTCCGGCGTATGACCTGATTTGGGAATCTGCCGCACGAACAGGTTCAGCAGCTTGATACCCGCGCCAGTATTGGCGATGGCCGTAGCCAGTTCAGCATCCAGACCGCCGGCGTAGTTGTCCTCAGCCGTTACGATGATTCCGCCATGCTTGGCAGCGATTTCCAGAACCCCCTGGGTTTGCAGCGGCATGGCGTAGGCATCGATGACGGTGGCGGATTTACCCGCCTTGGCCAGCAGGTCAGCTGCGGCCAGACATTCATGCACCATGTAACCCGCAGCCACCAGAACGAGATCTTTACCTTCGCGCAAAACCTTGTAACCACCAACTTCAAACGTGTCAGTCGGTTTGTAAAGCGCCTTGGTGTCAGCCCGGAGCGTGCGCTGATAACAGCAGCCGTTGATATTGGCCATTAACTCGGTGATTTTGAAACAGCTCACGGCGTCGGCGGGGAAGAAATAATGAACCGCGGTATCGCCGGCGTAGTTTTTTGTATGGCAGAATGATCGGAAAAATGCGGCATCGGGCAGTGACATCTGGCTGGGGCCGTCGGCAGCCAGGGTGACACCGGCGTGGCTGCCGGTGATCTTGAAATTGGCGCCGGAATTGATCGCCATTTCTATCTGGTCATAACCGCGGACGACAAACTTGGCGAAGGTTGAACAGAAGGGGATCTTGCCGGCAGCAGCAGCGCCAGCGGCGACAGAAAACATATTCTGCTCAGCGATGCGACATTCCAGAAATTGCCCGGGCAGTTTCTTAAACAGATACTCCGCGAAGGTTGAGTTCTTCACATCCGCATCCAGCCCGATGACACGCTTGTCCGCCTGCGCCAGCGCCAGCAGTGCAGCGCCATACGCCCGACGTGGAGCGACGGCTTTGCCTTCCTGATAACCCTTGAACAGCCCAGCCGCCTCCATGCCGGCAGCAAAATCAATCTTGATTGGACCGTTACTGACCGGAGCAGGTTTGGCTGGCGGGGAAGGAATCTTCAGGAAGTTGCCAACCGTGATATTCGTTGCGTTCAAATCTTTGGCGGTCTGATCCAGATCAGAAAGTACCGCCTGCAATTTTTCCTGCTTGACGGGCGTTCCATGTTTTCCTGTTCCTTGTTCGCTGAGACTGCCCCAGCCTTTAACCGTACGGGCGATAATCGCCAGCGGGCGTGAACCGTTGCGGATGACATGCAGTTCGCTGAAGACCGAACGAATTTCCTCCGGATCATGACCATTGATGGTGCGGACGATAAATCCGTAGGCTTCGGCTTTGCGGGCGAGGGTTTCCGAGCTTTGTTGGGCGCTGACCCAATCGCTCTGAGCCAGTTCATTGCAGTTGAAAATCGGTACGCAGTTGACCAGGGCGTGATCAGCGATGAAATCCATCGCTTCCCAGATCTGACCTTCGCGGGCTTCGCCATCGCCGATGATGCAGTAGGCGATACGATCCTTGCCGTCGATCTTGGCGGCAGCGGCGACACCGGCTGCCACGCTCAATCCCTGCCCCAACGAGCCAGTGGCCGCATCAAAAAAGTGTACACCCAGCCCCGGGTTCGGGTGCCCGTCGATCGGGCTTTGAATCGCTCGCAGCTCAAGCGCGTCTTGGCGCGTCATGGGGCGGGCTTCCTTGGGATTTTTACCCAGGGCCACGCCCAGATCGGCCATCGCAGCGTAAACAATCGGTACGGCGTGTCCTTCGGACAGAATCAGACGATCGGAAACCTGATCCCATGGATTTTTCGGATCCCAGCGCATCTGGTGGTACATCAGTACCGTGGTCAGATGAGCCAGTGACAAGGCGGTTGTGGGGTGGCCACTCCCCGCGACGGTGGTCATTTCCACCGATAACTTGCCGATCTCGATTGCTTTCTGGTGGACAGCCTGTGTAAAACTCATCGATTATCTCCAATGCAAGAACAATTTTTCAACGAATCCTCATCGAGGACAAAAATATAGAGGTATTCACGCGAGGGACAAGCCAGGTACCCATCATCTGCCTCAGACCGCCTATTTTGCTCGTGCCATCGCAATTTAGCAATGAGCAAACGCTTGCTAACGATGAAAAAAGGAGAAATCAGCCCGCTCGAATCAATTTTTATCTTGCGAGGGCAGATGATCTCCAAAAAAGCGTAACCAGTTTTTCGCGAGAATGTCCGAAATTGCCTGATCACTGAAACCGGCGCTATTCAAGGCATCTACCAGACGATGCAGATCGCTGCTGGTCTGGATTTCCATCGGAACGTGCTGGCGGCCAAACCCGCCGTCCATGTCCGTGCCAATGCCGATATTGTCCGTTGAACCCGTTAAATCAGCGATGTGGTGAATGTGCTGGACAACATCAACCAAGGTGGCTGGCCGCTGATCGAGTTCATCTGGCGGGATTAAAAAACGACTGTAAAAGTTGATGCCGATGACACCCTGGCGGTTGGCGATGGCACGAATCATTTTGTCGGAAAGCTGTCGATCCGTATCGATGATCGATCGACAGTTGGAATGGGTGGCGATGACGGGCTGGCCGGTGATCTCCAGCAGTTGCCAGAATGATTGTTCAGCCAGATGTGAGGTGTCATGGATCAAACCGAGTTTGTCCATGGCGCGCACGAACTGGACACCCGCGGGGGTCAGCGGGCCAGGTTGACCCGTGCCGCCCGCATAGCGCGTACCTTTCCAAGCCAGTCCGATGATGCGCAGACCAGCTTCAAACCAGCCAATCAGATCATCAATTTCGACAATGGGGTCAGCGCCTTCCATGAGTAAAATAGCTGCTGGAGTGACCGAAGCGGCGGACGCCGTTGTGCTTTGTTGAAATGATTGCAGGTCGTTGTTCCAGAAAATCTGGCGCATCTGGCCATCACGGAATTGCTGTTGATACCATTGCAGTTGATCGCGCGCCATCTGCGCGGCTTCTGCGGCGGTGCGATAACCGTGACCATGATCGGGACCCAGATCGGGCTGGCAGAAAATTGTGGCGCAGATCAAATCCACCTGACCACGGCGCAGATCAGGCAGCCCAACGGTGGGAATGCCTTGTTCGTCCGGTATTTGTTGGTTGGCTGGCAATAGAATCCGTCGGCCGCGCCCGGCGTTGTAGGCCAGATCGAGATGAGCATCGACAATCATGAGCGCTGTTGTCGGATTAAATGCTGATGCTGTCAACGCTTGGGGGTCAGACAAACGTTATAGACGGATGGACGCAACGAATTGAAACGGTGAATCATATATACCAACGACACCGGGTAACCACATCTCCCGGTTAACGGAATGGTTAAACATATCCCTGGCTAGTAATGTAATCAGTATACCACGCAATGACTCAATATCTCCACGTACGGCAGGAACCACGCACCCGGAAACAACAACGACAAAAGAGGAAATATAGTGACGCACATCATAAGCAATACCCCGTAAATTCCAGGCGATTAAACCATATCTGAAACATACATCGTGCTTATATATGTTTCATACTTTATCACCATTAAGCAAGGTATAGGCGCAGAGAATACCTAGCAACTCTTCATCATCCTCCAACCGGTTAGCAGGTCTGTTGATTGAGTGTAACTTAACTGCGGGCAGGACATGTAGTAATAAAAATGTTAGGATTTATTGCCGAGTTGGAACCTATGATTGGCAGCGTGGTAATAAGACAACACGATAAAGGGATCACACGGTTATGCGGGCAGTAGTAAAGATATTGGTCATCATCGTGCTGATCGGGCTGATAACCGGCGGGGCTGCATGGTACATGCGTGACAGCCAAAAATCGGCGGTGCGTTTTCGTACGGCGGAGGTAACGCGCGGCAGTCTGACTGCCACCATCAGCGCCACCGGCACGGTTGAACCGGAGGAAGTCATCGATGTCGGTGCACAAGTTGCCGGGTTGATCCTGAGTTTCGGCACGGACAAAAACGGCAATCCGATCGACTACGGTTCGCAGGTTCAGCAGGGGGATGTGCTGGCGCGAATCGATGATGCCCTTTACGCCGCCGACAAGGCATCAGCCGATGCTGCCATGGAGCAGGCTCATGCCAATGTCGTGGTCGCCAATGCCAATCTCGAACAGATGCAGGCCAAATTTTCCCAAGCCAAAGCGGATTGGGATCGTGCCCAGCAACTAGGCCCTTCGGATGCGCTGGCGCGAACGCAGTATGATGCGTATCGAACGGCTTATGAAGCTGCCCAGGCCAACGTAACTGCCGCCAGCGCGAGCATTGTTCAGGCGCAGGCGTCGGTTTCCCAAGCCAGTGCGCAGTTGCTGCGGGCGCAGCGCAATCTCGATTTTTGCACCATTAAAAGCCCCGTCAATGGCGTGATTATCGACCGTCGCGTCAATATTGGTCAGACGGTTGTTTCCAGCCTCAATGCGCCCAGTTTGTTCCTGATCGCCAAGGATTTAACCCGCATGCAGGTGTGGGTTTCAGTCAACGAAGCCGACATTGGTTCGATTCATGCCGGACAGACCGTGGTTTTTACGGTGGATGCTTTTCCGGGTGAAAAATTTTATGGACAGGTGAAAAAAGTCCGTCTTAATGCTTCGATGACGCAAAATGTGGTGACTTACACCGTTGAAGTGCAAACCGACAATTCCAGCCGGCGCCTGCTTCCTTATCTGTCCGCCAATGCCCAGTTTGAGGTGGCCCATCGCGATCAGGTGCTGATGGTGCCGAGTGTGGCGCTGCGCTGGAAGCCTTCGACGCAGCAGCAGATCGCCGCCGATGCAAAATCAGCCGCGTCATCACCACCTCCGTCGGAAGACGATCCAGCCGCCGATGCGCCGCGCAATGACAGTGCTGCAGCCCAGCCAGCGACACAACCTGTATCAACCGATCGACAGCATCGTGCAGGGGGCAGTGATGAAAACGGCGCCGCTGGCGAGCAGCACTTCGGTACGGTGTGGGTTGAAGAAAATGGTTTGGCCCGTGCGGTGCGCGTGCAGATTGGGATGACCGATGGGACCGACACGGAAGTTTCTTCGCCGCAGTTGAGGCAGGCCATGCGTGTGATCGTTGGCGAAATCCGGCCGGATGAGGTTGTCAATGACGATGCCCGCAATCCCTTCCTGCCACAGCTTGGTAATCGCAAAAATACGGGCAGTGGTGCCAGGCAGTCTCCCCCGCCTCACTGATACTGAGGCGGCGTTTGCGCAAAGGCGTTCGATTCCTGCCTGGACCCCATCGACTTGATACTGATGAGCGCTATGGAACTGATTCGTCTGGACAATATCACCAAGACCTACCACATGGGCGAAATCGACGTGCCGGTGCTCAAGGGTGTTTCGCTGAGCATTGCCAAAGGTGAGCTGGCGTCGCTGACCGGCGCCAGCGGATCGGGCAAGAGTACGTTGATGAACATTCTCGGTTGTCTGGATCGACCGACATCGGGGCAGTACTGGCTGGATGGTCAGAATGTCGCGGGCATGTCGTCCGATCAGCGGGCACTGGTGCGAAACCGGAGCATCGGTTTTGTGTTTCAGAATTTCAACCTGCTGCCGCGCACCAGTGCGCTGCATCAGGTGATCATGCCGCTGGCGTATACCGCAGCGGAGTTGTCGGATCGGCAGGCGCGTCAGCGGGCGCAGGCACTATTGGAGCGCGTTGGCCTGGGTGATCGGATGGATCATGAACCTTCGCAGCTTTCCGGCGGTCAGCAACAGCGCGTGGCGATTGCCCGGGCACTGATCAACAAGCCGCCGCTGCTTCTGGCGGATGAGCCGACGGGCAATCTTGATTCCCATACCAGCCAGGAAGTGCTGGAGATGTTCCACCAGTTAAACGAACAGGAGGGAATCACGGTTCTGCTGGTGACGCACGATCCCACCGTGGCCGCATCGGCTCGGCGGACAATTCATATCAGCGATGGTTTGATTGCAGCGCCGCGTGATGGACAGGATCAATTTCGACTGGCGGGCGCGGGTTCAGCGGAGGTGCCGACGCGATGAAATCATTTTTTCGCACGTTCAAGACAGCCGGTCAGGCGCTGATGCGCAACATCACGCGATCGGTGCTGACGTGTCTGGGGATCATCATCGGTATCGCTGCGGTTATCGCCATGATGGAAATCGGCAACGGTGTTTCGGCACTGAACGCCAAGGCGATTTCCGGCCTGGGGGCCAACACGATCATGATCATGCCCGGTACCGCCGCCAGCGGGGGCATTACGTTCGGTGCGGGCAGTCTTTTGACCCTGACACCGCAGGACTGCGATGCCATTGCGCAGGAATGTCCTGCCATCAGCGCCGCAGCGCCGACGGTCAGCACCAGCGCCCAGTTGATCTACGCCAACCGCAACTGGGTTCCGATGCAGATCACCGGTACGACGCCGGCCTATCTGGATGTGCGTGCCTGGGGGCTGGATGAAGGGAGCATGTTTACCGATCAGGATGTGCGCAACTCCGCCAAGGTGTGCATCATCGGCCAGACCATCAAGCGCCAGTTGTTTGGCGATGAAGACCCGATCGGCAGGGAGATGCGCCTGGGTCATGTGAGCATCCGTGTGGTTGGTGTTCTGCAACGTAAAGGCGCCAACATGATGGGCCGCGACCAGGATGATCTGCTCATCGCCCCGTGGACAACGATCAAATACCGTGTTTCCGGCAGTACCGGTTCCGCCTCGGCCGCATCCTCCTCCTCATCTGTTTCCGATGCGGTCAATACGCTGAACAATCTTTATCCCAGCACGGGCGTGCAGCTTTATCCCGTCCCCTCCGCATCGCAGCAGGCCAATACGCCCCAGCCGGTGCGCTTCACCAACATCAATACCATCATGGCGTCAGCCAATTCGACGCAGGAAATTCCCGTGGCGATTGAGCAGGTCACGCAACTGCTGCGCCAGCGTCATCGTCTGCGCCCGGATCAACCCGATGATTTTCAGGTGCGTGACATGACGGAATTCGCCAATGCGCTGGGCCAGTCCACCAGCCTGATTTCCAATCTGCTGCTTATTGTCGCGACCATCTCGCTGATGGTTGGCGGCGTGGGAATCATGAACATCATGCTGGTTTCGGTGACGGAGCGCACACGCGAAATCGGATTGCGAATGGCGGTGGGGGCGCGGTCGCGCGATATCCTCCGGCAGTTTATCATTGAGGCGATTCTTCTTTGTCTGCTCGGCGGTGCGGTGGGAATCCTGCTGGGGCGCGGCGTTTCGCTGCTGGCAAGGTGGCTGGCCCATTTCCCGACGGCGATTTCCATTCCGGCGATTGTGGCGTCGGTGGTTGTGGCTGCTTCGGTGGGATTGATCTTTGGATTTTACCCGGCCTGGAAAGCCTCGCGGCTGGATCCGATCGAGGCGTTACGCTACGAATAAGGGAATTGAACGTGAAAACAAGTCAACAGCGCAACAAGCGGCCGGTTATCCGATGTTCATCAGTGTTGCTGATGGGTGCGGGTGTTGTGATTCTGTCAGGCTGCGCTGCCGTCGGGCCGGACTATCATCCGCCCCAGCCAGTCATGCCACAGTCCTGGTATGGTCGAGACATATCTACTACCGCTACAACCCAAGCCAGCGCGCCGGATGCATCGACAACGCCGGCAACGGTGATGACCAGCCAGGTTGCGGAGCTGGGTCAGTGGTGGAAAAATTTTAATGATCCGGTGTTGGATGAATTGATCCAGCGGTCTGCCGAGGGGAATCTGGATTTGCTTGTGGCGCAGTCACGCATTCGCCAGGCGCGGGCGCAGCGCAGTGTGGCTGGGGCGGGGCTGGGGCCTGGTGCCTCCGCGGATGGGAGCTATCGGCGCAGTGGAACAGCCCATACGTCTGGCGATTTGTATCAGGTGGGGCTTGATGCGACCTGGGAGCTGGACATTTTTGGCGGCGTGCGGCGCGGGATCGAAGCTGCCGATGCCAACTGGCTGGCCAGTATCGAAAATCGGCGCGATGTGCTGGTGACGCTCATGGCTGAAGTGGCGCTGAACTATGTACAGTTGCGCGGATTGCAGCAGGAGCTGGTCATTGCCCAGGATAATCTGTCAACCCAGCTTCAAACCGCGGATCTGACGCGGCGGCTGCTCGGTGGTGGCCTGGCCAGCACGCTGGATGTGGCCAACGCCAACGCCCAGGTCGCGTCGATCCAGTCGCAGATTCCAACGCTGAAAACGTCGTTGCGCCAGACCATTTACAACCTGAGCGTGTTGCTGGGTCGTGAACCAGCAGCCCTGGTGGATGAGTTGACACCGGTGGGGGCGATTCCGGGCACACCGCCGGTCGTGCCTGTTGGGTTGCCATCCGATCTGCTGCGCCGTCGTGCTGATATCCGCATGGCTGAGGCCCGGATTCATGCTGCCACGGCCCAGATTGGTGTGGCGACGGCGGATCTGTTTCCCCGCTTTTCGTTGACGGGTTCTTTCGGGTATCAGTCAAATCAACTTGGGTCGCTATTGAATTCGGGCAATAACATCTGGTCAATCGGGCCTGGCGCAAGTTGGAATATTTTCAGCAGCGGGAAAATTCAGTCCAACATCGAACTGCAAAAGGCGATGCAGGAAGAGTCGATGCTTTCGTATCAAAAGACGGTTCTGACAGCACTGCAGGAGGTGGAAAATGTGCTGGTGGCGTACGAACAGGAGCAGCAGCGTTATCAGGCGCTGGCTGTTGCCGTTGAGGAAAACCAGAAAGCGGTGAATATCGCGATGCAACTTTATCAGCAGGGGTTGACGCCGTTTCTGGATGTGCTCACCGCGCAACGCTCGCTTTACGCTTCGCAGGATGCGCTGGTGCGCAGCGCGCAGACCATCACAACCAACCTGATTTCCCTGTACAAAGCCCTGGGTGGTGGATGGGAGCAGGAACCGGTTCCCACCACACAGCCGGTTCAACCAGCGACCGACGCTGACGATGATGCACCGTAATTGGCTGGTGCTGTCGCAATGTGCGTTTGTCCAGTATAAATGAAGATCGCGCAGTACGGTTGCTGGCGCTAACGACAACGCGGATGTATAAACTTCATCTGATTCTCAAATATCTGCGCAAACGACGAATCGCCTGGGTCTCCCTGGCGGCGGTGATGTTGTGTACGACGATGGTGCTGGTGGTGATCAGCGTCATGGGGGGGTGGCTGCGGATGTTTCGCTCGTCATTCCAGGGGCTTAGCGGGGAGGTGATCGTCTCAGCCCGCCACCCTTCGGGATTTCCGTACTACCAGGAGATGGCCGACCGCATTGAAAAACTTCCCGGTGTGGGGACTGGCAAAGTCGTTCCTGTCATACGCACATTCGGATTGATTAACATTGGTAATCTGGCCGGTAACGCGGTGCAGGTGTTTGGCTATCCGCTGGATCAGATCGGCAATGTCAATAAGTTTCCCGAATCGCTCTGGCGGCAGTATCAGCGCTATGACGAAGCGTTGCACAGAGGAACCGCAACCCATCTGGAGCGCGTCGCTCTGGGGCTGCTTCCCCAGACCGATGACAATAATCGGCTGATCTGGACTGAAGGCCAGCCCGATGCAGACCCCACGCCACTGAGTGAGGCGGAGAAGCAAATCCTTCGGGAAAAAATCCAGGCTGGCAAGCGTGCCCCCAGCTTCAACAAACCGCTGGCAACGGAGCAGTATCGTCTGGCACTCAAGACGATGAATCCGCGTGCCCCCCAGGCGTTTCTCAACAGTGCCGCTGACTGGCAGGGGATGATTGCCGGTGTGGGTGTCATCGAAATCGACCGTGATCGCTGGGGGGCGATGACCGGTCGCCAGCAGTTCAAATATGAATTGCCGGTGAAATTGACCGTTCTGGGAATTGATCCGGTGGGAACCGGAATCGATGTCAGCAATAAAAGCGAACGCTCCTATTGGATTGTCGATGACAGCCACACGGGGGTCTGGCAGTATGACTCGGAAAGCGTCTATGTTCCGTTTGACGTGCTGCAGCGCGATCTGAAAATGAACTCCGAAGTGCTGGCGGATCAGTCCGGCTCCACCCCCGCCCGCACCAGCGAGCTGCATGTTGGTATTGATCCCAAAGTGGATATGGATCAGGTGCGCGATCAGGTGGAAAAGATTGTTTCGGAGGTCTATGTCGAACATGGCGTGCTGAGCAGCGCTGTCCCGCGCGTGCAGACATGGAAACAGACGCAGGCGATGTTCCTGGGTGCGGTGGAAAAGGAAACGGCGCTGGTGATGTTTCTGTTCAGCCTGATCAGCGTCGTGGCGGTCTTCCTGATCTTCTGCATCTTTTACATGATCGTGGTGGAGAAGACGCGCGACATCGGCATCATCAAGAGCGTCGGGGCGACCAGCAACGGTGTGATGGGCATTTTTGTCGGTTACGGTCTGACCATCGGTATCGTCGGCAGCCTGGCGGGGCTGGCCGTTGCCTATGTGCTGGTGCGCTATATCAATGAAATACACGCCTGGCTGGGCGCGGCGCTGAATATCGAAATCTGGAATCCGCGCGTTTATGCCTTCGATAAAATCCCCAATGAGATGGATCCATTGACGGTGGTGGTGATTGTGGTGATTGCGATTGTCGCTTCGACGCTGGGCGCGGTGATTCCGGCGATCCGGGCCGGCAATCTGAATCCGATCCAGGCGCTGCGGCATGAATAACCGATCGATGGTGATGACACAGGTGACCCGCCTGAGAATGGCGATCCATGGGAATGGGTGATGGTGCTGGGTGGAATAAAATTCATGTCCACAAAAAATGAGCAAACTTCGACGGCTGCAGCGGACTTGGCCCAACAACCGATTCTGCGCGCCCAGGGCGTTTGGCGCTCCTTTCAGATGGGGGATAGCGAGCTTCAGGTGTTGCGCGATTGTAATCTGCAAGTGCGCCAGGGGGAGTTCATCGCGATTGAGGGGCGTTCTGGATCGGGCAAAAGCACCTTGCTGCATATTCTTGGCGCGCTGGATGTTGCCGATCAAGGGTCAGTGTTTTTCCAGGGGCAGGATTACACGCGCCGACCCCTGCGATACGGGCGCGTGCGCTCGTGGTTGACGGGAAGGCTGGCATTGCGCCTGTGGGTTCTGATGCTTCTGGCAGCGCCGGTCTTGGTTCTTGTCTGGTATATCCGCCGCAACATGCAACTGCACGATCAATTCTTCGCCATCGCCGCGATTGTCAGCAGCAGTATTCTGGTTTTACTGAGTTTGCTCCACTTCATTCCCAGACTCTGGGACTGGTGGGCATCGGCTCCGGAGGAACGACGGGCGGCGCGGATGCGGAATGAGGACTTCGGGTTTGTTTTTCAGTTTTACCATCTGCTGCCTGAGCTTGATGTCCTGGAAAACGTCCTGTTGCCGAGCATGATTCAGTTTTCCTGGTTGAAATATCAGGCCCGACGCAAAGACCTGCGCCGCCAGGCCAAGACCGTTTTAACCGAGCTTGGGCTGGGGCATCGTCTGGGGCACAAACCGCAGCAACTTTCCGGCGGCGAGCGTCAGCGTGTGGCGATTGCGCGGGCGCTGATGAACAATCCGCGCGTGCTTTTTGCGGATGAACCAACCGGCAATCTCGACTTTGAAACCGGTCGGCAGATCATGACCGTGCTGGAAAAGTTGCATCAACAGCGAAAGCAGACGATCATTATGGTAACCCACGACCGGGCGCTGGCCCGGACGGCGGATCGCGTGCTCGTCCTGGAAGAAGGACGGCTGCGAACAGTGCAGCAAAGCTGACAAGCCAGCAGCCGTTACCAAACGCCGCCAGACAGGTGTTCCCGTCGGCGGGAGGTTTTTCGCCTGCTGGCTTTTCTTTCGGAGTCTGACAATGTCCCTGAAAATCTGGCTCGATGGCGAACTGGTCGATAAGAGCGAAGCTAAAATCAGTGTTTATGACCATGGCCTGTTGTATGGCGATGGCATATTTGAAGGAATTCGAGTTTATAACGGCCGGATTTTTGAGCGCGACGCCCATCTGCGGCGTCTGTTTGATTCGGCCCGCGGGATTCGCCTGGATATTCCTTACACGCTGGAGCAGCTCATTGTCGCGTGTGAGGAGACGGTGCGCATCAACAAGTTCATCGACTGCTATATTCGCCTGCTGGTCACGCGCGGCAAGGGTAATCTGGGGTTGAATCCCTTTACCTGCAAGCCGTCCGTTTGCATCATTGCCGATTCGATTTCGCTTTACCCGCAGGAGATGTACGAAAAGGGGTTGTCGATCATCACGGCGACGGTCACCCGGGTGCATCCCAATGCGCTGTCGCCGCGCATCAAGAGCCTGAATTATCTCAACAATATCCTGGCCAAGATCGAGGCGATTGATGCCGGTGTTCCCGAAGCCATCATGCTCAACCAAAATGGTGCGGTGGCTGAATGCACCGGCGACAATATCTTCATGGTGCGTGATGGCCAGGTGCTGACGCCGCAGACATCAGACGGCATCCTCGAGGGGATCACCCGTGGCGTGGTTTTGTGCCTGTGCCAGCGGATGGGCATCCCCAGTGCGGAAAAGACGCTGCAGCGACATGATCTGTACATCGCCGACGAGGTGTTTCTGACCGGTTCTGCTGCGGAAGTGATCGCGGTGACGCATATCGACAACCGCGCGATTGGCCTGGGTCGGGTTGGCCCCGTCACGCGAAAACTGATCGATGCGTTTCATCGCTACGTGCGCGAAAACTGATCCGATGGGCGGAGAATCGTATTGGGTTGTTGAATACGGCGGCGAAAAGTTTCCGGTATGCCGGGCAATTAAATTGACACTGTTTTACGCCTGTTATATGTTTTTCACTGGTAATTGACCTGCAAACTTTAGGTTGGAGGCATACGTATGAACGAATATGAAACGCTCAAGCAACTCGTTGCCGAAGCAGAAGAAGATGTGCGCAAGGCCTTGGGCGGCAATCGGGCTGCCGGTACGCGGGTGCGCAAGAAAATGCAGGAGATCAAGGCAGCCGCCCAGGAGCTGCGCAAGAAGATTCTTGAAGGTCGCGATGGCGATCAGGCTCCGTCGAGCGAAGCTTAAGCACGGCGGTTATCGGGATTGGCATTGTCCGCCAGTTCGAGATGTAGCGCCCGGCGCTCTGGTCAGCATGAGCGCAGACGCCAGCGCCTTGGGGGCAATGTTTTTATAAAATTGCGGCAGATTCTTTTTATTTGATCCTATGCCACCTAAATTTCTTTTTGATCTGTCGAGTATTGAACTGGATCGTGTGCTGTTTGATCAGGATGCGATTCGCCAAGCCAACCCGCAGCGCGGCGACATGGAGCACCTGAACGCCATCGTTCACTGTGACGGTGATACGCATCGCATTGTCGGTTACAAAGATATTCGAC
>WBZR01000860.1_pt1 | contig 43749 bp, 30 predicted proteins | sample 5204231 | NCBI WGS metagenome assembly WBZR01 (sample SAMN12412403, study PRJNA552823) | activated sludge metagenome | isolation source: activated sludge from anammox sidestream of wastewater treatment plant... | place: USA: Virginia | collected 2017-08 | reverse complement strand
AGTTCTGTAAACTCTGCTACGGTCAGACTCGTAAAGGTTAGAAACTGTCTCGGCTTTGTTTTTAGCTCTTCATAGGTCAGCATCCACTCATCATAACGCTGTTTTGTTATTTCGGATAATGTCTAATAAATATACCCGGCAGGGGAACTCGACTTCATGCGAAGGAAGTTATGAAATGAGAATCCGCCGCAAGGAGCGTTAAAACCCTGACAGGTCGCCCCTACGGGAACAAGGTGAGCAATGAATTTAAATCGAATCAAAAATTTTCTTTTTCGCAACCGGCACAACATCGCCGTCTTCGTCCTGCTGAATTTGGCGTGCGCGGCGTGCATTGCGCTGGTCGGGGCAAGGATTGTAGCCACCGAATCGACCCGCCATACCGGGCTGATCTGGAATCTCTTTCTGGCGTGGATTCCCTTCATCCTCGCCTACTTCGCGCACGCGCTTTCGTGGAATAAATTTCTGGTGTATCTCGCCATCCCGTTCGTCGCCTTTCTCTGGCTGCTCTTCTTTCCCAACGCGCCCTACATGCTGACCGACCTGCAAGACCTGGCGCGCGGCGCGGGGCGGGAGGCTCCGCTCTGGTACGATGTCATCATCGTCGTCTGGTGTTCCTGGACGGGAACCCTGCTCGGCGTGATCTCGCTCTACCTGATGCAGGACATCATCATCCGCCGGTTCAATCGCTGGCTGGGCTGGCTGTTCGTGCTCGCCATCTCCGGGTTGAGCAGTTTCGGCATTTACATCGGGCGTTTCGTCCGCTTAAACTCGTGGGATATTTTGCAGAATCCGACGGAGACGGCCATGGTCATCCTCGGCATCGTCATTGACCCGAGCCGGCGGCTGGCGGCATTCACCGTCGCATACACGCTTTTCTTCCTGTTCGTCTTCCTGTTGCTGTATTCGTTCAGTCACATGTTGCAGGAACAGGTCGCGCGCGCGCAGGGATCGCCGGAACAACTGGCTTCGACCCAGCCCACCCAACCCGCGAATTAAAATGTTGACGCTCTTTGAAAGGATTTGACAGCGAACGCGGCTACAATTCCGCAAAAACGCGGAGGCAGGCATGATTCGACAATTCTACGAAAAACTTAAACCGTTCCGGTTCCGGCTCGCCGTTTTCGGCTTGCTGTGCGGCGCGAGCGTCGCCTCGGTGATGTTGTACCGCTTGCGCGTCATGATGAGCGGTTCGATGGATTACCTCTTCCTGTTGTGGAATCTCTTCCTGGCATGGCTCCCGTTGACGATGGCGTATATCGCTTCGAGTTTCGCCTCGCGCCGTCGGTACATCCTGCTGATCGTCGTCCCAGCCGCCGCGCTTTGGTTGTTGTTCTTCCCGAATGCGCCCTACATCCTGACCGACCTGTTCCACCTGCGCCATCCGCGCGAACATGTGCCGGTCTGGTTCGACACCCTGCTCATCAACTGGTTCGCATGGACGGGCCTCCTGCTGGGCGTCTTTTCCCTGTCCCTGATGCACGACATCGTCCGCAGAGCGTTTGGGCGCGTCACGGGCTGGCTTTTCGTTTTTAGCGTCGGCGCGCTGTGCGGGGTGGGCATCTACATCGGGCGCTTCCTGCGCTGGAACTCGTGGGATATCATCTTCCACCCGGTCGAGCGGCTGAACAATCTTTTTTACTACGCCGTTAATCCCAGCCTGCAATCCGTGCTGTTCATCGGCGTTTTTTCGGCGCTGTTCATCTTTATTTATACAACCACCTATTCATTCGGTCTGCTATTCAAGGAACAACAGGAAACGCAATGAATCCACTCATCATCGTTCGCGGAGGCGGCGACCTTGCCAGCGGGATCGCGCTTCGTCTGCATCGCGTCGGCTTTCAAGTCGCCATCCTCGAACTCGAAAAACCGCTGGCCGTGCGCCGCACAGTTTCGTTTTCGGAGGCGGTCTATGAAGGGGTTCAAACCGTCGAAGGCGCAACCGCCAGGCTCGTTTCGGCGGACCAGTTCCAGGTCGCGTTGGAAGCGGGCGAGATTCCAGTCTTGATTGACCCAAATGCCAACATCCTCAACAATCAGTTTTTGACGAATCCCTCCTCCACTTTTTTGGTGGATGCGCGTTTGCTAAAATCGGAGCCGGAGCCGTTGCCCGAAAAAGTTGCGCTTCACATCGGGCTGGGGCCTGGGTTTACAGCCGGAGCCAATTGCCACGCTGTAATCGAAACCCGGCGCGGACACACGCTTGGGCGCGTTTACTGGGAGGGGCAGACCGCGCCGGACAGCGGCCAGCCCGACGGCGACCCGCGCCGCGTGTTACGCGCGCCCAACGCCGGGCAATTGGAGGCGCTAAAACAAATCGGGGATTATTGCAAAGAAAACGAAACGATTGCAACCGTGAGCGGCAAACCCATCTCCAGCCCGTTTGCCGGAATTCTGCGCGGATTGATTCGCCCGGGGGTTGAAATCAGCGAAGGCATGAAGATCGGGGACGTGGACTCGCGGAACGACCCGTCCACGATCCGCCTTGTTTCGGATAAAGCCCTCGCGGTCGGCGGGGGCGTGATGGAAGCGGTGTATATCAAGCTGAGGGGAATGGAGTAGGAGAACTTTCACGCTCAAAGCCGCCGTCCCCGGCGGCGTGTTGCGCTGGAAACCCTGCGCCGGGGACGGCGCAGGGGGCAATATTGCGTTGTAATAACAGGGGTCTTTAGAGCGAGTCCGTATCCGAAAAGAAGACGATCAGGGAGCGGATGAGATAAAGCGGGAGCCACAACACAAGGTGAACAACGTTGCTCAGAAAGATCAACAGCGAAACCGAGCGCATAAGAGAATCGAAAAACGGCGCGAGGTTGGCAAGCATCCACGCGCCCGCGCCGGCAAAGACGGCGGCGGCGAGCAACGCGCCGACCCACAAACCGAGCGGAAGCCAGGCGTGACGGTCCGATTCCGAGGGCAGCATCGCGCTGGAAACGACAAAGGTCAGGTAGAACCACAGGTTGAAATCCGGCGCGCGGGGGAGCAACCCCAACCCCATGAAGAACAAATTCATCTGCCCGTTTTGCAGGACGCGCCATAACGCATCCAGCCGCAATTGCGCAACCGCGACGTACGCGATGAATAAAGTCCCCGCAACGATGGGAGCAAGCCCAATCAACGAATCGCGCAGGATGTCCGTCCTCTCGACCTCTACCGAGCCGAGGATCAACCCCCGGTCAACCGCCTGTGGGATGACGGTGAACCTGCCCGTGCGCACGCCCAGCAACTTTGCCGTCAGGTAATGACTGGCTTCGTGAAGCAGAACGCCGGGGAGGAATAACAGCGAGAACAGGGCGATGGTCAGCGGTTTACTGCGGGTCAAAAGAAAGAAAATGATCTGTATCTCGCGATGCAAAAGCCGCTGGAGATATACCAGCGGCAGAAGATTTAAGGCGAAGATTATCAAGCCAGCAAATTGCATGACTGTACAAGATTACGCCGCCCTGGGCGGAGCGCGGAGATCGTCCCGCGTGTAATCGAAGGGCGGGTGTTGAAGGCGGGTTATTTAACCGCCGCGCGCGCGATGGAGACGAACTCCTCCGCCTTCAAACTTGCGCCGCCGACCAGCGCGCCGTCAATATCGGGTTGGGAGAAGAACTCGCCCGCGTTTGCGGCAGTCACCGAACCGCCATAGAGGATGCGGATCGCCTGCGCCGTTTCCGCGCCGAATAATTCCTTTAAGACCGGGCGGATCACATTTCCATGCGCGTTTTGCGCATTCTCCGCGCTCGAAGCCTTGCCCGTGCCAATGGCCCAGACCGGCTCGTACGCGACGACGATGCGGGGGGCAAAATCCGCCGAAACGCCTTGCAGTCCCAGGCGCGCCTGCGATGAAACGACCTTTGAGGTTTCTCCCGCTTCGTATTGGGCAAGAGTTTCGCCCACACAGACGATCGGAATCAGCCCGGCTTTTTGCGCGGCAAGCAATTTTTTATTCACCGTTTCGTCGGTCTCGCCGAAATAGGCGCGGCGCTCCGAATGACCGAGGATGACATAGCCGCACAATTCCTTCACCATCCCCGGCGCGACTTCGCCCGTAAACGCGCCCTTCTCCTCCCAGTGCATGTCCTGCGCGCCGAGCCCGATCTCCTTCCCCGCAAGAAGTTCGGAAGCCGCCGTCAACGACATGAACGGTGGGCAGACCACGCGCTCGACTCCGTGAATCTCGTTCAACCCTGAAACAAGCGCGGAAAGCAACTCGCGCGTCTCGGCGATGGTTTTGTTCATCTTCCAATTTCCGGCAACAAATGGTTTTCGCATAGCGCTCCTCGTTATTTTTTTGCGCAGGGCGGCCCGCCCAAATCTTTCGGACAACCCGTAAGAAACATGGTTATTCCAGAAGTTCGACAGGTCGTCCCTGCGCTTATTCCAATTATTTCACGGCAGGCTCTTGAGAATTTCCTCCGCCATGCCGACCGTCCACTTCGGCGCGTCCGGGTCGTTGAGCAGCGTCGTCAGAATGAATTGGGCTTCGGTCGCGTTGCCCTGCTTGATGAAAATCTCGGCTCGCAATAAATGCGTTTCCTTGAGCGTGTCCGAAGCCTTTTCCGCAAGCGCGAGGTATTCCTCCGCCTGCGTTAATTCGCCGTAGTACAGGGCGTAACGCCCGCGCGCGACATTGGCAAAATCGGATTGAAACCCGGCGGAGCCCTCGAGCGGCATCGCCAGCGGCATGTCCCTGAGAGCCGCGCCGCGATACGCCGCCTCGCGAAAATTTTCCTTCGCGTCTTCGGGGATGAAGCCGTCTTCGCGGATGTAAATCGGCATGAGCCGCGCATATATCCCCGCCGCGAGATGCCACGCTTCATGATCCCGATATTCCCCCGCCGCAATTTCATAAAACTCCCTGTTCTCCGGTCCGGCCGTCTCGACGGTCATTCTAAATTCATCCATGGCGGAAGAGTCAAAGCCCGCGTCCCAAAACGCAAGCGACAGCGCCAGGCGCGCGTTGGGGTCGCCCGGATTTTTTTGAACCTGCTCGTAAGCGGCGCTCATTTCGGGCGTAATCTTGTCGGCGGGGATCGGCGTCGGCGAGGGAAAACCTCCAGGCGGAGGATTCGCCCCACCCGGAGGAAGAGGCGGAATCTGTCCCGCCGGGGTAAAAGATGGCAACAGCGGAACCGGCGTCGTATTGGAATCCGTCCTGCGCTGGGATAACGGCAATGAATTTCTCAAGGCGATGAATCCAAAACCAAAGCACAGGATGACGAGCGCCCCGACCGCAGCCCACATCCAGCCGCCGCGCTTCTTTTGCTGACGTTTGAGCGGATTCTCGACCCGGACATTCGCCTCCCCTTGAGGTTTGGGCGCAAGGGGCTTTGCCAAGCCGGAGGTCATGGTGACTTCAGCGCCGCGCATGGGAACGCCCGCTGTGAGCCACGCCGATTTGAACGCGCCGATCAATTCTTCCACCGATTGATAGCGGTCGTTCCGGTCTTTGGCGAGCGCCTTGAGAAGTACGCGCTGGACGGGTTCCGGCACGTTCGGGTTGACCGATTGCGGGAGCGGCAGGGGCGTGTAAATGTGATCATGAATGATCGAGAAGGGCGTATCGGCGCTGAACGGGACCTGACCGACGACCATTTCATACAGCATGACGCCGAAGGAATAGATGTCGGTCTTCGCGTCGAGGTCTTTCTTGCCCATGGCCTGTTCGGGCGAGATGTATTGCGGCGTGCCCATCACGGAGTCGGTCGAGAGGGTGGATTCCCCCGCCTGCGCGATGCGCGCCAGCCCAAAGTCAGCGAGATAGATGATGTTCTCGTTCGAGATCAACACGTTCGAAGGTTTGATGTCGCGGTGCAACACTCCCTGCCTGTGGGCGTACCCCAACGCCGCGCCGACCGTCTCAACCACCTGCTCGATCTCTTTAGAGGATAACGGTCCCGCCGTCATGCGCGCCTTGAGCGTGTCGCCTTCGATGAATTTCATTACCAGATAAGGGCGCCCTTCGTGTTCGGCATAATCGTAAACCGGCACGATATTCGGGTGTTCAAGTTTTGCCACCACGCGCGCTTCGCGCTGAAAACGTCCGATGAAAGTCGAATCTTCGTTGAACGCCTGGTGCAACACCTTGAGCGCCACATAACGATCGAGCGCGGCGTGGTAGGCTTTATAGACCGAAGCCATGCCGCCCTGCCCCAATTGTTCGATAATTTGATACGGTCCGACGTTTCCACCGGGTTTGAAAGACATGAGGAACTCTCCAAAAAGATTGTCCCATTATAGCCGAGCGAAAGGGTCTGCGGTCAGGCTGGTGTAAATTGTTTGTAAATTGTCATGTCCAAACAAAAACTCCCGCCTCCGGCGAGGGAGACGGGAGTTTGTAATGCAAAGTTTGCTCAGGGTTGGAATTCGACTTCGACGTTAACGAAACCGTCCTGCGGGGTGAATACGAGCGGAAATGCCTTGAACGTCCCGTTGCCGCAGTTGACGTTCCACTCCTCGCGCCAGACGCCGTTTGCGTCGGGCTGTTGAGTCACAGTGATGGCGGTGCCTTCGACGGTCGGCATTTCACAACCGGACATGAAGCCCACCAGTTGAACCGCCGCCCATGCCATCAGCCGCGTGTTTTCGTCGGCAAGCCCGCCGGAGGGCGCGTCGCCTGTTGTGTCAAAACCTGGAACGGGCGTGGCGTTCGGGTCGAGCGGATTGAAAGGCACGTCGGTCGGGATGTCGAAATTCTGCACATCCTCCACCACCTGCTGGGCGGCGACATACGCCTTGTAGGCATAATATCCGCCAACGGCAACGCTGATACAACAACAGAAAAACAGAACGCCGAGGACGATATAAAGAATCATGTTGCGGTTTGATTTTTGTCCCGCCGCAGGGACAGGGTTTGATTCCATCTCTCATCTCCTTGATATAAAGTAAGTTGTTTTCGTGCCGCTGATTATATAAAAAAAAGAGCATGGGATGGAAAATCCTCATGCTCCTTTTGTCCTATACACGTTGATTAGTCTGCATTCTCCAATACAGAGGGGCGCGAAAGAGGTCGCGCCGTACGCCAATAGGCTATTTATCGTTCAACGCCGCCACGCCGGGCAGTTCCTTGCCTTCCAGAAATTCCAGCGACGCGCCGCCGCCGGTGGAGACGTGAGTCATCTGTTTGGCGACTCCCGCCTTCTTGACCGCGCTGGCCGAGTCGCCGCCGCCGATGACGGTAATCGCGCCGGATTCCGCCAGCATCCTGGCAAGGGCGAACGTGCCTTCGGCAAACTTCGGCATCTCGAAGACCCCGACGGGACCGTTCCAGACAATTAACTTCGCGCCCGCCAGCGTGGATTTATAGGCTTCGAGAGTCTTCGGACCCACGTCCAACATGCGCCATCCGGCGGGGATCTTGTCCACGTCAACTATTTGCGAGTTCGCTTCGGCGTCGAATTTGTCCGCGATGATCGCGTCCAGCGGCAGGACGAGTTTACCGCCCAGTTTTCCGAGCAGGGATTTCGCCGTTTCAATCGCTTCGGATTCGACGAGGCTGTCCTGCATGTTCAATCCCTGCGCGGCGAGGAAGGTGTTCGCCATCCCGCCGCCGATGATGAGGCTGTCGCACTGTGAGGCGAGCGTTTCCACGACCATGATCTTGTCGCTGATCTTCGCCCCGCCGAGGATGGCGATGTAGGGATGTTCCGGGTTGGCGACGGCTTTGCCGAGGTATTCCAGTTCCTGCTCCATCAAAAAGCCGGAGACAGCGGGCAGGAAACGGGCGATCCCTTCGGTGGAGGCATGAGCGCGGTGCGCCGAGCCGAAAGCGTCGTTGACGTACACATCCGCAAGCGAAGCCATTTGTCTGGCGAGGTCGAGGTCGTTCTTCTCTTCGCCCGGGTGGAAGCGGGTGTTTTCAAGCATGACCACGTCGCCGGGTTTGAGGGATTTTGCAATGGCTTCGACTTCGGGACCGACGCAATCGGGCGCCATCGTCACGGGACGATTAATCAGCGCAGATAAAACTTCGGAAGCGGCGCGCAGGCTGAATTGAGGATCAGAGCCGTCTTTGGGCCTGCCAAGATGACTCGCAAGCAAAAGCGAGGCGCCCTGATCCAAACAATATTGAATCGTCGGCAGGGCGGCGCGGATGCGTTTGTCGTCGGTCACTTTTCCGTCCGCCATCGGCACGTTGAAATCCACGCGCATGAAAACGCGTTTGTCTTTGAGGTCAATATCTTTTACGGTTCTTTTGTTCATGGGGAGATGTCCGTAATTGGAGATTGATAATCGGTTGTTGAAATTACCAATCTCCAATTGCCAATTACAGACCCTTCGCCATCAACGCCGCAAGATCAGCCGTGCGGCAGGAGTAGCCCCATTCGTTGTCGTACCAGGTGACGACTTTGACAAAGTTGCTTTTTTCCTTGCCGAGGACCATCGTAAATTGCAGGTCAACGGAGGAAGAATGCGGGTCGCCTTTATAGTCAATGCTGACGAGCGGCTCGTCCACCGCCTGCAAAATTCCCTTGAAGCGCGGTTGTTTGGCGGCTTCGCGGAAGAGCGCGCGCAGGTCTTCGGTGGAGGTTTCCTTCTCGAGTTCGGCGGTGAAATCCACAATGGAAACGGTGCTGGTCGGCACGCGCAAAGCGTAGCCGTCGAATTTTCCTTTAAGGTCGGGGATGACCAGCGAGACCGCCTTTGCCGCGCCAGTGGTGGTGGGGATGATGCTCATGGCGGCGGCGCGCGCGCGGCGCAGATCGGAATGCGGCAAATCCAAAATCTTCTGGTCGTTGGTGTAGGCGTGAACAGTGGTCATGAACCCGCGCTTGATCGTGAAGTTATCATGCACAACCTTGGCGGCGGGCGCGAGGCAGTTCGTGGTGCAGGACGCGTTCGAAACGACGTGATGATTCTTCGGGTCGTATTTATCCTCGTTCACGCCCATCACAATCGTCAGGTCTTCGCCCTCCGCCGGGGCGGAGATGATGACCTTCTTCGCGCCGCCCTTGATGTGACTCGCCGCGCCTTTTACAGCCTTGCCCTTTTTGTTCACGCCGTCTTCCTTGATCGTGAACAAGCCGGTCGACTCAATCACAATATCCACGCCAAGGCTGCCCCACGGGATGGCGGCCGGGTCGGTCTCTTTGAAGACCTTGATCTTTTTGCCGTCCACCACAAGCGCGTCATCGGCAACCTCGATCGCGCCGTCGAAGCGCCCATAGTTCGAGTCGTACTTCAACAAATGCGCCATCGTCTTCAGGTCGCCGATGTCGTTGAACGCGACAACCTCCAGCTCCTGCGGGTAACGGTCGCGGATGGCCTTCAACACCTGGCGCCCGATGCGCCCAAATCCATTAATGCCGATTTTTACTGTCATGGGAAAATCCTCCAAAAGATTTTTCTGATTCGCTTCAAACGATTTTACTTCCTTAGCGCGGTTTTGTGAATTTTATAACCCTCCTCATTTCATGTGAGTTTCGTCAGGAAAGGCTTCGCCTCCTTCCGCGCCCGGGCCGGTTTCGGTTTCTCCGGCGCTCTCTCTCCGCCTGAAGCGGGTCAAGCCAGAGGTCCCGTCCGTTCGTTGAATAAATCCATCACAACCTGCGCCAGTTTTGCAGAATCGTGCCGCCAGGGATGCGACTCATCGGTCAAGTCCACAGCGTGCGTCCGCGCATCGGAGAGCAGGCGTTCGTCCACCCGCACCCAGACCGAGTCGGAGTTCAACTGCCCGGCATAATTTTGGTTGCACAGGATCACATCGAATACGTCGTCGCCGATGTGCTCCTCCAGCGCGCGGATGTGATCGTAGGCCGAGAACGCATCCGTCTCGCCCGTCTGTGTGGCAATATTGCAGACATATATTCGCAGGGCGCGGCTGGCGCGCACCGAGGCAAGCAGGTCATGCACCAATAGGTTTGGGAGCAGGCTGGTATAAAGACTGCCGGGGCCGACAACAATAACGTCGGCGGACAGCAAGGCGTTGATGACAGGCGGAAAGACGGGGGCGCTATCCGGCTCCAACCAGACCCGGCGGACGCGCCCAGCCATCGCCGGAATTTTGCTCTCCCCTTCCACGCGCACTTCATGCAGGGCGTGCGGCAGTTCCATGCTTGCCACCAGTTTCACATTGTGCAACGTGGCGGGCAGTACGCGCCCGTTGACCGAAAGCACCCGGCCCGATTCTGCGACGGCGCTTTCAAAACTTCCGGTAATGTCCGCCAGGGCGGTGATAAAAAGATTGCCGAAGGAATGTCCCTCCAGGTCGGGCGAGCCGCTGAAGCGGTATTGAAATAATTGCGTGAGCATGGCTTCGTCGTTGGAGAGCGCGGCGAGGCAGTTGCGAATGTCGCCGGGCGGCAGGATGCCAAAACTTTCGCGCAGTCTGCCGGAGGAGCCGCCGTCGTCTGCAACGGTCACAACAGCCGTCAGGTTGCGGGTATGAGTCTTCAGTCCGCGCAAGAGCGTGGAGAGTCCGTGTCCGCCGCCGATGGCCACAATGCGCGGGCCACGGTTGCGGCGTTGAAAATCCGCCAGCGTGTTGACCACATCCGAGCCGGGGCGCATGAACGGGCGCAGAAGGGAGCGATTTAGTTTGTACATGCCGAAAGCGATGCAAAACATTCCAACCCCGCCAAATATCGCCGCCCGCCAGACGCGCGGCAGGAAACGCAGGGAGGCATACGAAAGAATGGCAAGCCAGGTTGGGTCGGTCGTATCAGTGCGATAGAGTTCGATCACCAGCACAGCGATCCCAAGCCCAAACAAAGTGATGCCGCTCATCGTCAGAAATAACCAGCGCTTAACCCCCAGCCCCGGGCGCAACCAGCGCGGCAGGTTGAGAACCATGCGCCAGACACGGCGAAAAACGTAAAAATCCATGTGAGGGATAATAGCAGGGATGGAAGGCAAAGTCAAACAGGATGGGGCAGGCAAAATTTGCATACGGTATAATGACGGCATGACCACCATCGTCGCCGTTGATATTGGCGGAACACGGATGCGCGCCGCGTCCTATAAGCAAGATCAGTTATCCCCAAACGCCCAGAAAAAAATTCCATCTCTCGCTTCCCAATCCGGCGGTTTGGAACGCCTCATCCGCCTGATTGAAGACATCTGGCCCCCCGGCGGGGATGTCGCCGCCATCGGGCTCGGCTCGCCCGGTCCGCTCGATCCACATTCCGGCTATCTTCTTGCCCCGCCCAACAACCCGGAATGGCATAATTTTCCGCTCGCGCCCAGCGTGGAGAAACACTTCGGCGTCAAAACCTATCTCGACAACGACGGGAATCTCGCGTGCCTTGCGGAATACCGCTACGGAGCCGGAAAGGGACACCGTAACGCGCTGTACATCACTGTCAGCACCGGTATCGGCGCGGGCGTGGTGATCGAAGACAGACTCTTGCAAGGCTATCACGGTCTCGCGGCGGAACTCGGTCACGTGATCGTGGATCCGCACGGTCCGCCCTGCTCGTGCGGGTTCAACGGGCATCTCGAGTCGTTCTCGTCGGGACCAGCCATCGTCAAGTATGTCCTCCAGGAACTGGACTCCGGCTCGAAGTCCGTTGTGAAGCGGGATGAATCATTGAGCGCGCGCGACATCGCCGAAGCCGCGTCGAAAGGCGACGCGCTCGCCATTCGCGCCTATCAACGGGCGGGGGAATATTTGGGGATCGGCGTGGCGTCGTTCCTGCACATCTTCGACCCATCCATCGTGATCTTCGGCGGCGGCGTCTCGCAGGCGGGCAGGTTGTTGTTCGACCCGTTCGAAGAAAGTTTGAAGCGGCATGTTTTTCATCCGCGCTATCTCGAAGGACTGGTCATCGCTCAGGCGCAACTGGGCGACGACGCCGGGTTGTTGGGCGCGCGGGCGCTGGCGGAAATGAAATCGGGGCTATGACGGGCGCGTTCTCTAACGCGCTCCGCGCATCAATAATCGAAGTTATGCGGAACGTCCCGAAGGCTTTCGCAAGTTAAGCATGTGTTCCGTCCCATCCTTTGGGACGGCGCGTAAGGCAAGTCAATACAAAAAGGAGCATCCATGACTAAATCAAATCTACCGGGGCCGAAAACCAAAGCAATGATCGAGCGCGACAGGAAGGTGATATCGCCTTCCTACCCGCGCGGATATCCGTTTGCGATGGATCACGGCAAAGGCACGGAAGTTTGGGACGTGGACGGCAACCGCTTCCTCGACTTCATGGGCGGGATTGCGGTGGTGGCGACGGGTCACGCGCACCCGCAGGTGGTGAAGGCCATTCAGGATCAGGCGGAGAAGTTTATTCATATTTCGTCGGATTTTTATCATGAGAATTGGATCCGCCTCGGCGAAAAATTGAGCGAAATCGCGCCGTTCAAAGAGGATGCGCTGTCGTTTATGACCAATTCGGGCACGGAGGCGGTGGAGGCGGCGATCAAACTGGCGCGGTACCACACCAAGCGCACGAATTTCATCGGGTTTACGGGCGCCTTTCACGGGCGGACGATGGGAGCGGTGACGTTTACCGCCAGCAAGGCCAAGTATCACAGCGGGTTTTACCCGTTGATGAACGGCGTGACTCACGCGCCCTTCCCCAACCCCTACCGCCCGGTGTTGGAGCGGCGCAAGGGCGAGGATTACGGCGAGGCGGTGGTGCGTTATATTGAAGAGGAAATCATCGCGCAGATTCTTCCGGCAAAGGAGATTGCGGGAATCCTGGTCGAAACAATTCAAGGCGAAGGCGGCTACATCGTTCCGCCGAATGGGTTTTACCCTGCCCTGAGAAAACTGTGCGACAAGCACGGTATTTTGATGATTTTGGATGAAGTGCAGTCGGGTATGGGGCGCACAGGTAAATGGTGGGCGATCGAACATTTTGGCGTGGAGCCGGATATCGTCACCTCGGCAAAGGGCATTGCTTCGGGGATGCCGCTGGGGGCGTGCATTGCGCGCAAATCGGTGATGAATTGGGAGATCGGTTCGCATGGCAACACCTACGGCGGGAATCCCATCTCCTGCGCGGCGTCGCTGGCGACGATTGATTTGATCGAGAAGCAGTATCTTCAAAACGCGAAGGAGGTTGGCGAGTATGCCATGGATGCGCTTCACGAAATCCAAGCGCGGCATCCCAGCATCGGCGATGTGCGCGGCAAGGGGCTGATGATCGGCGTGGAGTTCGTGAAAGACCGCGAAACGAAAGAGCCTGCCAAGAAGTTGACCGAGCGTCTGGTTGATTTGGCCTTCGAGCGCGGACTGTTGACTCTCTCATGCGGGCAGAGCGTCATCCGGATTGCGCCGCCGCTTTCGATCAGCAAGAGCGAGGTGGATGAAGGTTTGCGGATGTTCGAAGATGCGCTGACGCAGGCGGAGAAGGAAGGGAAGTAATTGGAGGATAGAGAGTAGAAATTGAGTGAAAATGGAAAGACCTCCGGGTTTCGGCTCGGAGGTCTTTGCGTTCATTCCTTTGATGTGTCGTTCACGTCGTTGCCGTCGCCGACGATCAGGTTCGAGTTTTTTACATCGCCGTGGATGTGTATCTCCACTTTGCTCGCGGGCGGGGCGGGGCTGGTTTTCTTTCGAGGCGCGGGAGTATCCGCTTTCATGTCTGGCAAAGGCGCGCCTGCGATGTCCAGCGGCCTCGCTTTTATTCTTTTGGCGCGCAGGTTGAGGCTCATCACCAACCGCTTCATGCCGTCTTCTGCGAACAAGTCCACTGCCTGGTAATCGCGCAGACTGTATGGAAGTTCGACGGGCTCGAACCGGGCCGGGATGAGGAAAATCTCTCCGGGGGGAATCTCCAGCGCCCGGTCGAGGGCGAGGCGCATCTCCTTTTGGACGTATCCCTCACGGCTGATGGAATGGTTCGAGAGGCAGAGCAGGACGAGGTCGGCTTCATCCAACGCTTTTGCGATCTCCATTTTCCAATCCTGTCCGGGCAGGAGGTTTTCGACATCGAGCCAGGGAGCGGCGCCCAAAGACAAAAGATGGGAATGAAGCTCGCTCGCCTTCCCGCGATCTTCGGAGGCGTAACTGAGGAATATCTTGAGAGGACGCCTGATTGTCATGGGGCGATTATAAAAGCAAAGGCGACGCCTCGCGACGCCGCCTTTGCCGGGTTCTGATCTAGCGTCTTTCGTCCTTGCCGGAGGCTGGTTCTTCCATTGTGCGGATCAACACTGCGCGCACGGCAATGCGGCTCGAATAGCTGTCGGTGGACTCGACGTAATCCTTGCAGGTCAACAACGTCAGCCAGGATTCTTCTTCATGTTTGAACACGCCGATGGAGCCGGGACCGACGACGCGGTTCTGGCGCACTTCGTAGATGTAGACCATCCCATACGCATGAACGTACACGCGATCGCCGTATTTCAACTTGCCGAGCGCGGCGAACGGTCCGTCTTCGCCGTTCGGCAGGGTGACGTGCCCGGTCAGGACGCTGTTGCCCGACCAGGTTGGGAAGGCTGTGCCTTCGAGCCAGCCGGCTTCATTCCACAGCCAGGATACATCCCATTCGTCCTTGTAGATCGGCACGCCGACGATTGGCATTTTGACTCCGAGGCGCGGAACTTCGATCCAAACATCTGTGGATCGGTATGCCTTCTCGACGGGCTGGTCCGGCAGGATGGTAACGCGATTTGGAGCGAAGCCTGTATCCGGCAACCGCGCGGGCAGTTTGGCGCTGGCATCGGCGTCCGCATCGCCGTCGCCGCCGGAGACGGGATTGATGGTCACGCTATCGGACACAGCGTAGATGTTCACATCATCGAGCGGGTCGTACCAGCGTTCGGTGGATTCCGAGTTGTAGGGGCTCAATTCCACAGGCAGCCCGCCGGGCTGGGGATCAATGGGCAACGAAGTCCACGCCACATTGGAGGAGTTGGTCGCGGGCGTGCCGATCAGCTGGGCGTTGAAGGTAATGGTGGACGTTGCGCCGAGCGGGAAGACATCCCACACGAAGACAAGGTTGGAGGTTGCGCCGGGGCAGTAGGCAGGCGCGGCGGGCGAGGTGGGCGGCAGCCCGCTGACATATGTCACTGTACAGGGAATGTATTGTAATTCGGGCGGCAGGATGTCGGTCAGCACAACGTCGTAGGCGTCGGTCGCGCTGAGCGCCGAATGTCCGATGGTGAGCGTGAAGAGGATGGGCGTTCCGATCGCCACCCCGCTCGAAGGCGTGGCGGATTTATCAATGGTGAGGTCCGGCTCCTGTATTTCCACATTGGGGGCGCTGGCGGAGAACGACCCGCCGTCGAATGCCCAGGTGGCGTTGTTGTTGAGCGTGACGCCCTGCTGATTCTCGATCACGTCCAGGACGATGGCGCGATATTGGATGCGCAGAGTGGTCGCCGCCGCCTGCGCGGGGATGTTGCCGATGGTGAAGACAACCTGTCTGCCGGGGTTGGCGGGGTTGCCGGGCAAGTCGCCGGGGTCGGTGATGGAGGAGACGGCGGGCGGGCAAACCGTCGCGGTTTGATCCACGCCTGCCACTTCCACGATGTCGCAACCCACAAAGGCGAGTCCTTTGTCCATCTGATCTGTGACGGTCACGTTGGTCAATGGCGTGCCGACCGGCAGGTTGACGACGACTTCGTAGGTGAGGATTTCGCCGATGGCCACATCCGGCGTGACAGTGGTGTCAACGCCGGGAAGGGGTCCGTTATCCATCATGATCGTGCCGATCAACGACTTGGAGATTGCGCCGCTATTGCCGACAAAGCCGAAGTCCACGGTGGGGTTGGTCGTCGTCCCGTTGCCGTTGTTAACCGTGTTGTTGGATGCCGCGCCTGCGCTTCCGGGCGTGAGTGTGACCGCGTTGCTGGAAGCCTGTCCGACTCCCACGCCGACGCCGTTGTCGTTATCGTCGGTGTTGGTGTTCGGGTTGGTTGTGTCTGTGTTGTCGGCGGTATCCACTGTGCTGGAGTAGCCGACGGGCGGCGTGACGCGCACGATGTAGTCGCCTTCCGCCAGGCCGCTGAACTCATAAGTTCCGCCTGCGCCGGTCGTCATGCCGCCGGACGCATCGTCGGCTGTGCCGAGAATGCCGTCGGGTCCGACGGGAATCTCCGTGCCGTTGGACGAGTAAAGTTGCACAATTGCGCCAGGCAGAGGCGTATCTCCGGCGTTGTACGCGCCGTTGTTGTCCGCATCCACAAAGACGAGGTTGCCGAGTTCGACGCGGTAGAAGCCGAAGTCAATAGTCATGTTGGCGCGCGCGTCAGGGACGGATCCCTGTCCGACGCCGGCTTCAAGGTCGGTTTCGCCAGTGGGTTCGACATTGCCGGGTCCGAGCGTGACGGGCAGGGAGGCGACCGCGCCGGGCAATCCGCCGAACAGGTTCAGCGTGCCGTTGTCATCGCTATCCACGTCGTTGTCTCCGTCGGGCGCGGCAGTTTCGCTGGTTGTTCCGCCCACACCCATCGTTGTGGCGGAGGACCAGTAGCCGTTCAAGACTCCGCCCGGGGCGAAGTTGGAGGCGGCCACGACGACGATGTAATTGCCCGCGCCAAGGTTATCGAAGATGTAATATCCGCCGTTGGCGGTTGTGTCGCTGGCGAGCGCCGGGGCGATGGGGTTGCCGGCGAGATCGGCGGCGTAGAGTTCCACCACCACGCCGTTTATCGGCGCTTCGCCCGCGTCAATCTGGCTGTTGTTGTTCGTATCAAACCAGACGCGGTTGCCGAGCGAGTAGAGCGTGGTGATGAAGCCAAAGTCCACGGTGGGGTTGGTCGTTGTGCCGTTGGCGTTCGTCACCGTGTTGTTGTTTTGCGCTCCGGCGCTTCCTGCGGCAAGGTTGACGACGGCCGAGAAGACTTCGCCCGCGCCGACGCCCATGCCGTTATCGTTGTTGTCCGTGTTGATGTTCGGGCTGGCATTGTCGGCGGCGTCGAATGTATCAATTGTGCTGGAGTAACCGACAGGCGCTTCGACGCTGACGATGTAATTTCCGGCAGGCAGGTTGGCAAAGAGGTAGTTGCCGGTTACGTTTGTGAACATTCCGCCTGCGGCGTCGTCGCCCGTGCCGAGGATGCCGTCCAAACCGACCGGGATTTCAGTCGTGCCGTCCGAGGCGTACAGTCTTACCTGGGCGTTGGCGATGGGCGTATCCGCGCCGTTGTAGGCGCCGTCGTTATTGAGGTCGGTAAAGACAACATTGCCGACTTCGACGCGATAGAAACCGAAGTCCACCGTCATGTTGGCGCGTCCGTCGGGCTGTGTTCCCTGACTGCCGCCGTCAAGGTCGGTTTCGCCGGTGGGTTCGGTCAAGCCGCCGGGCCCGAGCGTGACAGCGCGGGAGAGGACGACTCCGCCCTGAAGCGTGCCGTTGTCATCCGAGTCAAAGTCGTCGTCGCCGCCGCCGGCCGCATTGTCGGGTCCGAGGTCGGGGTCTGGCGCCTGGGTTTCGGTGATGGCGCCCGCCGGTCCCATCGTAGTGGCGGAGGACCAGTAGCCGTAAAGCGCGCCGCCGCTGGCAAAATTGGAGGCGGGCAGGACAACGACGTAATCTCCGGCGAGCAGGTTGTCGAAGAGATAGTAGCCGCCGTTGGCTGTCGTGTCGGTGGCGATGACCGGGCCGACCGGGTTGCCCGCTCCGTCTGCGGCGTAGAGTTCAACGTTCACTCCGTTCACGCCCACTTCGCCCGCGTCTATCAGGCTGTTGTTGTTCGTGTCGAACCAGACGCGATTGCCGAGCGCGTAGGGATAAATGAAGCCGAAGTCGAGCGTTGGGTTGTCGGTGCTGCCAGCGGCGTTGTTCACGGCGTTGTTGGATGCCGCGCCCGCGCTTCCGGGAGTCATCGTCACCTGTGAAGAGGTCACGTTGACAGCAGTTGCGGGGCCCGTGCCGATGCCGTTGTCGTTATCGTCGGTGTTGATGTCGGCGTCGGCGTTATCGGCGGAGTCGAAGGTGTCAATTGTGCTGACCAGGCCCGAGGGGGTTGTGACGCGCAGGACGTAATTCCCGGCGGGCAGGCCGCTAAAGTCGTACACTCCCGCGCCGTTGGTGGTTGTAGTGTCAAGGACGGCAGTTCCGTCGCCGGAGAGCAGTTCGACGGTCACGCCGTTCAGGGTCACATCGCCCGCGTCGTAGGTCCCATTGGCGTTGTCGTCGCGGTAGACGAGGTCGCCGAGCGAGGTCGTGTAGAAGCCGAAGTCCACCGTCATGTTGGCGCGGTTGTCGGGCTGGTCGCCCTGACTGCCGCCGTCCAGGTCGCCTTCGTTGATGGGTTCGGCCCCGCCGAGCGTGACGGCGCTGGAGATGACAAAGCCGTTGAAGGGCCCGCCGTTTTGCAGCGTGCCGTTGTCGTCTGAATCAGCGTCGTTGTCTGCGTCGGGCGCGGCGGTTTCGGAGAGCGTCCCGTTGTCGAGCCGCGCGGTGGCGGATGACCAGTAGCCTTCGAGTTGGCCGCCGGGTGCGAAGTTCGTGTCGCGGATGACGACGACATAGTCGCCGGGGGTAAGGTAGTCGAAGAGGTAGTAGCCGCCGCCGGAGGTTGTGTCGGTAGCGAGGATGGGTCCGGTGGGCGCGCCGGAGCCATCTGCGGCGTAGAGGTCAACGGTCACGCCGTTCACGCCGACTTCGCCCGCGTCAATCTGGCTGTTGTTGTTCGTGTCGAACCAGACGCGGTTGCCGATGGCGTAGTATGCGTCCAACTGCCCCGTGTGAGAGGAATTATCGGTGTAATCGTTGACTCCGCCGGTGCCGTCGCGTTCGCCGGTGGGAGAGCCGGGGTTATTGTTGCCAGACTGGGAAGTCCAGTTGCCGGAGGCGGTGTTGACGGCGGTGTCGTTGCCGGAGAGGAAGGGCGGCGTGGGCGGGCTGTTGACGGTGACTTGATAGGTGAGGGTGGCGGTACTCCCCAGCGTAATGGAAGCGCACGTCCAGGAAAGGTTGGGGTCGCCGGCGTCGTTGGCGACGCATCCCGCTGAGGCGGTGATGGAGGCCGGAACGTAGGTCAAGCCCGCCGGGATGGTATCTGTCACAACCACGTCATGCGCTGTGGCGGCGCTGCCGTTGGCGGCAAGATTCTCGACACTGATCGTAAAGGTGACGGTCTGCCCGTAGACCCAGGCGGAGTCGTCTGCGGTCTTAACCAGGTTGAGCAACGGTTCGATGACGCTAATGTTGGTCGAATCCGTGACAGAGCCGCCCGTCCACGAAGTGGTGGCGGTGTTGGTCAGGGCGGTTCCATTTTGGTTGCCCGCGATGTTTAACATCCGCGCCACGACGCGCACAAGGAAGGCGTTGTTGTTCGCAACATTGTCATCGTCCGTTGTCGTGTTTCCGAAGTCCAGCGTAAGATCGCCGCCGGAGCCGCCCGGAGCGGTGACGGTGGGCGCGGCCAAGACGCCGTTATAGTCCGCCGCGAGCAAGCCTCCGCTGGATGCGGCGGATGTGATCACCTGATGGCTGACGTATTCCAGTCCAACAGGAAGATCGTCCACCACTTGCAGGGCGGGCGTAACGCCTTCGGGCAGGGTGACGAGAATATCGAAGGTAATTTGTTCGCCGATGGCATATTGAGTCGGCGACGGATCGCGCTTGTCCACTGCGGGGGCGCTGAGGGCAAGCGGCGCGCTGGAGTTGGTTGTGTAATCATCCTGTCCGCCGGAGCCGTCGCGTTCGCCGTTGTCTGTGCCGGAGCCGCCGGGGGTGGTGGAGCCGGTGGGGTTGGGGGTTGTCCCCGTCCCGGGCAGAGAGGTCCACACCAGGTTGGCGGTGTTGGGGATGGTCGCTCCTGCGTTGGCGGTCGGGGCAACCGTTCCTTGAACAGTGACGACGATGGACTGGCCGGGATCGAGGCAGGTGGCGGTGAAGGTCAGGTTGTTACCAGCGAACGCGCCTCCGTTGTGAGCGAACGCCGTTGTCCCCGCGCCGTTGCCGACACAGGTTGCGCCCTGGGTGGGGGCTACGCCGGTCACGGAAAGTCCGGTAAGGTTGGCGTCGAAAGCGTCGGTCAGGCTCAGGTCGAAGGCGGTGGAGGCATTAATGCCTGCAGCGGCGGTGATGGTCAGCGTGTATGTGACCGTATCGCCCGCATCCTGCGACGGGTCAATGGCGGCGGTTTTGAACAGGGTAAGCAACGGTTCGGCGACGATCACGGTGACGATGTTGGAGGGTCCTCCGTTTTGCACACCGTTGATGAACACATTAAAGGTGTTATTACGGTTGTCCCCCGCGTCATTACTGCCGCCAACTGTATTATTAACCAGGGCGTTGAATTCGAGGACGACATACTCGGCGTCGCTGTCGCTGTCGTTGTTGGTCAGCGAGCCGAGTTTGAAGAACGGGTCCGTTCCGTTGGCAAACGCGTCGGCGTCTGCGGCAATGCTGTTGTTACTGCCGACGTTGTTATCCGCAAGCGGGTCGCAGTTGGCGGGAATGGCAGGATTGGTTCCATCAGCGGCGTTCCCGACGATCTGGCAGTCGCTGTCAACAATGCCCGGCACAGGCAAGCCGCCGACATTGGCGGATGCGATTCCGCCGGTGGAGACGAACACGGCCTTTGCAGTATTGTCGTTGAGGAAGGTCAAGCCGGCCGGCAACACGTCCTGCATTTGGAAGTTAACGCTCGTGCCTTCGGGCAGTTGCACCACAAGGCGGTAACGAACGATCTCGCCGACGGCGACGCGCTGTGTGGCGACCACAGTTCCCGTATGCGCCTCGGATGTGGAGAGGAGATGCTTAACAGGCGCCACATTTTGAACTGCCAGGTTGACCGTTCCCGTGCTGGAATAATCGTTCTGCGCCGGCGCGCCGGTTCCGGTTCGCTCGTCAGAGTCAGGGTTGTAGCTGGAAACGTTGTTAACGACTCCGGGGAGACTCGTCCACTGCGTTGTAGCCGTGTTGGGAACTGTGCCGCCGGGCGAAACGCCGTAGCCGACCGCCGCCTGGAAGGTGATCTGGCACGACTGCCCCGGTTCAAGTTGACCGCCGCTGGCCGTCAGCGTGGGAGCGCCCGCATCGTTCAATGTGGGCGGAACCGCCACAGCGCACGCGCCTAAAGCCAGCGTGCCCGCCTGATAGGTCAGGTTGACATCGAGCGTGTCCAACCAGGAGACATCATACGCGGTTGTGCTGTTGGCGGCCGGGTTGGTCAAGGTAACGGTGTACGTCACCGTGTCGCCCGCGTCCGCGGTGGCGGGCAAAACGGATTTCGCCGTATTGACCTGAGGTTCGATCACGGTGACGGCGGGCGCGCTCGAGACGCCAAGGCTTGTGCCGCCGCTGCCGTTCATAAAGAATTCAGCGTCGTTATTCAGAAGCGTTCCAGACTGATTGCCGACGGAGTTCAAGACAACGGCGGTGTAGGTGATGGAGACGGTCTCCACAACAGAATTATCGCGGTTGGCGTTGATCAATGTGCCGAGATTAAACTCGACCGTCGCACCGTTATTGGTCACGCCGCTGGCTGCGGTCGTGGCGCATATCCCTCCAAAGCCGCCTGCCAGGTCGGTCGTTACATCGCCGGAAGAAGCGGTGACGCTCGTGCAGGATACAAATGCCAGTCCGCCATCCAGTTGGTCCACGATCACGGCGTTGGGAATCTGCCCTTCTTGCACAACGGAAGTCAGGGTATAGGTGACCAGTTCGCCGATAACCGCCTGCGTATTGCTGTTATAAGCGTTGCTCACAGAGGTGGAAACCAGTTGCTTGGCAATATCCGCCAGGACGGTGGAGGATGCGTCATCTGTCGGCTCGCCGCCGGGCGGGATGTGGTTGGGTCCGCCATCCGTTCCGGCATAGCCCTCCAGCGTGGCGGTGTTGATCTGGGTGCCAGGCGTGACGGTCGGCCGGACTTCGAGATCGTAGGTGATGACAATAATGTTCCTACCGTTGCCGACGGTATGCGCCTGGCAGGCGCCGGTGGTCGGGCCGGGGTCGTCAATACGGATACCGCTCCCGAAAAGACCGCCGCCCAAATCGGTGTAGGTGAACGTACTGCTGTTATCCCCGTTGGAGATGCGCAGGTTCAATCCCGCCCCGCCGGAGGGAATTTGATACATGGGGGGGATAATGTCCGAGATGGTTATATCGAACGCGCCGTTGGGGCTCGATCCTTGATTTTCGATCACAATCGCAAATGTGACGAGGTCGCCCGCATCCACGCCAGTGATGTTGCTGTCCACCGGGGTGGCCGCAAGTCCGGGCGAATCGATGACTCCGCCCCAGCGCGCGCCAATTGTACCGGGCGCGTTAAACACAACGGGACCGACCGTCGGCGGGCTGAATGTGGCATTCGGGTTATCCGTCGCCACTATGCCTTTGGTATGAACCAACACCGGTTCAGTGAGAACAATTTGCACAATGGCATTGGCTTCGGACGTGCCGGAGTTGGTGGAGCCTTCGGAGGCATTCGCCTGATTGGTCAGGTAGAGCTGGTCGGCAAAGGGGTCGGCGGCAACGGTTACAGTAAACAGCAGGTCAACCGTGTAGGGTTGTTCGGTCGGTCCGTCGTAGTTTCCGTAAGTAAACGTCAGCCGGTTGTCCGTTGCGAATGCGCTCAATGCCGGGGCAATGGCGGAGTAGGCATAGAAGGTGTCGCTGGGACCAAACTTGGCAATGCCCGTTGCCGGAACGGCAGGGCTGACAGTCGGGTCAAAAGTCCATGCGGGTCCTGGCGCGCCGTTCGCATCCGGGTCGGCAACGTCAAAGACGGGCATCGGCAGGTAATCATTCAGCGCCAGGTTTTCCACGTCGCCGGTGGGCAGGGTGTACGTCAGGCGATACGTAACAGCGTCGCCCGGTTGGACCTCAACAGGTAAAGGCAGGACAGTATTTCCATTGACGGCGTAGATGGATTTTGCCAGCGAGCCGTGTCCAATCACCACGCTGGCGCCGGAGCCATCCGCTTCGCCCTGCCCTGTCGGAGTCGCTGCGTCCGTCACGGAGAGGATGTCGCCCAAAACGTTCTCGTTATTGATTAATTCATCGCCCTGATCCACGCTGGAGTCGCCGGAGGGATAGTCGTCGCTAAATTGGTCTTGAATAATGGTGCGGAAGACGATCTGCGCAGTGGTCGAACCATCATCGTATAAACCGCAATCCGGGTCGCCGCCGCCCGTTCCGCCCGTGGGAACGCATCCGCCGACCATGCGCCCGTCCTGCCCGCGCGAGATGATTTCATCCGAAATATTGAAGACGATGGTTGTCGAGCCATCGTTGGCGGCCGGGTCAAGACTATCGCATGATCCGGGAGGGGATGGAGGCGAAGCGACAGCGCCGGTGTAGTTACAGTCCACGTCCACGTTGGCGGCGTTCATTCCAGCCGAGGCAAGAACATAGGAATTGCCGTTGACTGTCATGGTTGGAACAAAGGACGCGTCAAAGCGCTGACCGTCGGAAAAAACGTCGGTAATCGCCAGATTACGAAAAACAAAGAAATCGGAGACCTGCACGTCGAGCGTATATTCCAAGATGCGCCCGGGGGCGGGATCGCCGCCGCCAACCACCGTTACGCTTTTTTGCGTGGCGATGGATTTATCGGTCAGGACATGTTCGCAACCCGCATCGTTCACGGTTTGCGCCCCGCCAGCGTCCCGCCCGTCCAGCGGAGTCCACGTCCCGCCGCCGCCGGCATTATTGCACGAATTTACATCGTCCCCGCTGGCGGGATCAATCACCGAAGCGCTGGATGCGTCGCGCAGTGGAATGTAATATTCAAAAGTCATCGTCACTGTTCCGCTGACCGCGCCGTATGTGCAGGTCAGCGTTCCGCCGGGAACAGCCGGGTTGGAATGGGAACACGCCGCCGCCGGACTTGTGCCGATGAGCGAAGTGAACTGCATGTTATCCGGCAGGGTATCCGTCATCGAAAAGGCCGTCAGGGACTGCCCGGGGGCGATCTCGGCCGTCACGGTATATTGGCGCGGAAAGTTGGGACCCGTCGCCGTTTCATCTTCGGGCCCGCTGTAGGTTTTTTCAAGCGTAAAGAGAGTGGGGGTAACGCTGTCGTTTGTCCAGCCGCTAAACGTCAGGTTGGGATTATCGCCGCAACAAAAATCGTTCAAGGGAGTGTAACCGAACTGATAACCGCCGCGCGCTTGAACCGTCAACGGCGTCCCCAAATCCGCCAGGTTGCTCATCGTGGCGGTCACGTCCACAACCGCCGGGGGTTGCCCGGGCGTGAAAGAGCCGAACGGCAGGCGCAAAGCGACAAAGGTATCGCCGGGCGTCAGTCCGCTCACGGTGATGAAGGAACCGCTCGCATCCACCATGTAGGGATGCGTAACCGTCCCCGAGCCGGGGACGGTAATAATCGTGCGCTCGACGCTCGTGCCGAGATAAGTTGCATCCACAAAAGTTAAACCGTCGGGGCTGGGCGCGCCGTCCGGTCCGCTGGTGGGCAGGACCAGGTCAATCAACGGCCCATAGCCCGGGTCTGTCGGGTCCGCATTATCGAACGTAACGGTGAAGTTCACCGTATCGCCGATGAAGGCTTCAGCAGGCAAAGCCAGCGAAACCGTAGGCGCCGAAGCAGCCAGCGGAGCCGCAACCGGCGCTTCATCAGCCCCGGAATTTGGCGCAGCCGAAGCGCCCCAGGCGGGGGTTAACCACGCCCACTGCGCGGCAACGGCAAAAAGCGCCAGCATCAACCGCAAAAAATATGACGACAAAGAAAAAGAACGGGAAAAAGGCTTTCTCATGAACATACTCCAAAACGATAAATTATTACAGAACCTTGCAGGTTTTTCCGCAAAAAAAAATGAAAGAATAGGCGGAACGGCGCGCAAGGTCTTGTAATATGAGACAAAGATGAACTTCCATTAACATTGTATAGCCTATCGGTACTGCGGTCAACGGCTAAAAATAACAATATTGCAATTTGCTTGCGGATTGGGCCCGCTCGAAAATTTCCCGCCCAGGGGCCGGCAAGTTCGCGCGAGCCTCGCAACTCCCGCAAACCTTCGGGGTGATAAAATACGCCCAATCATGTCCATCGTCCCGTCCATGCTCCCCGATTTCCGCGTGCGCCAGCGCGACTACCTACTGGAAATCGCGCGCCTGCTCACCCAGGAACTCGACCTGGAAAAACTCCTCGCGCGAATTTTGCGCGTCTCGATCGAAATGCTGGCCGGGCAGGCGGGGATCATCGCCCTCAAACTGCCCGACGGCTGGAAGGTGGCCGCGGCTCATGGCATCGCCCCGGCCTTTCTCTCCTACCTGACCCCGCTCCTCGCCGAAGAAAAAGTCCGCGAACTGGACGTGATCGAACTCAACCGCATGTTAAAGGAACTGACCTACACCGCCAGCATGGGCTTGCTCAACGGCACGGGACTGCCGCTCGCCGCGCACGGACAGGTCATCGGCGTCATCTTCATCTTCCGCAACTATGCGGATGTTTTCACCCCCAACGACCGCATCCTCCTGCAATCCTTCGCGGATCAAGCCGCCATCGCCGTCTTCAACGCGCAACTCTATGGACAGGTCTCCTACGAGAAAAAACGACTGGACGCGCTTCTCGACTCCGCCGCAGACGGAATCCTGATCCTCGACTCCGGGATGACCATCGAGCGCTGCAACTCCGCCTTTGGCAAACTGTACGGCGCCGCGCCCAACGACATTACCGGCAAACCGCACGTCGAAATCATCCGCTGGAAAAAAACGTCGCATGGAAAAACGCTCGAAGAATCATTCAATGACGGCTGGCCGCTCTCGCCCAACGCCAGCCTGTATGTGGAAGGCGACCTCGAGCGCCCGCTTCCGCCCGCGTTGCCGGTCGGCGTCACCTACGCGCCCCTGCTTTCCGACGAAGGCAGGCTTCGCAACATATTGATCTCCGTACGCGACATCACCCACTTCCGCACAGCGGACGAACTCAAATCCACATTCATCTCCATCGTCAGCCACGAACTGCGCACGCCCGTCGCGTTGATCAAAGGCTACGCATCCACGCTGCGACGCGGCGACGCCCAATGGGACAAACGCACCATCAACGACTCGCTGGCCGTCATCGAAGAAGAGGCGGATCGTTTATCCAAAATGATAGACGACCTGCTCGACGCCTCGCGGATGCAAGCCGGGGGACTCAGCCTGAATCATGCCGACGTGGTTGTACCCAGCCTCGCGTTAAGAGTGAGCGAGCGTTTCGCCTCCCAATCGCCGAAGCATACAATCGCCGCCGACTTCCCGAAAAATTTCCCCGTCATCCTCGGCGACGAAAACCGGCTGGAGCAGGTGTTGTCGAACCTCGTCTCCAACGCATTGAAATACGCGCCGGAAGGCGAGATCAAAATCTCCGGGGCGGTTTTGCCCGAACAAGTCATCGTATGCGTCAGCGACGAAGGACCCGGCATAGACGCAAAAGACCTGCCGCACATCTTCGACCGCTTCTATCGTTCCAGCGGCGCGGTTAAAGGGACGAAGGGCGCGGGGCTGGGGTTGTACCTTGCGCGCGCCATCGTCGAAGCGCACGGCGGCCGCATTTGGGCGGAGAGCAGAGGCGGCTCGAAATCAGATTCCGGCGCCCGAATTTGTTTCTCCCTCCCGCGTTGACGCAGCGCGCACTCGCAAATTAAAATTTGCGGTACGGCATGAACTGGTAAAATCAACCCAGCCCACATTTAAGAGGACGCAGACATGGCAAAGATTCCCGCGCGCAAGCAAGTAAACAAAAAATATACCTGGAACGCCGAGAGCGTTTTCAAATCTCCGAAGGAGTGGGAAGCCGCGCTGAAGGCGTTGATCGCGGACATTCCCAATGTAAAAAAGCACGAAGGGAAACTGGGCGTCAGCCCCGAGTCTTTGCTGGCGGGCATCAAAGCCATCGAAGAACTTTCCCTGCGCGCCTACACTGTTTACATGTACGCCCAGTTCGCCTATGCCGTGGACACGACCGATCAGGCTTCGGCGGCGATGGTCGGCAGGGCGCAGGGCATGTCCGGGCAGGTCTCGGCGGCAATCTCCTTCCTCAACCCCGAATTGTTATACATCGGCTGGGACAAACTCGATTCCTGGATGAAGGGCGCTCCCGAACTCGAAACCTACCGTCATTCCTTCGCAGACCTTTTCCGCCAGCAGGCGCACGTCCGTTCGGCGGAAGTGGAGGAAATTTTGGGCATGACCGCCGACCCGTTCAGCGGACCTTCCGCCAGCACAAGCATGTTGGTCAACGCTGATTTTAAATTTGCGCCCGCAAAGGACAGCAAGGGTAAAAAGATAGAAATCACCCAGGGAAATTTCTACTCCACCCTGCTGGAGCATCCCGACCGCAAGGTCAGGCAGAGCGCCTTCGAAAATTATCACGACAAGCATATCGAATTCAAAAACACACTGGCGACCAATCTCTCCTCTTCCATCGCGGCAAACGTATTCAACATGCGCGCGCGCAAGTTCGAGACCACGCTTTCGGCTTCGTTATTCAACAACAATGTGCCGGAAGAAGTCTTCCACAATTTAATCAACACGTTCAAGAAAAAACTGCCGGTCTGGCATCGCTTCTTCGAGATCAAACGCAAGGCGCTGAAACTGAAGGACATCCAATACTTCGACATGTGGGCGCCCATCGCCCGCAAGAAAGTCCCCGTATCCTTCGAGAAGGCGGTGGATTACATCAGCGACAGCCTCGCCCCGCTCGGAAGGGAATACGTCGAAACCCTGCGCCGGGGCTGTCTCCAAGAGCGCTGGGTGGATTCAACCGTCAACCTCGGCAAGACGAACGGCGCGTTCTCCTACGGCTCGCCGCAGACGCATCCCTTCATTATGATGTCCTACACCGGCGACGTCGGCAGCATGAGCACGCTGGCGCACGAACTCGGACATTCCATGCACTCATACCTGACGTGGAAAAACCAGCCCTTCGCCTATTCGAGTTATTCCCTTTTCGTGGCGGAAGTCGCCTCGAACTTCAACCAGGCGATGATGCGCGGCTGCCTGCTGAAAACGATCAAGGATAAAAACTTCCTGATCGCGCTGATCGAAGAAGCCGTGAGCGGCAACTTCTTCCGCTACTTCTTCCAGATGCCGACCCTCGCCCGCTTCGAACTGGAGACGCACCAGCGCGCCGAACGCGGCGAACCGCTGACCGCCGACTCGATGCAAAACCTAATGGCGGATTTGTTCAGCGAAGCCTTCGGCCCCAAAGTGAAGATTGACCGTCCGCGCGTGGGCATGGTGTGGTCCACCTTCCAGCACCTCTTCGCGGATTATTATGTCTATCAATACGCCACAGGCATCTCCGGCGCGCACGCCCTCTCCGCCAGAATCCTGCGCGGCGAACCGAACGCGGCAGAGGATTATCTCGGCTTCCTCAAATCCGGCTCCTCGAAATACCCGCTGGATGTGCTGAAAGGCGCGGGCGTGGACTTGACGACTCCACAAGCGGTGGAGGAAACCTTCGCTGTGATGGAAGGGTATATTGACCGGCTCGAAGAGTTGGTCGGGTAGTCGGGTAGTCGCTTGGTCGGGTAGTCGGGTAGTCGCTTGGTCGGATGGTCGGATGGTCTGATAGTTGGATAGTTGGATAGTTGGATAGTTGCTTGGTTCGTTAGTCTAGTTCTTACGCATCACGAATTACGAAATATGTAATCTGTGATGCGTAATTCGTGTAAAATGGGTCAGTTCGTTCAACTTATAAAATCTTAAATCGGAAATCCATAATGCCTCAAACTCAAATTGCATGTCCGCGTTGTAAACAGCTAATTCCCGCCAATGTCGAGCAATTGTTCGACGTAACCGCCGACCCGCAAGCCAAACAACGACTGCTGGGCGGGCAGGTCAACCACGCCCGCTGTCCCTACTGCGGCTATCAGGGACGCCTCGCCACGCCGGTGGTGTATCACGACAACGAAAAGGAACTCCTTCTCACCTTCTTCCCGCCGGAACTGGGACTGCCCGTCAACGAACAGGAGCGCATGATCGGCCCGCTCATCAAACAGGTGATGGACCGCCTCCCGCCGGAGAAGCGCAAGGGCTACCTGCTCAAACCGGTCGCAAACCTTACCTATGAATCCATGATCGAAACCATCCTCGGCGGAGAAGGCGTCACGCCGGAGATGATCAAATCGCAACAGGAGCGCGCGCAACTTATCGAGCGATTGATGCAGGTCACATCGAAGGACGTGCGGTCGGAACTCATCAAACAGAACGCGAAGATCGTTGACGAGCAGTTCTTCGCCCTCTTCAGCCGCATCGCCCAAAGCGCCATGAACAGCGGACAGGAACAAGCCGCGCGCATGTTGATTGACATTCAAACCCAACTGCTGGAGGAAACCGAGTACGGGCGGCAGTTGAAAGAATCCGTCGGGGAACTGGAAGCGGTTCAACACGAATTACAGGATGCGGGTCAGGGCCTGACGCGCGAGAAATTGCTGGACTTCGTCCTCGCCTCGAAAACGGACGGCAGACTCCGCGCCTATGTCTCGCTGGCCCGCCCCGGCATGGATTACGTCTTCTTCCAAAACCTGAGCGAAAAAATCGAGCAATCATCCGGCGAGGAAAAAACCCGCCTCGAAGGCATCCGCGAGAAACTGCTCGGCTACGTGGCGGACATGGACAAACAGATGGAGGCGCGCTTCAAGCAGGCGCAAGAGTTTATAGAGACGCTGCTCAAACAGGACGACATCGAAAAAGCCGTGACCGCCAACCTGAACAAATTCACCCAGGACGCGGCGGACATCGCCCAGCAAATGCTCAAACAGGCGGCCGAGAAAAACGAATACGAGCGCATGGGCAAACTGCAAAAGATGATGCAAGTCCTGCAAGCCGCCAGCGCCCCGCCGGAGATCGCCGTCATCGAACAATTGCTTCAACTGCCGGACGCCGGGGCGGTGGAAAAAGCTCTGGCTGATAACCCGGAGATCGTCACGCAGGGATTGCTCGACACGCTGACCGGTCTCGCCGCGCAAATGGAGTCGCAAGCCGACAACCCCGAAGCGAAGGCGATGGGAGAGAACTTGAGCGAAATTTATAAAGTCGCGCTCAGGGCTTCGATGAAGAAAAACATGGGCTGAACGACGAACGAAGAATAGAGAAACGCCGCCGCAATGGAATCCCGCATCCTTCAATTGATCTCCGCCCTGCGCGCCGGCGGCGCGCGCATCTCGCTCGCCGAATCCGCCGAGGCATTTTCGGCGGTGAATTTGATGGGAGTCCAAGACCGCGAGCGCTTCCGGCTATCCCTGCGCGCCACGTTGATCAAGGATGCAAAGGATTTGCCGGCCTTCGACAAGTTGTTTCCGCTCTTCTTCGGCTCAGGGACTCCGCCGTCAATGGGCGGCGACCCATCGGACGATATGACGCCGGAAGAGGCGCAAATGTGGGCGGAGGCGATGCGCCGGTTCGCGGAGCAACTCCGTCAGCGGATGGAAAGGCTGATGAACGGCGAACCCCTCGCCAAGTCCGAGTTGGAAGCGTTGGCGCAGCTGGTCGGCTTGAACCAGGCGGATGATCTTCAATACCAAAACTGGATGGCGCAACGCATGATGCGCGCGCTTGCTTTCCCCGAAGTCCAGGAGGCTCTGCGCGAATTGATGGAACAACTCCAGCAGATGGGCATGAACCGCGAGCGCGTCGAACAGATCCGGCAGATGGTCCAGCAAAATCTGAAATCCATGCAGGAACAGATTCGGCAGTTTGCAGGGCAAAGAATCGCGGAAAATATGAGCGAGCGTCCGCGCGAAGATATCGTCGAAACATTGATGAACCGCCCCTTCCACGCGCTCTCGGATGCGGACAAGAAAATTCTACAACGCGAGGTAAAACGTCTCGCCGCGGCTCTGCGGACGAGAATAGCCCTGCGGCAAAAACGAATGAAAAGCGGACAGCTCGACCCGAAGGCGACCATCCGCGCGAACTTGAAATATCACGGCGCGCCGATGGAAATTCGCCGCAAGGACCGCGTAAAGAAACCGAAGATCGTCGTCATCTGCGACGTGAGCGCCTCCATGCGTTTTTGCTCCGAGTTGATGCTGAGTTTTCTCTTCGCCCTGCAGGGACAAGTCCGCAAGACCCACGCCTTTGCCTTCATTGACCATCTTGAATCGATCTCCGAAGATTTCACCGGCGCGAACGCGGACGAGGCGATCCAATCCGTGCTGTGGCGCATGCCCAGCGGACATTACAACACCGACCTCGGCTGGTCGTTGAACGACTTTCAATCCGGCTACATGGACACGCTCAACAGCGGCGCAACCTTGCTCATCGTCGGCGACGGGCGCAACAATTACAACGATCCGCGCCTCGATATTTTCTCGACCATGACCCGCCGCGCCGTCCGCACTGTCTGGCTCAACCCCGAACCCGATTCCATGTGGAACGGCGACAGCGACATGAAAAAGTACGCCCCGCTTTGCGATAATGTGCTGAAGGTCGGCAACTTGAAGGAACTAACCCGGGCAGTGGATGAATTAATGACCAGACAACAGTCGTGAAAAAAATCATCCGCCCGCGCATTGAAATTCCCTTGCCGTAAGACCGCCCGCCCAGCCGCTGCGAGTATAATAAACAGGAAGTCTGTTCGCCGGCAGGAATTGAACCATGTTAAAGATCTTGATCGTGGACGACGACGAAAAAGTAACCACCCTGCTTGGGCGCTATCTGTCCTCGCTGGGGTATCAGGTCACGACCGTCAACCAGAGCTCCAAAGCCATGTCGGCGGCGGCGCAGGTGCGCCCCGACCTTTTCATCCTCGACATCATGATGCCCCCGCCGGACGGTTTCACGCTCACCGGCATGTTGCGCGACGACTTCCGCTTTGCCCGCACGCCCATCCTGATCATCACCGCGCTCGATAACAGCAACAGCCGCGCTACCACCCTGGGCGCAAACGGCTACCTCGCCAAACCGTTCAACCTCGACGAACTCTCCGCCAAAATCGCCGAATTGGTCGGCGGGACCGATTGACCCTCTCCGAAAGCCGGGCATGGCGAAGATATTTCTCATTAAGCGCGCGGCAGAGAATATTTTTTTCAGGATAACCGAATGGCAAAAATTATGATGGTTGACGACGACAAATTGGTGACCGACCTGCTTCAAAAGCTCCTCAAGGCGGACGGATTTGAAACCATCGCAATCAACGACAGCGCCAAAGCCGTCGAAGCCGCAAAAATCGAAATGCCCGACCTCTTCCTGCTCGATCTGATGATGCCCCAACCGGACGGCTTCCGCCTGTGCAGAATGCTCAGGGAAGAATCCATTTTCACCAACACCCCCATCATCATCGTCACCGCCCTCGACGACAGCGACAGCCGCGCGGTCGCCTTCGGAGCGGGCGCGACCGATTATCTCACCAAGCCATTCCATCCCGGCGAACTAAAAGACAAGATCCTCGAAGCCCTCGAAAATTAAAAATGTTCATTTTTGCGCGGAAAAGACCGAAGAAAAATCCGTTACACGCAAGCGGAATCAAAAACACGCCCAAATTACCGGGCGTGTTTCTCTTTGACGGGACGCTTTACTTCAACGTGCGGATGAAAGCGACAGCCTGCCAGATCTGCTCGTCGGTCAACACACCCTTCCACGCAACCATGGAAGTGCCTTCCTTGCCGGTGCTGATGCGCCAGTACAGATAATCATCGCCGACCTGCGCCGCAAGTTCGGGAAGGTTCTTCGGGGCAGGATCCAACGCCGCCCCCGCAGGACCATCGCCATGACCTTCAGGTCCGTGACACGAAGCGCAGTTGGTGTTGAACACCTCCGCGCCAGCCGTAGCCGCATCCGCGCCCAAGGGATTGGTCATACCTGCATATTCCGCAGGGACGGGATCCAAGGCAACAGGTTCGCTTGAGCCGCCGCCGCAAGCAGCGATCAACACAGCGCTCAAGACCAACATTCCAAAAAAGACTTTCTTCATCGTAAACCTCCGGTTGAATTTTACTGGCGGAATTATAGCGAATATGTGAAAATTGTCACTGTGACTTTAGTTACAAAAAGTCATGACATCCGCCGACAATAGGCTTACCGTTTCGCCCTCGACGCCCGCCCCCGGCTCAGACTCCGCCCCAGCCGGGTTCTGTTTTCTCAAGCCTGCCCCGCCAGCCGACGACGACCGCGCGCGTGCGGTAAAATTGAAAAAATACGGCTCATCTGCAACCGATGTGCGGACGTTAGAGAACGTCCGCCACGCGCCGCGTGAGCGCGTAAGAGACGCTCCCTGGCGTCGACCCGCTCACTTTGCACATGAACTAAAAACACTTCGGAGCCGCGCGATGAAAATGAAAACCTGGCAGGCAATCCTTGCCCTGCTCATCCTGATCATGCTTGTTCTCCGCCTCGCATCCAAACCTGCGCCGGATCATCCCTATTATGCAAACGCGGAACGCCCGCTCGTCATCGCCCACCAGGGCGGAGACGGATTGTGGCCCGGCGACACCTTCTTCGCCTTCCAAAACGCCGCCGACCTCGGCGCGGACGTCCTCGAAATGGACGTCCACATCACCGCCGACGGCGTCCTCGTCCTCATGCACGACGAAACCGTGGACCGCACCACGGACGGGACGGGCGAGATCGAATCCATGACGCTCGATGAGATCAAACGCCTCGACGCCGGATACGACTGGTCTCCAGACGACGGAGCGACCTTCCCATTTCGCGGGCAGGGAATCACCGTCCCGACCATGGAAGAAGTTTTCGCCGCCTTCCCGAACCATCGCATGACCGTCGAGATCAAAAAGACGAACGCCTCGATCTCAAAACCGATTTGCGAACTCATCCGCAAATACAAAATGCAGGATAAAGTCCTGGTCGCATCCTTTTATGACGAACGGCTGGAGGAGTTCCGCGCGGAATGTCCCGAAGTCGCCACCTCCAGCGCCGAAGACGAGACGAGGAACTTCGTCCTTCTGACAAAAGCCTTTCTCGGCGGGTGGTATTCGCCAGAATTTCATTCCCTGCAAGTACCGGAGGAATCGGGCGGCATCGCCATCATGACCGAAGGCTTTATCCGCGCCGCGCGCGAGCGCAACCTTGCCGTCGAGCCGTGGACGATCAACGACGAGGAAACCATGCGCAGATTCATCGAATGGGGCGTGGACGGCATCATCACCGACAGACCGGATATCATGCTTAATATTTTGGGACGGCGATAACTTACCCTGCCGCCCTAAACGGAGTGAAACGAAACCGAAGGGCGGACGCCTAAGGCAAACCGGAAACTTATTTTATGGACACTTACACCCAACGCATCGAACAAATCCGCGCGGAAAGGGCGCAAAGTTTCGCGTCCGATCCGTTGAGCTGGCTGAACCTCGTCGGCTTGTTCTGGCTCGAAGACGGCGAAAACAACTTCGGCTCCAGTTCCGAGGCGAAGATCTCGCTCCTCCAATTCCCCCAGCCGGTCTGCGGGCATTTCCTCTTCAAGAACGGAAAAGTCACCGTTCACCCGACGGTCGAAATGTCCATGAACGGCGGCGGCGTCGGATCGCGCCCGTTGTTCACCGACAAAGACGCGAAGCCCGACCTGCTCGAGATCGGCAGGCTGAGCATAAAAATCATCGTCCGCGGAGACGCAACGCTCGTCCGCGTATGGGATCGGGAGGCGGAACTCAAAAAAGGATTCACAGGTTTCAATTACTACCCCGCAGACCCGGCGTACAAAGTCGTCGCAAAATATATCCGTTACGAACCGCCCATACCGACCATTCGCGTCGAGGGCATCGGCACGGAAATTTCAACTTTCTTCATGGGCAGGGCGGAATTCACCATCAATGGCGTGGACTGCGCGCTCGAAGCCGAACAAAGCGGCGACGAACTGCTTTTCAACTTCAAGGATGGGACGAACGCCGATACCACCTACGGCGGCGGGCGCAGATTTTATCTTCCCCCTCCCGAGGGCGACGAGATCATCCTCGATTTCAACCTGACCGACAACTGGCCCTGCGCCTATACGCCTTTTGCGACATGTCCCATCCCGCCGCGACAAAATGTCCTCAAGGTCCGCGTGGAGGCGGGGGAGAAAGTTTTCAAGTGACGGTGATAAGGAATAAGAAACCAGGAAACAAGACCAACCAAGATTACTCTTTCATCCTTCATCCTTCATCCTTCCTCCTTCATCTTTCATCCTTCATCCTTCCTCCTTCCTCCTTCATCCTTCATCCTTCCTCCTTCATCCTTCATCCTTCCTTCATCCCCAACCCACCTCACCCTGTCTTCAAACCCGATCCGCGCGTACGGTTCAGGCAAAACTTCGGGGCGGCCGATATAGATAAAACCGACAACATGTTGATCGGGAGCAAAACCGAGGAATTCCTTCACGTCGGCGTCGCTCGCCCACTCGCCCGTGCGCCAGATCGCGCCCAACCCCAGCGCGTGGGCTGCGAGCAAAATATTCATACAAGCCGCGGACGCCGCGGAAATATTTTCGACCTCGATCATGTTCGGCGCGATCGGCGTATCTGCGCCGACGACGATGATCAGCGGGGCGCGGAGCGGCAACGACCGGGTTTTGTCCAAACCTTCGGGCGGAGTCTCCGGCTTTCGCCGGGCAAGAGAAGCGGCGAAGACGTCGCCCAATTTCTTCAAGCCGTCCCCAGTCAATACCACGAAACGCCAGGGGCGCGCCTTGTGATGGTTCGGGGCTTGAACCGCGGCGCTCAACAACTTTTTAATCGTTTCGCGGGGCAACGGCTCGGGCTTCATTTTCTTCACCGTCGTCCTGCCATGTATCGCTTCGAATAGTTCCATTCATCCTCCAGGTGAATAGGACGCCTAAAGGTAAAATTATCTTACTGTGAAAATATTTTTCTCCGAAAGACACCGCAGCCATTTCCCGCCTTATGAAATCTTCGAGGGCGGCAAACGCCTGCCGTATTACGAAAACCCCGACCGCATGGATCGCATCCTTGCGGCTCTGCGGAAAACCGATTGGGCGAAGCTGCATGAGCCGGAGGATTTCAGACTCGACCCGATCCTTGCGGTTCACGACCAGGACTACATCCACTTCCTCGCCTCATGCTGGGATGAGTGGCTGGCTTCCGACCCCGAAGTTTCATCCACGCCGGAAGCGTACGCCTTCCTGCCCGCCACGTTTGCATTGAGACGAAACTCCCGCCCCGCCTCCTCCATCCGCGGACGCGGCGGCTACTACATCATGGACCTCTCCGCCTCCATTGTCGCCGGCACTTACCAAGCCGCGCTTACCTCTGCAAACATCGCGCTGAGCGCCGCGCATTCATCCTTTCTCCTTCATCATTCATCCTTCGCCCTCTGCCGCCCGCCGGGACATCACGCCGGGAAAGACTACGCGGCGGGATATTGCTTCATCAATAACGCGTCCGTCGCGGCAAACTGGCTTTCGCAAAAAGGAAAGACCGCCATACTCGACGTGGACTATCACGCGGGCAACGGCACGCAGGATATTTTCTACGAGCGAAACGACGTATTGACCGTCTCCATTCACGGCGACCCGGATTTCGAATACCCGCATTTCATCGGCTTCGCGGACGAGACCGGCGCGGGCGCGGGGCTTGGCTTTCACCGTAACTTTCCATTGCCAAAAGGCGCGGACGACGCCGTTTATCTCGCCGCGCTGGACGAAGCGTTGAATACGATCCGCAACTTCGCGCCCGAATATCTCGTCCTCTCCTTCGGCGCGGATATTTTCGACGGCGACCCGCTGGGGACCTTCCGCGTCACGCGCAACGGATTCAGAGAGATCGGCGCGCGCATCGCCGGGTTAAAACTTCCGACCGCGATCATCATGGAAGGCGGTTATGCAAATGAAGCCCTCGGCGATAATACAATCACCTTACTGGAGAATTTCAAATGAAAAATCGGGCTTTGTTTTTAATCGCGGCGATCTTAATCGCGTCGTGCAACGCGCCCTGGATTTCGGCGCCTGAAACGACAAAAGAGACCGCCACGCCCATCATCGTGCTGATCAGCGCCACGCCACAGCCGACATTGACGCCTTCGCTAACTTTTACCCCCGCGCCCACCGACACCTTCGCGCCGACCTTCACCCCCACGCCGGGCGCGCCGACGGCAAAGGTCAACAAACAGGCGCATTGCCGCTACGGTCCCTCCGCCGCCTATCTCCACGCCGCGGATCTATACGCCGGAGACGCGGGAACCGTGCGATACCGCGCCTTTTACAGCAACTGGCTCTATGTTCAATTCGACAAATTGACCTATTCCTGCTGGGTCGCCCCCTCGGTGGTGGATGTGACCGGCGACGTGAGCAAACTCCAACAATTGGAACCCGACCTCTCGCGCGTGGGCAGTAATATGTACGGACCCCCACAAAATGTTCAGGCATCCCGCAACGGAGACGAGGTGACCATCACATGGGATCAGGTGAAGATGACCAGCGACGACGATCGTGGCTACCTGATCGAAGCCTTCGTCTGCCAGGGCGGCGCATACATCTGGTGGACGGACGACCTGCCCGAGCAGGATCTCACCAGCTACGCCGTCACGGACGAAGCCGGATGCGCCGCGCCTTCATGGGGAAGAGTTTTCACCGTCGAAAAACACGGCTTCTCCGAACCGGCGGAAATTCCCTGGCCCCCGCCATAAAAAATGTTGTTTACCGCAGGGGCGACCCGTCAATCTCAACCCATACCTTGTTGCAAAGGAAGGGTCGCCCCTGCGCGATAATCGAACAGGCTCCCGTTTACGGCGGGAGCCTGTTCGATTCTTGTTTACCGATTTCGCAAAAGCTTAATCTATTTGATGATCCCCGCCTTTTTAAACGCGCCCTCCAAAACCTCGATGGTGACCGGTTTGATGATCATCGCCTGCGCGCCGCCGCGCATGACGTGCTGGCGCGTTTCGGGCTGATCGTCGGATGTGATGATGATGACCGGCACTTTCATCAGGCGCGGCTCGCGGCGGATGAACGCCAGCACTTCGGTTCCATCCACGCCGGGCATGTTGATGTCGAGACAGATAAAATTCGGCGCCATGTTCGCCAGCACAGACATCGCCGCGCTCGAACCGTATGCCACGCGCGCGGGCAGGTCGAGCAGTCCCATCATTTGTTGAAGCGCATCCGCCGTCTGGCGGTTGTCGTCTATGATCAAACCTTCGGTCATTCAGTCCTCCAAAATAATCGCGCCCATCACGGACACGTCGTAACCATTCAGCGTGGAAACCGCCTCCCGGAACCGCGAATCCGCCAACAGGTCGAAGAGAGGCGCGAGCAATTCATCCTCTGCAAACCGCTTTGGAATCACAAGATCGTAGCGTTCCTGAAAGAGCGGGATGAAATCCAAATCCAAAGCCTGGGCGGCGGCGGCGATGCCAAGCCCGCAATCGGCGCGTCCCGATGCGACCGCCGATGCGACGCCGAGATGAGTATACTCTTCCTGATTGTAGCCGAGAATGGATTCTTTGGGAATTGCCATCGAATCCAAATGATAATCGAGCAGGACGCGCGTGCCGGCGCCGCGCTGTCGGTTCACAATTCGGACTTTGGGCTGGGTCAGATCCTTCAAGCTTTTGATTCCCTTTGGGTTTCCCTTCTTAACGATCAAGCCCTGATCGCGCCCGACCAATGCGACGACCTTGACCGGAATCCCCGGCATGTAGTGTCGAATGGATGAAATGTTGTACGTCCCATCCCGCGGATCGAGCAGGTGCGACCCGGCAAAATGCGCCTCGCCGCGTTTCAATGCGATCAGCCCGCCCTGCGAACCGACATTGGCAGACGCAAGTCTGCGATCACTCTCCGCAAGAAATTGCGCCATGAGGTCGAGCGTCAGATCGTGCGAGCCGATGGCGAGGATCGTTTTTTCAATCTCGCTACGACTGCGATACGTCCGTACTTGAATTTTCTCGCCCGCTTCGACGCCTTGCGTCCCGCTTGGGACGAGCGCCAGCCCATCCGCCTGCGCCAGCGAGGTGATAACTCCCGCCCCGCGCGCGAGCGGAGTCGCCAGCAGTTTGCCGCCCACCCTCCCCAACACCACGCGGACAAAGTCGTCGTCGCCGGCGGGGGAAACCAGTTTGCGCGTGAGCGTGGCTTCTTCGACGGGCAATTCCAACGGACGCCGCCCCAGCCATTTGGCGATGACGGGTTCGGCGAAGATGTCAACGGTCAGCGCGGCGGAGACGGGGTAGCCGGGGACGCCGATGATGGGAACAACATCATTGCGGGGGGCATTCTCTCCCGAAGCAATCTGCCCGTTATTCGGGGAGATTGCTTCGTCGCTGTCCTTCGACTTCAGCGCAGAAAGCGCGCCTCCGCTCAGGACGCTCCTCGCAATGACACCGAGAATCACCGGATGGCCCGGTCGTACCGCAACTCCATGCACCAGCAAATTACCGAGTTTCTGAACGACTTTCGCCGAAAAATCCTCCGCGCCCGCGGATGAACCCGCGTTGAGCAGGATGAGGTCGTGCGTTTGCGCGGCTTCCCGAACGCGGTCGCATATCGAATCGAAGTTGTCCTTCGTGATCGGGTAACGGGTCGGTTCGCCGCCCATCTGCCGGATCTGCGCCGCCATGACCAGGGAGTTGTATTCGAGAATATCGCCCGCCTTAAGTTTCGAGCCGATGGGGACAAGCTCGCTTCCTGTCGGCAAGATTGCCACTTTGGGCTTGCGGGCTGTTTTGACAGATTGATGCCCCGACGCCGCGATCGCGCCCAGGTCGGGAGGACGAAGGACATGACCCGCGGGCAGGACCAATTGCGTCGCGACAATATCCTCCCCCATCGGGCGGACGTGACTCCACGGCGCTGCCGCCGCGCGGATGCGAATTGCCTTCGGCGCGCGAATCTCGGATGTGATCTGCCCGTCGCGGTCCAGCGACTCGACGTTCTCGATCGGGATGACCGCGTCCGCCCATTCCGGCAGCGGGTCGCCCGTATCCACATATTGAGACTCGGCGCCGACATGCAGAGTTATGGGGGAGGAAGGCAGCGCTCCGTTCGTCGAAACGGCGCGGACGGCGAAGCCATCCATCGCCGCAGCGTGATAATGCGGCGAGGAAACCTCCGCCCAGATCGGTTCGGCGGCGACGCGACCCAGCGCGTTTTCATCAAGCGGGATTTCTTCCATCCCAAGAACGCGCCACAAGCCCGCTTCCTGCAAAGCCTGACGGAATCGCTCCCGCGCCTGGGAGAGGGGGATGTCGTGAAGGTAGACGGACATACAAGTTTCGAGTTACAAGTTACAAAGTACGAGATAAAAGATACGAGGCGCAAGTTACGAGATGCGTTTTTCGCATCACGAATTTTCAATCACCAACTACCCCACCCCATCCATCGCCGCGCCCAATCGCTTCACGATCTCATCCACTTCATCTTCCGTGATCGAAATTGGGGGCGAGAACGCCAGCGTATTGCCAAGCGGACGAGAGCGCAACCCGTTCGCTTCGGCAGCCTTGAATATTTTCATCGCCATCGCAGGGTCGGCGGCTTTAGTGTTTTTATCGGAGACGATCTCCACGCCGCAGACCAGGCCCAGCCCGCGCACGTCGCCGACGAAGGAGAATTCTTCGAGTTTCTTCAAGCCTTCCATCAAACGCTTTCCCAACTCGCGCGCGCGTTGCGGATAATTTTCTTTTTCCATGATTTCAAGATTCTTCAACCCGACCGCGCACGCCATGGCGTGACCGGAATAGGTATAACCGTGCATGTAGGCTTCGGTATCGGCGGCGCTTTCCATCGTCTCGCGGATCTCGTCTGAAATCTGAATGCCGCCCAGTTGGGCGTACCCGCTGGTGACGGCTTTGGCAAAGGAGAGAATATCCGGCTTGACGTTCCAATGCTTGAGCGCGAACCATTCGCCCGTGCGCCCGAAGCCGGTGATGACTTCGTCCGCTATGAAGAGGACTTCGTATTTATCGCAAATCTTGCGAACGAGCGGAAAATAATCGTCAGGCGGGACGATCACGCCGCCGACTCCCATCACCGGCTCGGCGATGAACGCGGCGACGCTGTCGGCTCCTTCGCGGAGGATGGCTTCCTCCAACTCCCGAGCCGCCGCCTGCCCGACGGTTTCCCCATCCTTCAATTTGCCTTCATAGCGATACGGATTCGGCGCGGAAATGTGAAGATATCCTTCCGGCGCGGGAGCGAACATGACGTGATACTTTTCAAGCCCGGTGGCAAAAGTTGTGCCGAGGGTCACGCCATGATACGCCCCTCTGCGCGCGATGACCTTGTACTTGCCCGGCTTGCCTTTGCGCTTCCAGTAGTATCTCGCCGTCTTGAAAGCCGAGTCATTCGCCTCCGAGCCGCCGGATGTGAAGAAAGTCGTATTCAAACCTTCGTATGCGAATCCCGCAAGTTTATCCGCCAATTGAATGGACGGCAGGTTGGTCATGCCCGAAAAATTGGACGTAAACGCCAGTTCCCTCATCTGATCGTACGCCGCCTTGGCGAGTTCCTCGCGCCCATACCCGGCGTTGACATTCCACAGCCCCGCCATGCCATCCAGGATCTTTCGCCCGTCGGCAAGATGCAGCCAGACCCCCTCGCCGCGCTCGATCACCATCGGGTTGGCGTGCGTCTTGGGATGATAGGTGGGGTGTAATTGTCTTTTATCTTTTTCGATCCAGGTTTGGGTTGGGTTGGTCATGGGTTCTCCTGTAAGTCCTTTGTTTTATCATCATCGTTCGTTTCGAGCAACTCCCCTACCCCCTCTCCGCAAATCGGAGAGGGGAACTCGTTGATTTTTAATTGCAAGCCTTTAATTTTCAAATATATCTTTCCAAGAACAACTGGTAAATTCATTTCAACTTCTTCCGCGCTGGCTCGCATCACATTCAAACCAAGTTGCTCCGGAATTTCCGGGCGGCGAGGTCGGATTCAACCTGATTGACATGGATCGGACCACCCTCTTCGACCGCCAGCCGGTCCGTCGAATTATAAAAGTCAATCACGAATAACCCAATCAGCGGTTGACGACGAAACTTGATTCCATCCAGTTTCTTTCCACGCAACGCCTGCCAAAGGATAGACTCGCTCGCCGAAAAGTGGCGCTGGGAAAGGATTCCGCAATCTGCCGCCCTTCGGTATACTTCAAGTCAGCCGGGCAGGTTCGGGCAAATGTAGCCATTCTCCCATCCTACCCGACTACTTTTAAAACGTTTTCTAATAACTCCGAGAGTTAAATCGCTTCCACCGTTTGGCGCATCTGGATGGTGATTACGATGGCGGCGATCAACGAAACCAAGTATAGCGCGCCATAGATTGTGCGCAACAGCGGGATCGTCGGAGCGAGGTAAAAGAGCAGCGTAAACAACACGAACATGCCCATCTGAACATAGAACCATATCTTCAAACCGGAAAGCCTACCTAAATCTGCGCCATATCGTCGGGCGAGAGAAAGCAGCAACGCGAAGTACAAGCCGAAGAACAGAAATTCGGCTGTGTCCAGCAGGGTCTGAAGCCATGCCGGGACGGTGAACCATGACCAGAAGTTCAACTCATATTTGATGGGCCACAGTAATTCCACGCCGTTGAACCATAAGATCAGGTCTACAACAATGTGCATGAAGATTCCCGCGCCAAGCCCAACGCCGAAGTTATTCCACTTCTGATTTCGAGCGACAGCGCCAATGATGTAGAACAAAATGACCATGGCGGCGATGGTGAAAATACTGTGCGTGAACGTGCGATGGAGACCATGAGTATCGGCTTTGGTAATGGTGGCGACAGCAACCGCAATGTTATCCAGATCGGGAAATATATTGCCCAGAACCAGGCCGAGCAACAGCCATTCCTTTTTAGGCATCCATGGTCGAGCGACGATTCCTACGATTGCGTGCATTCCATTCTGCGGCATAACATCCTCCTTGACAAGTAAAAGACTTGAAGATTACAACCCTTATTGAGCGAGAAAGTTTCCCGCATTTCTCCCGTATGCGCGCAAAGGTTGACAATGCCCCCGCTCAAACCGCCGTGCGAACAGTTATTTGTATTCGGCTAAAGGAATTTCGACGGATCAACAGGCGGTTTCTTTGCAATCGCGGCAACAAAATGGCGAGGGCAATTCTTGACGCCATATTCCACAAAGGGTTCATAAAAATATAATTTCCCTCACCCGCCGCCGAGCCATGTCTTTGCGAGGGCGCTCTTGCTCTTCGCCCGAAGCAATCCACTCGCTGATATGGAGATTGCTTCGCCGCCAAAGACCAAGAGCGGCGGCTCGCAACGACATTGCGGGAAGTTAATTATTTACAGACCCAAAGTTCCCGCCAACGGGAGCAAATAAAGGCAAAGGTCGTTATTGCAAGCCAGTTTTTACAAGGCGATTTGCCAAAGCATAAATTCTGTGCCAGAATAGGCTTGTCGAAAAAGCGGCGCGTTTGGCGTTTCGCCCGGCAATGTAAACTGTCGGGCAACCTGGCGGATTTACAAATGAATCATTTTGAAATCGTCGCTCATTGATGTCGCGCGGTTAAAATAGTTTTTGGCGATCGCCAAAAACACTGTTCTTGCCCGCCCACAAGCAACGCTGGACGCCCGCGCAGAATCCAATAAAGGGAACCATGAAGACATTTCCGCATTCCTTTTCAGTTAGAAAAAATTTCATAATTCTTCTTCTGCTTACCATCAGCGGCATTGTAGTAACATGCTGGCTATTATTAATGCTGTTCGTGATCATGATAAATGGACCAATCTTTCAGGATAAAAGTCAAATATCCCTTGACATATTCATGGTCTTTCTTTTTCCGTTTTTTCTTGCTCTTATCACAAGCGTCTTTTCTCTTATTCTTACTGCCATCGCGCGACAAAAATGGTGGATATCCATACCTTTATCAATCCTCCTGCTCGGATTGCCGCTCATCGCCTATACATTCACATGGCTCGCTTCCTGGATCGCCCGTTTATTCTATATCTCCACGCCGGAAGACGAAGAACGAACTAGCGACCCGACAGTTTTAAGAAAGGAAAGGGATCGGCAGAGGAAATCTGTTACAGTTGTTTTGCTGAAAAACCACTTGACAGGAGATCCTCATG
>WBZR01000859.1_pt1:30000-43789 | contig 43789 bp, 39 predicted proteins | sample 5204231 | NCBI WGS metagenome assembly WBZR01 (sample SAMN12412403, study PRJNA552823) | activated sludge metagenome | isolation source: activated sludge from anammox sidestream of wastewater treatment plant... | place: USA: Virginia | collected 2017-08 | reverse complement strand
GATTTGACGCGGCGCAGCACCTCCAATCCATCCACTTTGGGCAACTTCAAATCGAGCAGGATGACCTTCGGGCCATTTTCAATCTGGCGCTCACGGTAAGCGCCGGTCGCGAAGATGAAATCCAACGCTTCCGCGCCATCTTTCGCCACCAGCACGTGATTGGCCAGATTGTGTTTCCCGAGCGCGCGCAACGTCAGTTCCACGTGCTGCGGATTGTCTTCGACCAGGAGAATCTCGACCGCATCGGCGTTCACCATGATTTTCTTCCTCTGCGCGGGAGCGTGAAATAGACGGTGGCGCCCGCGCCCACTTTTCCTTCGGCCCAAACGCGCCCGCCGTGACGGTTGATAATGCGCTGGACGAAGGCCAGCCCGACGCCGGTCCCGGGGAACTCGTCGTCGCTGTGCAGCCGCTCGAAGACGCCAAAGAGCTTGTCGGCGTACTTCATCTCGAACCCCACGCCGTTGTCTTTGACATAATAGACATTGTGATTTTCTCCCTCCTCGGCGCCGACTTCAATGACCGCGACTTCCCTGGGACCGGTGAACTTGATGGCGTTGGATAAGAGATTCATCAGCGCCTGGCGGATCATGGATTGGTCGCCGTGGGCCGGAGGCAGCGGTCGCAGATCGAATTGCAGCTTTCGCTCAGGCATTGTGGCGGTCAGCTCGGCGCAGACGGCGCGGGCGAGTTCGCTCATCCTGATCTCCGCCGGGCGCATCTCCTGGCGTCCCAGCCGGGAGAATGCGAGCAGGTCGTCAATCAACTGCCCCATGTTCTGCGCATTACCGCATATGGTTCGCAGCAGCCGCTGGCCTTCCGCATCCAACTCGTCGGAGTAATCCTCCAACAACATCCGCGAGAAGCCGTCAATCGTCAGCAGCGGCGTGCGCAGGTCGTGCGAGACGGAGTAGGAGAAAGCTTCCAACTCCGCCGTGCGCTCGGCCACGCGCTTTTCCAACTCTGCGGCGTGCTGCCCGATCTGTTCGCGCAAACGCGCTTGCTGGACGGCGATGGCCAGACCGTCAGCGATCCCTCGCGCGATTTCCAGGTGTCTGGCGGTGAGGTCGCTCGCGCAATTTGTCCCCAGGCTCAGCGAGCCGATCAGTTCTCCGTGAACCAGCAGCGGCACGATGAAATAATACCGCCGCCCGGTCGTTTGCATCTCACGAACGGCGGGCACGGAGTCGGGCGCGTTCAGCGCGTCCAGCAAATAAGTTTCACCGCGTTGCAGCGTTTCCGAAATGCGGTAGGCGAGGTTTCCGTAAGGTTCGAGCGGCAGACGTTTGCCGGCCTCGATGTCGCGCTCGGCGTCTTCATCGGTCGCCAGCACCGTCGCCTCATCGGGCGCGGGGCCTTTCAGCGCAACGGTGATGCGCTCGGCGGGGACCAGTTCACGCAGGCGCCGCAGGGCGACGCGGGCGATCTCCTCAGCCGATTGCGCTGCGAGAATCGAGCGATCAATCTCACGCATGATTCTCAGCCGCTCCACGGACTGCCGCAGCGCTTCGTCCGCGCGTTTGCGCTCGGTCACATCTCGGCACACACAGATCATCTCGTTGCCTTGCAGCGCCGCCAGCGACACTTCGACATCGAACACAGTTCCATCCCGCCGCTTGCCTGAGAGTTCTCCCCGCCATCTCCCTTTTTCCCAAAGCTCGGGCATGGCTTCCTGCTCTATCCGTTCGATCTCATCTTCAACATAAAGCTGTCTCCAGGTCTTGCCGATGAGTTCTCCGGGACGGCCGTAGCCATAGATTTTTGCGTGCGCCTCGTTCATATACGTGTAGGCTTCGTCGGAATTGAGAATCGCAATGCCATCCGGCACGGTTTCCATCGCCGCCAACTGTCGCGCGCGAGCTTTCTCAGCCAGTTTGCGCTCGGTGATATCCGTGACGCTGCCCCGGATGAGGTTACGCTCAGCGCCGGGCAGGCGCATCAAACGCACCTCGCAATGAATATCCTCTCCCGCCGCATTGCGATGGAACCACTCGAAGACCGGCGCGCCGCCGTCAAGGGCTTCTCGTATCTTTTCCGACGCCAGTTCGCTCGCCGGACGGCCATCGGGCGCCATCGTCGGGCTTAGGTCAGTCGGACCCAGCTTGAAAAGTTCCTCTCTGGCAAGCCCGAAAAGCCGAATGGAGTTTTCATTCGCATCCACAAACCGGCCCGTGTCCGCGTCCACAACCAGGATCGCTTCGGGCGCGCTTTCCACCAGCGCGCAATAGCGCTCCTCGCTCACCCGCAGCGCCTCTTCTACTCGTTTGAGATCAGCCAATTCCGCGCTCAGCAGTTCCTCGCGGCGCTCCTGTTCGCGCGCCACGATTTCGCGATAGTTGCTGAAGAAAGCCGCCAGGCGCGGCTCTTCGCGCACGAGCGTGGCGAGCAGTTCCATCGTCCGCGCATCCGCTTCGTAGGAAATCTCCGGGTAAGATTCAATCCACAAATGCGCCAGCTTGACGAAGGAGAGAAAACGGATGAGATGCGCGTGACCCTCCGTGCCCAACAGACGCCGCAGCGCCGCGCGACAGAGAGCCGCGCCTCTGCTGTTGAGGAAGCTGATTTCGGCGCAACAAAGCAGCGCCCGATCCAATTTGGAGCCGGGTTCGGGCCAGACCGTCAACGGCGCAGACGCGGCGGCGAGCGCTTGCAGCGGCTTTTCAATCTCCGCTTCAGTCGCGGGCGTTGGGCTTTCCAGCACGCGCGCGACCTCGCTTGCGCTCTGCCCCAGGAACCGCATCAGGCAACTATGAGTGACCAGACAGTAAGGCGTGGCGCAATAGCGCGAAAGCCGCACGAAGAGCTTCTCTTTGAAAACCGCCGGCAGCGGATTGTTGATATAACCGTTGAGCGCCTGTTGCCACAGGCTTTCGAGCGTTTCGGGCTGATCGAGCGCGGGCTGGAAAAAGCTCGGGAAAAAACCGAACAGGCGTTCGATCTCGGCCTTGATTTGCTCACTTGTTCGTCCGGTTTGCATCAGGAAACTCACGGCAGCGGTCCCGGTTTTGAATTCTTTATCGTCGGCTCTAGTCGAGACCTGGAAATTTGCAATCACTCAACAGGAATTGCCGTGCCAGATTATCGTTTTTCCGTGACGGAGCCATTAAAAACTCTGCCTGCATAGGCTTAGGGAATTGCTGGAAATATCCGCAGACAGATTGCTGGCAAATCGCCGATACGATATTTCGTAATTTCACGAAATATCGTATCGGCAGGCAGTGTCTTCACTCATAATGGGCATGCGACTCGATCACCTTTCCGTGATCGCCAAACACAAAGAATTCGGCGCACAACTTGCCGCCGCGCCCTTTGTAGTAAATGACGACGCTCTCCACTCCACCTAGAGCCGCGATGAGTTCGAAGCGCAGTTCGGGAAGCGCCGCCAGGGCTTTTGACCAGTAAGCGCCTACAGCCTCTTTGCCTTTCAGCCTGCCTCCCGAACCGGGAATGAACTGCGCCAGGAACGGCGACGAGAACTCGAAGGATTCGTCGTAATGCGACAGGATGCGCGTCATGTCGTGGCTGTTCCAGGCCTCGATCCATTCCGCCGCGAACTCTTCGTAAAACCGGCTATCCCGCATGGCTCTTCATTGACCTCCCAACTTTTTGGTATGCGATGGCGAAGAGTGTTCCCAGCGTCAGATCAATCAAACCTGTCACGAGAATCAGGCCGGCAAGGCGACCTTGCCGATAGAGCGCCAGAGTCGCCAATCCGTAGCTGAATTTTTCGACCACCGCCGCGATCATCAATGGCCTGTAACGCTGCGGCTCTCTGGCAATAATCAGGAAGCCGATTTGCCAGGCGACGGCTACGCCGATGAAACCATAATAGTATTCCGGATGATTGATGGGCGGAGGGAAGTCCACGCCATTCTTCGCTTCCAGAAAATACTGTGGCAGCAGGGCGAGCAACCCGTAAATCCCTGCCAGCAAGTAAACCCACTTGGCAAATTTCATACTCAATTCTCCTCAGTAGGAAACAGCACGTTCATTCAAAAGAAATCTCTGTGCCACATGGCCGCCGGGATGGATTGAAACCGTGAAAGGTTTTCTCCGCCGCAGGCTTAGGGGGAAAGTCGGGAAAGGTAGAGGCGAGTTGCGCGCAAGCCTTCCCACACGGCATTTCGTGGAATCACGAGATGTCGCACTTACTTCGCCTTTGATAAAAAGCCGCTGCCTTCGCCCGGTTTCCACATACCGCCATGCTGCACCAGCGGCGCCCGTGATTCTTCGTCACATCATAGAAGTAGATCACACACTCAGGGGTTTCGCATTTCCTGAGATAGGCGAGATTGCCGTAACAGAGCAGATCGGCGGCGGCTTCGGCAATCGGCGCAAGCAGCCGTCCGGGGTCATTGAAATCGGTGTGGAAGCGCTTCTCGAAACCGCCCTCGATGCGTACGACTTCAGCGTAACCATTCTCTTCTTTCATGATCCGGTTGATCGCTTCAAGCGCCGCTGATTCGATCTTCGCCCCCTGCGCCGCGTCAACGATCATCCCGCGCAACACGTCCCGAAACTTCAACGCGAGTTTGAAAGCCTGCGCCGCCTTCGACCTGCCGCTCCACTCTCGAAGCATGGCTCTGGCTTGCGATAAATTCAGCAGCTCAGCTCTCACCGTCCAGGCGACCAAATCCTCGAACGATTCCAGCAACTCCTGCGACGCGCCGGTCACACGGATCCGGGTGTTGACGAAATCAACGCTCAGATTGTTTCCAACCAGGTAAAACTTCGACGGTTCAAGCTGTCGTTTCATTTCAGACCTCCCAATCAAGCCTATTTAAATCCCTCGACATGTTCAATGTCCGCACGCCTTCACCGTATTTCTCATACTCTGAGAAAAGAAAAAAAGTTGGGGGGCGCGGAATAATACCTAACCTGCAAAACATTGTATAGGTGGTTAGAGAAATACGGGCTTGGACGCCAAGCCGAAGCGAATACAAGGAGAGGATTCACGATGAAAAGATTTACAGGAAAGGTAGCAGTCATTACGGGCGGCAACAGCGGCATCGGGCTGGCGACCGCCAAAGCGTTCGCCGCCGAGGGCGCGAAGGTTGTTATTTCGGGGCGCGATGAGCAAACGCTCGCCGCCGCGAAGCGGGAGATCGGCGGCGATGTTCTGGCCGTGCGGGCCGATGTCACGAAGTTGAGCGATCTGGACAGGCTCTTCAGCGAAACCCGCAGCCGGTTCGGTGGCATTGACGCGCTCTTCGTCAACGCCGGCGTCGCCAAATTCGCGCCGCTCGCGGAAACGACGGAAGGCCTTTTTGACGAAATGATCGCCACTAATCTTAAAGGCGCATTTTTCACTGTGCAGAAAGCTTTGCCGCTTTTGAACGACAGCGCCTCCATCGTCGTCAACACGACGACCATTCACACGCTGGGCCTGCCCTCGACGAGCGTTTACGCGGCCAGCAAAGCGGCGTTGCGCTCACTGGCGCGGACGCTTTCCGCCGAGCTTGTAGAGCGAGGCATCCGCGTCAACGCGGTCGCGCCGGGACCGATTGAAACGCCGATTTACGGGCGTTTGGGACTGTCTGCCGAAGCCGTGCAGGAGATGGCGGCGGGCGTTCTGGGCCGCGTCCCGATGCGCCGTTTTGGCAGCGTGGAAGATGTCGCCAACGCCGTGCTGTTTCTCGCTTCGCCGGAATCGAATTACGTGCTCGGCGTTGAGATCGCGGTGGACGGCGGCATGAGCCAGCTTTGATACGGATCATTTGAAAGGTCGCCCTTTCGGACGCAAACAGTTTTGCGGAAAGGGCGACCTGAAAACAATCCAAAAACAATCAGGAGAAGAAGGATGAGCAACCAGTTTTCACAATTGACACAAGTCACCTATAACACAGTCAAGGTTGACGGCCTCGACATCTTCTATCGCGAAGCGGGCGATCCGTCGAAGCCAACGATCCTGCTGCTGCACGGTTTTCCCACGTCGTCGCACATGTTTCGCAATTTGATCCCGGCGCTGGCGGACAGCTTCCATCTCGTAGCGCCGGATTATCCGGGCTTCGGGCAGAGTTCCGCGCCAGCGGTCAATGAGTTCAATTACACCTTCGACAATCTGGCGAGCGTCATTGACAAGTTCACGGATGCGATCAGGCTGAAGCGGTACAGCTTTTACGCGCAGGACTACGGCTCTCCGGTCGGGTTTCGTCTGGCGTTGAAAAATCCAGGGAAAGCGCAAGCCCTGATCGTGCAAAACGGCAACGCCTACGAAGAGGGGCTGTCAGAGGCCGCGGCGCCGCTCAAGACTTTCGGCGTAACGCGCGATCCGAAAACCGGTGAAGTGTTGCGCGGTTTTCTGAAACCCGAAGCGACCAGATTTCAATATACGGAAGGCGCGCGCAACCTGCATCGCGTCAGCCCTGACACCTGGACGCATGACCAGGCGCTGCTCGACCGCCCGGGCAACGCGGAGATTCAACTCGCGCTCTTCGCCGATTACTCGTCGAACATCAGATCATACCCAGCCTGGCACGAATACCTGCGCAAACATCAACCGCCGACGCTCATCGTCTGGGGCAGGAACGATCCTTATTTCAACCTGAAAAACATTGACGGTTTTCGACGCGACTTGAAAAACGTCGAAGTTCACCTGCTCGATGGCGGGCACTTCGCGCTTGAGGAATACACCAGCGAGATCGCCGAACACATCAAAGAATTTTTCGCTACGCAAAAGATCAGGTAGCCGGATCGCCACAAAAACAAACCGCGATGAAAGAATCGAAAATCAGAAGGAGAAGAAAATGAAGGCAGTTCAATTACAGAGCTTTGAAGGCATCAAAGGGTTGAAGTTCGTAGACATCAGCAAGCCACAGCCAGAGCCGGGAGAAGTCTTGATTCAGGTGAAGGCGGCTGGGATCAATTACGCCGAGGTCGAGCAAATTCATGGAAAGTACCCCACCTTTGGCAAGGAACTTCCCTTTGTCATGGGTTTCGAGGCGGCGGGAGTTGTGGCGGAGGTGGGATCAGGCGTCACTCAGATCAAAGCGGGGGATTCTGTGACGGCGCTCGTTTCGAGCGGAGGCTATGCGGAGTTTGCCGTCGCTCCGTCTCAGGCTGTTATTCCTATTCCATCAGGGGTCAGCTTCGCCGAAGCGACCACGATCCCAATTCAAGGAATAACTGCATACACGCTGCTTAAATATCTGGTGACGCCGGTCGCCCACCAGAGTCTTCTCATTCAAGCCGCAGCAGGCGGAGTGGGACTTTACCTGGTCCAAATCGCCAAACTCTTCGGGATTGAAAACGTCATCGCTCTGGCCAGTTCCGATGAAAAACTCGATCTGGTGAAATCGCTGGGCGCCGATGCCGTCGTCAACTATTCCAGACCCGACTGGATGGAGAAAGTGAAGCAGGCCACTGATGGGAGAGGAGTGGATGTCGTGTTGCAAATGTCGTCGGACCGGATTGGCGCAGAGAGTTTCAAACTCGCCGCTCCGGGCGGAAGAATCGTTCTCTTCGGTTCAAAAAACTACCACGACACGATCAACACAGAGCAGGTTCGACAACTCATCTGGCAAAACCAAACACTGGCGGGCTTCGCGTATCCCGCTCTTCCGCCTGAGCAAGTGGCCGAAAGTCTCCCGGGCTTTTTAAGGCTGATCGAGGAAAAGAAACTGAAAATCTTCGCCGATCAATCTTTTCCTTTGGCTCAAGCTCCGCAAGCGTTTGAAGCATTGCTCAGTCGCAAGACGATTGGGAAAGTAGTTCTCACGCCTCAGATGTAAATCGCGAACTCACAGGGAGCTGCTCCCGGCGGCCCGGCTTTGACGAAAGCCGGGCCGTACGATTTTCCAAGAAGGAACGAAAGAGATGTCACACCGATTTTATGAACTGACCTTTACGCCGGGCGTCAATGCGGCGCAGGAGCATTACGGTTCGCGGCGTAACTACGCCAAAGTTGAAACGGGCGAATCGGATTTTTCCGGCTTGACCGAAGCGGAGATTGAATTCATCGGGGCGCGCGATGGTTTTTATCTGGCGACGGTGGGCGAAGGCGGTCAGCCCTACATCCAATATCGCGGCGGCGGGCGGGGATTTTTGAAAGTGCTGGACGCGACCACACTCGGCTTCGCCGACTTTCGCGGCAACCTGCAATACATCAGCGTCGGGAACCTGCGCCGGAACGACAAAGCCGCGCTCTTCCTGATGGATTATGCCAACCGCCAACGGTTGAAAATCCTGGCGCGCGTCGAAGTCAAAGACGCGAAGGAAGCGCCCGAATTGATTGAAAAACTAGCCGTGCCTGGTTACCAGGCTCGCATCGAGCGCGCGATGATTCTGCGCGTTGAAGCCTTCGACTGGAACTACCCACAACATATCACGCCAAGATACACGACCGAGGAGAGTCAGGCGCTGATCGCTCCGCTGTATGAATATATCGAAAAGCTCGAAGCCGAAAACCGGCGCCTGCGTGAACAGATCGAACAGCCGGCGCGGCGAAATGGGTCTTGAGCTTTCTCAAACAAAAGCCGCTGCCAACCGCCGCACACCGTCTCTGATTTGTCGCGCATTCACCGCCGCGTAGCCGAGCAACAGGCCGCCGCGCGTTATCGGTTCCGTGCAGAAGGCGGATAATGGAGGGGCGTCAATTCCAACGGCGGCAGCCCGTTCGGATGCGACCCGGTCACTGAGCTTCTCAGGCAGCCAGCCGACCAAATGCATCCCGGCTTCGGCTGCGGTCACGTCCAGTAATCCGGCCAGATCGCGGCGTGCGGCGCTGAGCAGTATCTCCTGCCGCTCCTGATACAGGGCGCGCATCCGGCGGACGTGACGCGCGAAATGCCCCTCCGCGATGAAATCGGCGAGCGCCGCCTGCTCAATCGAGGGAGAATGCCAGTCAGCCAGAGCGCGAGCGGCGCTGAACGCATCAACCAGGTCCGGAGGAACAACCATGCAACCCAGACGCAAACCAGGAAAGATCGTTTTACTGAAGCTGCCGATATAAATCACCCGGCCATTCTGATCGAGTCCTTGCAGGGATGCGAGCGGACGCCCCGCGTATCTGTACTCGCTGTTGTAATCGTCTTCGATGATCCAGGCGGAGTGGCGCTGCGCCCACTCGATGAGCGCCAGGCGGCGCGCCAGACTCATCGTGACGCCGAGCGGGAACTGATGTGACGGCGTGACGTAGACCAGCCGCGCCTGTTTGCGCCGTTTCAGACCGGCGGACAAATCAATCCCCTCGTCGTCCACCGTCAGGGGAACGACCCTGGCCCCGGCTGAAAGCAACACGTCTCGCGCCCTCGGATAGCATGGATTTTCAATCCAGGCCACATCATCAGGATCGAGCAGAACGCGCGCGGTCAGATCGAGCGCCTGCTGCGAGCCGGCGACGATGACCACCTGATCCGGATCACACCGCACTGCCCGCGCCGCTTTCAAATATGCGCTGACGGCTTCGCGCAAAGGCCAATAGCCGGCCGGGTCCCCGTAGACCAGCAATTCTCCTGGCGGGCGGCGCAACCGGTTGGCTGTCAGTTTAGACCAGACCGCGAACGGAAATTCATCCACGGCCGGCAGACCCAATTGAAACGCGTGTGGCCTGATTTCCGCCTGCGCGCCAAACGTTATATCAGTCGTCGAAACCAGCAATTGGCCACGCCGCGAGAGAGCACGACGCCCTGGCTCGGATGAGACAGCGCGCCGGCGCCCGTCATCATCTCTGGCCCGCAACATTTCGTCGGGGAGCGTCGCGGCGACATAGCTTCCCGACCCGACTTTTCCCTCAATGTAGCCTTCAGCAAGCAATTGCTCATAGGCATTCACGACCGTCATCCGTGCGACGCCCATTTGCGCGGCCAGGGCGCGAGTCGAAGGCAGTCGCGCCGCCGCGCCCAATTGACCGGACAAAATGGCTCGCCTCAGCCCCTCGTACAACTGGCGATGAAGCGGAGCGGAGGAAGAGCCGGGCGGAAGAGTGATAAATGGGACCGTGATGGTCGGCTTTGCTGTCTTCATTTCGCTGCTCCTCGAAGTCTCAAAATGGTCTAGTCCCCACAGGACAAAATGGCACTTGCCGCTAGACCATTAAAGTATAAGATGAAATCGAGGCTGACGGAAACCTCGTAACCCAAAACCGATTCGGCAATTGGATCGGCGAGGAAAATGATCGAAGGTTATTTGCAGGAAAAGGAGAAGCAATGACACAAAGAATTGATCCTGGAAAGGTTGCGCCTGGGGCGCTGCAAGCGATGAATGGACTGGAGAAATACCTGAACAAATCCAGCCTGGAGCCTTCCCTGTGTGAATTGGTCAGGCTGCGGGCGTCGCAGATAAACGGCTGCGCCTATTGCATTGACATGCATACCAAGGACGCAAGAGCCAGGGGCGAAACGGAACAGCGTCTTTACGAGTTGGTGGCCTGGCGTGAAACCCCATTCTACTCGGAGCGCGAGCGGGCTGCTCTTGCCTGGACAGAAGCTTTGACGCTGATCGCCGACAACCGCGTTCCGGACGAATTGTATGAACAGGTGCGCCGGCATTTCAGCGAACAAGAATTGGTTGATTTAACGCTGGCGGTTGTCGCCATCAACGGATGGAATCGAATCGCCATCAGTTTCGGAACCGAACCAGGAACTTACCAGCCTGCATCTCACTAAGGAGAAGAGCAATGACACAGAGAAGTGATGAAGGGAATGTCGCGCCGGGGGCAGAAGCCTTCCAGGTGCGGGACGACGGCATCGGGGAGACCGTCATCTGCGCCACTTGCGGCGTACAACGCCAGGTCGTCAGCGCGCAGACCTGCCCCGTGTGCGCGGACGAACGTCAGTACCTGCCGGAGGGCGGCCAGCGCTGGATCACGCCGGAGGAGCTGGCGCGGCGACATTACAACACTATGACCGAGGAGGAGCCTGGGCTGTACTCGATCCGCACCGCGCCGGCATTCGCGATCGGCCAGCGCGCGCTGCTGCTCGCAACGCCCCACGGCAATGTGCTGTGGGACTGCCTCAGCCTGGTTGACGACGCCACCATTGCGGCGATCCGCAGCAAGGGCGGGCTTGCAGCGATAGCGATCTCGCACCCGCACTTTTACGGCGCGATGCGCGTGTGGAGCCGGGCGTTCGGCGGTGTACCGGTCTGGATACACGACGCCGATCGCCAGTGGATCCCGGATCCGGCCCCTGAGATCCGGACATGGTCAGGCTCGACCAAGCCGCTGCCCGGCGACCTCACGCTCATCCACGTCGGCGGCCACTTCGATGGCTCACAGGTTCTGCACTGGCCTGCGGGCGCCGGCGGTCACGGCGTGGCGCTTGTCGGCGACAATCCGAACGTGTGCGCGGATCATCGCTGGGTCACATTTATGCGCAGCTTCCCAAACTACATTCCGCTTGCCGCCGACGAGGCCGAGCGGGTCGTCGCCGCGCTCCGCCCGCACGCATTCGACCGGCTGTATGGCTGGACGCCTGAGCGAGTGATACGCCAGGACGCCAAGCGCAACATCGAGCGCTCGCTGATTCGGCACGTCCGCGCGCTGCGCGGTGAGCACGGCGCGGTGACGTGGTCGGCGCGCGCCTAAATCGAGCGGCGCAAAATTTAGCAGACAGCCTCAAATGCAAGGAGAAGAAATGACCAAGACAACTCAAGCGATCATGAAGTCGAACGCGGATCTACACCCCAGGCTGCGGGCGCGCGTTCTGGATACGGAAATCAGCTATGCCGCCGTGGGCGAAGGCGATCCGATTGTATTCCTGCATGGGAATCCGACTTCGTCCTATCTTTGGCGGAACATCATCCCGCACGTGGCAAATCTTGGCTGGTGTCTGGCGCCGGATCTGGTGGGAATGGGTCAATCGGGCAAGGCGCCGACCGGGGCCTATCGTTTTGAAAACCATGCGCGTTATCTGGACTCCTGGTTCGATTCGCTATCCTTGATGAAGAACGTCATTCTCGTGCTGCACGATTGGGGTTCGGCCCTGGGGTTCCACTGGGCGTTCCGGCATCAGGAGCGCGTCCAGGCCATTGCATATATGGAGGCGATTGTTCAGCCGCGTCGCTGGGAAGATTTTCCAAATGGCCGCGACGCCATCTTCCGCGCGCTCCGCTCGGAGAAGGGCGAACAGCTTGCGCTCGAAGAGAACTTCTTTGTCGAAACCGTCCTGCCCAAGAGCATCATCCGTCAATTGACCGAAGAAGAAATGGAGGCCTACCGCGCGCCGTTCAAGAGCCGGGAAGACCGAATGCCCACGCTGGTCTGGCCCCGCGAACTCCCCATCGCGGGCGAACCGGCCGATGTCGTCAAAATTGTCGAGGCCTATGGCGAGTGGTTGTCCGGAAGCGAGTTGCCAAAGCTCTTCATTGCCGCCGAGCCGGGAGCGCTGCTGGTTGGCCGCGACCGGGAATTTTGTCGGGCCTGGCCCAACCAGCGCGAGGTAACGGTGAAAGGAATCCATTACATCCAGGAAGATTCTCCCGCCGAAATCGGCGCTGCCCTGCGCGACTTCGTGGAAGGCGTGCGGACTGGCGCATTCGGATAAAGCAGATGACTCCGAAAGCGCAGATGCGCGTTGAAAGGCCGCCGCGATTGGCGCGGCGCCGCCCGCCTCGGCGCCGCCTGGTTGATGTCGCGGACTCGGATTATCAAGCTTCCTTTTCCGCTAACCGGATCATCGTCGCCTGCATCATCGCGATTTGGCGTCTTGCCTCTCCTTCAATCGCGTAGACCTCTCCGGCGCAAACGGTCAGTGTGCGTCCGGGTTTTATCACTCGGCCTGTCGCAATGAATTTCTCTCCGCGCGCCGGCGCTAGCAGGTTCACTTTGTATTCCACCGTCAGCACGCCCGATCCCGGAGGCATCAGGCTGTAGGCCGCGAATCCGCAGGCCGAATCCACGATGGCCGTGACGATTCCCGCGTGCAAATAACCGTGCTGCTGCGTCAGGTCTGCGCTGAAATCCAGTCCGATTTCAACCTGCCCTGGCGCGACATTGAGCAGGTATGCGCCGATTGTTTCCATCACGCTCTGGCTGGCGAAACCTTGCCTGAGTTGCTCTTCGTAATTCGGATTCAATAGCTCAAACATTGGCATAGCCTTTTCTTTCGTCGCCCGCGCAAATTCATGCCCCGCGATGTGATGGGCGATGGCCCGCACACTCATCAAGTTCCCGTTCGCTACCCCAGCCCGCGTCAGCGCGTCGTCTCCAATCCTATTGAAGAATGACAATGTCGCCGCCCGCACCGTCGCCAACTCGTCGAGCAAGTCGTCGAGCGTACGCCGGTTCGCGCCGGAGTAGCAAGTATATTCGTATTGATCGAACCCTGGCAGTTCCGTGTCACTTTCTTTGCGCCGCGGGAACAAGACCATAACGAGCCATGACCGCCATAAGCTGCGCCCGATCCGGAGGTCCGGCCACATTCACGACAGCCGCAACGTCGTGGAAGTACTGCGCTCCAATATCCGGGGCAAGAATAATGAGCGCTCGCGCGGGCTGATCGTGAGGATTGCTGAAACTGTGGACGGAGCCCTTTGGAGTCTGCATCCATTCTCCCGGCCCCAGGTCGCGTGTCACTTCGTCAACCGAATAGCGCAACACTCCCTCGATAACATAGACGCACTCTTCGTTGTGCGTATGGCTATGCGGCGGGGGTGAATTCGACTCAGGGGGCACAAGTATCTCGAAGATCCCCATTGCGCCTTGCGATGTTCCATCGATCAGGTAATTGATGGATAGCTGCCCTACTTTGATCGTGTTCGACATGTATTCCTCCTGGTATTGTTATGTGGTCATCTCGGCGCATCTGTGCGCGTGTTGTAATCCCGGGGAATTAACTTCGCCGTCTTCACG
>WBZR01000859.1_pt1:0-25000 | contig 43789 bp, 39 predicted proteins | sample 5204231 | NCBI WGS metagenome assembly WBZR01 (sample SAMN12412403, study PRJNA552823) | activated sludge metagenome | isolation source: activated sludge from anammox sidestream of wastewater treatment plant... | place: USA: Virginia | collected 2017-08 | reverse complement strand
GCCGCACTTGAAGAAAAAGAAATGACGCCGACGCTGTAGCGTAACCAGCCACGGTTGCGCTGGCGTAGTTGGCAAGCCCTTTCGGCGCCACAAGGCTCTCTCTGCCGGCAGCGCAACCATGGCTGGTTGCGCTACTTTTCTTTTGCTTGAAAGCTATCGAAAGGCCGCGCGGCAATTACTGCACAGCCGCCGTCATGCCGGCTTGCGCAACCCGGTTGACAGGGATAATGGGGCCGACCGACTCCGCATCCCAGCGCAAGCAGTAAAGTTGCGGTTTGACCGTGTTACGACCGCTGACGAAACTCAATTCAGCGATCATCCGCGTTAGAGGGTTGGGTTCGAGTTTGCCGAAACGCGCCCGCGCCTGATAGGTCTGGCGCTCCGGCAAGCGCAGTTCGCGGCGAATCCGGTTGATGTAGTTTTCGCATGCGCCGGGTTCCGCGCCGTCGGATTCCGTGTCGCGCAATTGCCAGACGCCGTGCGCGAGTTCGTGCAGAATCGCCACCCCTGCGTCAAAGGCGCGGCGCGCCAACTCATCGCCGCGCAAGCGAGTAAAGTCGGCGAAATCGAGTTGCAACGAAGACACGCTGATGGCGGCGTCGGAGTTGAAGCTCCTGTAAGTCACCCCCGCTGTCAGACGCGCGAAGTTGATGGCCGGCGATGCATTGTGATTTTCCAGTTCGTAGACTTCCGCGCCGTCGAGCGCTGCGCCCAACAAGCGCCGCGCCGCCGCCGAACCGCCGTTGATGACTTGCGGCGCGGGACAAATCAGGAAACCCGCTTCATCGAATGCGAGCGATTGCCAGCCTGTTTTCTCGCGCAAACTTTGTAAGACCTGTTGGCGTTGGTTGGCGTTGAGTTGCCGCTTGCCCGGCGCGTTGCGCACGCCAGGACGGAAGCGCACGGCGCCGGCGCGCGAGTCGTCACTCGCCGCAATTGTTTTGCCGCTGCCGGCGCCCAGGCACAGCGCGGCGAGGGCCGCGCACACGACGGCCCGTAGGATCGGTTGAATACTCAAGTTATGCTCCTTCTCCTGCGCTGTCCGCGTTCGTGCGCGGACAAGCTTTTGTTGTTGATTTGCTACTACGGCAAAAAGATTGGTACACCGCCTCGCGGATACCCCGGCTCAAGGCTTGTCTTTACCCGGATTTTTCAAATTGCCTTGATTTCCGGCAATGATCCACCGACAGCTTTCCAGGGCCGAGCAATGCGAGTGTCAGTAGCCCAGCGAGATAGAGAAGGTTCATCTCATATCCGATCGGGCCAAACTCCGCTCCCGCCGCAGTCACCGCTTTGAGCCTGACCGACGAAAACCCATATTGAAAGTGAACGCTGAACATCGCAGTCAGCATGATTGCCGCCAGGGGGAGGCTGAGCGGGGCTACGAACGCTCCGGCCATCAGGCTGATCCCTCCGATCAATTCCAGGAGCGATGTCACCCAGGCCATGAGATGTGGTTGGGGAACCCCAATGGCTGTGAGAATCGTGGCGAAACTCGCTGGCCCTCGGCTGAGTTTCGCGTATCCGTGAGCCGCAAAGCCGAAGCCGATCATCAGCCGGAGCGGCAAAAGCGCCCAGCCTTGTTCTGAAATTTTCGATTGCATCTTCATCTCCTATGCGACCCACGCCGCATTCTGTAGAACCACGCGATACCCGTCCGGGTCTTCAAAGGTTCGCCCGCACGCCTCCCAATAGGGGTTGTAGGAGGGAACGGGTTCGTAGCCCGCCGCGCGCATACGCTCAATCGCCCGTTGCCATTGCTCCGCATCAGGGAGATAAAACACCAGCAGATTTTCCTGTGTGGCCGCGCGCCCGACCTGATGCCCGCGCTGGCGGGTGAATTCGAGGTGATAGCCCTGCTTTGGCTGGCCGAGCATGACCCCGTCAAAGCCCGCGTGATCGGTAAAGGCCCCCAGTTCCATCAACCCCAGCCCGTCACGATAAAACCGGACGACTTCGTCGAGACGATCCGTCGGTCGCGCGACGCGCAGGTGTGCTCCCTGAATCATGGTTTCAAGCCTCCTCTTCCAGTTCTTCTCGCTCGCGTGGTTGCCACGGTTCAGCGTTGCTCAAGACTCGATTGCCAGTCTGAGCAAGTCTTTTTGTTGAAGCCCATTTTCTGCGGCGCGTCCTAAACGTCCAGATACATCAGGTCCAACGTCTCGACGTAGCGCGCGCCGATTCCTTCGTAGAAGCCTCGCGCCAGCGCATTGCGGCGGTCAACCGTCCAGACCATCTGCCTCGCCCTGCTCCTGACCGCCACCTTGCGCGCCTCGCTCATCAGGGCCGCCCCGATCCCGCGCCCTCGCGCCGATTCGGTCACGTAGAGATCAACCACGAAGAGCAGTCTGCAAGCCGCGTCAGTGTCGTAGCCTGCGTGATGGAGCAGAAAGGCGACGACTTCGCCTGAGACCTCGGCGACCAGTCCTCCAAAGGCCGGATCTGCCCCGAACCCGTCCCGCTCAAGCGCCTCAGCGTCGAGCCGAAGTTCGGTCGTGTCGCCGAGGCCGCGCATATACCGGGCGAACTCCTCGACGAGCGCCGCCAGGGCAGGCACATCCGTGCGATGCGCCTCTCGGATGACGCATTCTGCGGAAGAGATCATTTTGATACCTCGAACATGCGAAGCCTCCTAACCTCTTCGTTACGCCTCCGCTGAAGGAGGAAGTCATCCGCAAGAAGCTGGGCCAGGGCGCCCGCGTCGGCTTCGATGAGCGCCGTGAAGAATTTCTGTTCCACTGCTTCCGGACTCTGGTTTTTCATATTCTTATCCCGCAGGCGTCCTGGCTTATCGCTTCAAAGCCTCTCGTAAAAGGGCCAGATGGTGATAACTATGCCGGACGGCGTGATCTTCCAGCATGAACTGGCACGTCAGCGGGGCATTGGAGTAGAGCGACACCGGAGCGACTCCGTCGAGTTCCTCGTCGTCGAGCGCCCGGATTGCGTCAGCGGCGGCCTTGCTATTTTGTCGAAGCAACTCCAACGCCGCCTTTTTGGTAATGGCGTCGTTCTCTCTGGCGTGCCCGGCGTTCATTTGGTGAACGACGTCCCAGGTCACGCCCTCCACCGGCTTGCCTTCGGCCAGTCTTTGGGCCAACTGAATCTCCAATGGGTAGACGGTGGCGACGTGATGCACGATGACGCCGACTTTGCGCCCGTCTTTGGGAACGCGGGTTTGCCACTGCTCGTCTGTGAGTTCGCTCGCAAAAGCTGCGAGCGCGCGCGCTCCGAGTTCGAGACGTTCTGCAAGGACATTAGTACGTTTGCTCATAATTCTCCTCGTGATTAGTAGAGTTGTTTTTGATTTGCGCTCCAGGTTACTTGATCGCAACCTTCAGCCTGTTAGCCTCATGGCCGTCAATCGTGACGGCCACATCCACTTCGCCGCGCCCGGCCAGGCTGCGCGGCAGCGACACATTGAGTTGATCCAGCCCGACGAACGATCCCTGCGGCCCGGCAAAGATCGCTTCCGCATTTACTCCGCCGATCTTCACGTCGACTGCGCTGAGCGCGCTTCGATTGCGCAGACCAGTCCCGAACAGAACCAGAAAAACATTGTCGCTCGGAGAATCCAGATTGATCGGCGCGGCCACAAATTGCCGCTTCTCTTCGTCGAAATTCACAACAGGCTCGAAGCTCTGCGTCCCGTCAGCCTTCACGCGCAGCGCCACACCGATCACCAAGCCCTGCCCGCTCGCGTTGGCCGAGAACAGGCCCGGCGAGACCATCGCGATCTGCGGGCTTGCGGCGGCCACCATCGCGCCGTCTTGAATGATCGTCACCAGAGCCTGTCCCGTCGCCGTGCCGGGCGGAACCTGAAAGTTGATCTGGCCGGGCGAGATGAAAAACAGAGGCGCCAAACGTTCAGTCCCCTGGCTGTCGAGCACGCTGACTTGCGTTCCGCCAAGCGTCGTCGGCAAGGGCTGAGTCGTCGCCACTTCAGTTGATTTCGCCAGCCCGCTGCCGAACGCGGCCACGATGGATTCGGTCGCCAACGATGTTCCGATGAAGCTTGCGGCGGAGACGCCGGCGACGGGCGCGGCTTGCGCGACCGTCACCCTGCGGCCTGCGACCGTCAGCGTCCCGCGACGCGAGCCGGGATTCGGGTTTTGAGAGACGGCGAACATCACCACGCCGTTTCCGCTGCCGTTTGCGCCTGAGGTGATCGTGATGAATGGATCGTTGCTCACAGCCGTCCACGCGCAGCCGACGTCCGCGTTGACATTGATCACGCCGTTGCCGCCCTGAGGCGAGAAGGCGTGATTGGTTGGCGCAACCGAGAACTGGCACGCAGGCGATGCGATCGTCAGCGTGTAGCTGCGGCTGCCCGGGCAGAGGTTGCTCAAAATGGTCGCGGTAATCGTGAAGCTATACACGCCCGCTGTGGTGGGCGCGCCCGTGATCTGTCCGCTTTGCGATAGAGTGAGTCCTGGCGGCAGCGCGCCGTCGGAGAGGGAAAATTGATACGGCTCCGCGCCGCTTGCCGTCACGGTTTGGTTGTACGAAGCGCCCACAACTCCGTCGGGCAATGTGGCCGGATCGAGCGCGATGGTTGGGCAAGCGGGGCTGATGAAGACGTAAGCCGAGCCTTGATTCGCACTCGCGCCGATGTCGTCGTTGACGGCGCCCACAATCACCGTATCGCCGCTGACGGCCACTGAAAGCCCGAATTGATCCAAAGCTGCGCCGTCGTTGGCGGTGAGTTTCTGTAGCGGCGTCCAGTTCGCGCCGCTGCGAGTGAAGACATACGCCGAGCCTTGAATCGCATTTGCGCCGATAGTGTCGTTCAACGCGCCGACCACCACGGTGTCTCCGCTGAGAGCGACCGAAGCGCCGAAAACATCTGTAGCCGCGCCGTCTTCGGCGATGAGTTTCTGTTGCTGCGTCCAGGTCGCGCCATTGCTATGAAAGACGTAGGCCGCGCCTTGCTGTTTGAAGGCGCCGTCTTTGTTCGACGCGCCCACCACTACGGTGTCTCCGCCGAGGGCGACTGATTTGCCGAAGCGATCAAAAGCCGCGCCGTCGCCGGCGGTGAGCTTCTTTTGTTGCGTCCAGGCCGTCACATTCCGAGTGAAAACATAGGCCGAGCCTTGATCCTCGTTCGCGCCGATGTCGTCACCTTCCGCGCCCACCACCACGGTCTCGCCGCTGAGAGCGACCGAAGCGCCGAAAAGATCATCCGTCGCGCCGTCGTCGGCGGTGAGTTTCTGCTGCGGCATCCAGACCGCGCCTCTGCGAGTAAAGACGTAGACCGAACCTTGAGCCCTGTTCGCGTCAATGCCGTCGAATGGCGCGCCCACCACCACGGTGTCTCCGCTGATGGCGACTGAGACGCCGAAGATATCGCCGGCCGCGGCGTCAGCGGCGATCAGTTTCTGTTGCCGCGTCCAGGTTGCGCCGTTGCGAACAAAAACGTAGGCCGCGCCCTGATCCTTGAAGGCGCCGTCGTTGTTCGACGCGCCCACTACCACGGTGTCGCCGTTGACGGCGACCGAACGGCCGAAGCCATCATTGGCCGCGCCGTCATCAGCCATCAGTTTCTGCTGCAACGTCCAACTATCTCCGCTGCGGATGAAGACGTAGGCCGAGCCTTGATCCGCGTTCGCGCCGATATCGTCGCGTGGCGCGCCCACCAACACCGTGTCGCCGCTAATGGCGACTGAGGAGCCGAATTCATCATCGGTCGCGCCGTCATTGGCGACGAATTGCTGTTGCTGAACGAGATTGCCTGCGCGAATGACGAAGACATAAGCCGCGCCTTGATTCTTGTTCGCGCCGATGTCGTCGCGTGGCGCGCCTACCACCACAGTGTCGCCGCTGATGGCGATGGCTGAGCCGAAGAGATCATTGGCTGCGCCGTCATCGGCGATGGGTTGCCGTCGCTGCGTCCAGGTTGCGCCGTTGCGGGAAAAGACATAGACCGAACCCTGGTCCAGGCTTCCGTCAATGTCGTCATCCTCGGCGCCCACCACCACCGTGTCGCCGCTGATGGCCACTGTGACGCCGAAGAAATCAACAACCGCGCCATCGCCCGCAGTGAGTTTCTGTTGCTGCGTCCAAATCGCGCCGCTGCGGACAAAGACGTATGCCGATCCCAGGTCGAAGTTCCCGCCGATGTCGTCATCCGGCGCGCCCACCACCACGGTGTCGCCGCTGATGGCCACTGAAAGCCCGAATTGATCGCCGGCCGCGCCATCGTCGGCGGTCAGCTTCTGTCGCTGCGTCCAGGCCCCGCCGCTGCGGGTGAAAACATAAGCCGAGCCTTGATCGAAGTTCGCGCCGATCTTGTCCGTAATCGCGCCCACCACGACTGTGTCTCCGCTGATGGCCACTGAACGACCGAAGAAGTCGCCGGCCTCGCCGTCAATGGCGGTGAGTTTCTGTTGTTGTGTCCAGACCGCGCCGTTGCGAGTGAAGACGTAGGCCGAACCCTGATTGCTGTTCGCGCCGACATCACCGAAAAATGCGCCCGCCACGACGGTGTCTCCGCTGAGGGCGACCGAGAGTCCGAAAAAGTCGCCGGCCGCCCCGTCAACGGCGCTGAGCTTCTGTTGCAGCGTCCAGACGCCGCCGCTGCGAGTGAAAACGTAGGCCGAACCTTGCTCCGCATTCGCGCCGACGCCGTCCACCGGCGATCCCGCCACCAGCGTGTCGCCGTTGATGGCGACCGAGAATCCGAAACCATCGTTGGCCGCGCCGTCGTCCGCAGTGATTTTCTGTTGCGGCGTCCAGGCCCCGCCGTTGCGGGTGAAGACATAAACCGAGCCTTGATCCTCTCCTGCCACATCGTCGTCCGGCGCGCCGATGACCACCGTATCGCCGCTGATGGCGACGGCGGAGCCGAAACGAACGTTCGCCGCTCCATCCGCCGCTGTGAGCTTCTGTTGCCGCGTCAGGATCGGATTGTTGGCGGGCGCGGCGTTGATTTGAGAGCGCGCCGCCGCCAGCGCCGCCGCCAGCGAAGCATAACTACCATCGGTCTTGAGATGGCGAAGCGCCGCGTCACCTTGCAGCGCCGCCGTTTGCTCCGCTTGCGCAAGTCGCGGCCGGGGCTGATTGAACTGCGCCAGGCTCGTCGCCGCCGCAAGCAGCGCGCAAACCACGATCCACCGCAGTTTAAGCCCGCCCGCTCCCTTGACGAAAAACAGCGAATGTGAAATGCGATTGGTGAACTTCATCCTTCTCCCTCTCGCTCCCTCTCGAATTTTTAACGGCCTCAGATAGGGCGGCTCAGCCACTCGGTTTCACCTACTTGACGCTGATTTGCACTGTGTTGGCTGTCTTGCCGTTAGCCGTGAAGACAACGTCCACCACACCGCGCCCAATGAGCGAGCGTGGGATCAGGATGTTGGCCTGATCCAACCCCTCGAATCCCGGCGCAGGCGCGACGCCGACAAATGTGGACGCCGTTCCGCCGATCGAAGCGGTTACCGCCGATTGCGCCGCGGCTCGGAACCCTGTGCCGAAAGCGACAAGAACGACGACGTCCGTATCCGGCCCGAGATCAACCGGGAGGGGATCGAAGCGGCTGGTCGCCGCGTTGAACTGCGCGACCGGCTCGAAGGTGTCAATGTTATTTCTCCGGCGCAGAATCACCGCCGCCGCCACATCCTTCCCGCTGGCGTTGGAGGTGAACAATCCCGGCGCGACCGGCTCGATGGTCGCGGTTCCTTGCGCTGCGTCAACGCCGTTGCGTCGGACGGTGATCGTCGCATTGCCGCCGGCTGTGCCCGCCGGAATTAAATAATTGATCTGGGTCGGCGCGACGAAAAACAGACCGGCGGGACGTTCCGCGCCGTTAGCGTCTTTGACCAGGACTTCCACGCCGTCAAGCTGCGCCGGCAGCGGGACAGTGGTTGCCTGGACCACGTTCTGCGAGAGGCCGGTTCCGAATCCCGCCACGATTCCGTCAGCCGTGAGCGAGGCGTTGGGCGCGAAGCTGGCCGCCGAAACGCTGGCGATATTCGTGAGCGCAGGAGCAGGTTGGATGTTTTGACTGATCGTATAAATCGTGTCGCCGGTCTGATTGAAGTTTCCGTTTGCGGCGTTACCCGCGACGTAAAATGTCACACGCCCGACACTCTGCGCGGGAGCCTTCCACCGAAAAGTCCAACTTCCCTGGCCGGAAGACGTGGGCGCATTACCCTGTCCCGTGTGATTGATGTACTGACGTTGATTGCCATTAACGTTATTGGTCTGTGTTTGGGTGCGGCTGTCGTTTGGAATCAGATCACCGGCCCGTTTGCCGGTATCATCAATCGCGGTCAGTTGAAATCCGAATCGCAAGCGGCCGGCTTGGGCTAACGTAACAGTCAAAATGATCTCCTGATTCGGAGAGTAATTTGTTGGTAGTCCATTTATGCTCAGCGTTCCGCCTGTCGGGCCTCCGCTGTGGCATTCCCTACAACTCGATTCGCCGGGCGCGCCTGTCAATGACGGGAACGGCCCCGCGCTAAAAGCTTCGGCCGGAGCCCCGTTCAAGCTATAAATGGCGGATAACGCGGCCAGTGAAACGATTATCGTGAGTTTTAGTAATTGAATTCGCATGATCTTAAAGTTTTTCATTGAATGATCGTGAATTGGATTATGCGTAGGGATTGATCTCAGCGCTCGGCCGCAGCTTCACGCAGTCACAAAGGCGACGAGATCATTTAAATTTCCTCCGATTGCATCGAGAGTTACGCCGAGTTCTTCGCTGGGCTGGTTCTGACGATTGACCCAAAAGGTTGGATACCCGAATGACTTGGCGCCGGCCGCGTCCCATCCTGCAAAAGCGGCGAAGAGAATTTGGTCGGGTTTCAAACCAAATGCATCAAGGCCCATCCGATAAGCGCGAGGATCGGGTTTGTAGGCCTTCACGCGATCGGCGCTCAAGACATAATCAAATACGCCCTCCAATTGAGAGTTCCGAATTCCGGCTTCCAGCATCCTGACCGTCATGTTGGACAGAAACGCCAAACGGAGGCCGGCCTTCCCAAGCGAGCGCAGCGCGGCGGGCGCCTCCGGCCAGCAGCGGAGATTGAGGTAAGCATCCATCAAACGGGCGCGCTTCTCGGGTGTGAGTTCGACCTTGACCGCTTTCGCGGCAAAGACCAGGGCGTCGTCGGTGACTTGCCAGAAATCCGTGTAACGTCGCGACATCGTGCGCAGCCATGTGTATTCAAATTGCCTCGCGCGCCAGACGTTACTAAGATCAACGCCCCTCTCCGGGTATAGCTCTTCTACAAGCGCGAAAACGGGCCGCGGATCGAGAATCGGAAACGCATCGAAGGCAACGGCTCTGATCGCGCGTCGAAAACCGGCGGCCTCATTCGACAGGGTCTTCAGCGCCAGTCCGGAGGCGGCCATTCGGCGGATAAATTCACGTCGTCCGATTCCGCTATCTTGCATTGGAGCCATTCCTCCACTTTGCGATGAGTCCGTTTATAGCCATTGGCCAGGATCCCCCCAGGACGAGAGCCGCGAGACACGCGATATGGCTGAGCAGTTCGACCAGTATGGTTCGCCATAACCGGGACAATTCCACATCAGCGTCAAACAATGGTTTCACACTCCGAAAACTCAATCCTTCAATCGGAAGGTTGATTCAGTTCCGCCCGGCGTCACGTTCAAGGCAAGCTCTCGCGTCGAACATACCGCCGGGCGATAACTTGCCCTACGGTTTCTTCTCCTCCATCTTGCCATCCATCTTGCCGTCCATCTTGCTATCCATCTTGCCGTCCATCTTGCCGTCCATCTTGCCGTCCATCTCGTTTTTCTTGCCCTTCTTGCTCTTCTTGCTCTTCTTATCGTTCATCTTGTTGTGATCGTCCATTTTGCCCTTGTCCTTCATTTTTCCTTCATCGTCCATTTTCTCTTGACCGGCCATCTTCTTGCTTTCCATCTTGTCCTGAGCCGTAGCCGGCAGGGCTGGGATGATGAGCAGTGTGGCGGCGATGTACATAGCGCCAGTTAGTTTCAACATAGTTTTATTTCTCCAGATGTATTTGTTGATGACGCGGCGAAGCCCTCGCCGCAGGGAATACGCGTCTCGCGCGTTCACGTTGGCTAGAGTTGAGTGGCGAGTGGCAAGCGTGAAAATTCGGCGCCTGCCACTCGCCACTGCCGCTAGAAGATGAACTTCAGCGCAAGCTGAGTGTTGCGATGCTGCTCGACATTGTTGATGTTGTCGGCCAGTCCGCCGCGCGTCACCTGCACTGTGTTACTGGTGTTGCCGTCAATGTTGTTTGTGCCGCCGGCCACGAACAGGTTGGGATGATTGAAGAGATTGAAGAACTCGGCGCGGAATTGCAGCTTCATGGTCTCGGTGATCTTGAAGTTGCGGAAGAAGCTGATATTCCACGTTTGCAGCCCCGGCGCGCGGAACGTGTTGCGACCGAGCGTGTCGGTGAACGGGCCGTTGACCGACGGCGTGGGCGCCAGGCCCGTCAGATCGAGGAAGTCGAATGTGCCGCCGGCGCCGTTTGCCGGACGCGGCGAATCGAGCGTCTGGGCGAGCGGCCCCACTACACGCGGGCGAATCGCCTGCGACCCGTCGTTGTCCGCCTGGCTCGTGTCGAACACCGTGAACGGCGTGCCCGTGCGGAAACTCACCACGCCGTTTGTGGCCCAACCGTCCAACACCCACTTCAGCGGGCGATTGCCCAGGTTGCGCGCAAACGGGATGTCCCAGTTGAAGCTCGCGACGAAGCGATGCCGCACGTCGAAATCGGCGTTGCCCTTGTCGCCCGCCGGATTGAAAGCGTCCTGGAATCCGAGCAATCCTGCGCCGACGCGCGAGAGCAGGAAAGAATCGCCGAAGGTTGACGATTCGTTGTCAATCGCGTGCGCGTAGGTGTAGGCCGCCGTGAACTGTAAACCCACGCTCTTGATGTAGCGGCTGTCCACGCGCGCCTGCAACGAATGGTAGTTTGAATGGCCGTCGTTGCTGCGGAAGTTGATGCTGCTGATCGTCTGATTCAAGCGCCCGCTGCGGCCCAACAGCGCGCCGCTGCCGCGACGGTTGATGTTGTTCAGCGAATAGAGCTTGATGCCGTTCGACCCGGCGTAAGCGACCGAAGCGACGAAGCTGTTGGCGAACTCATGCTGGATGTTGGCGTTCCAGACGTTGGCGTAAGCCGTGCGCAGGTTCTGATCCAGCGCCCGCGCCGACGACGTGTAGCTCTGGCCCGACAAGGCGTTGAGCGCCGCGTACTGATCCACGTTGGCCGTGATCGGCGCCGCCGGGTTGTTGCCCGAACCGACAATCAGCACCGCGTAGTTCGGCGGATTCTGGATGACGTTGAAAAGCACGTTGCCGAAGTTGCGGTCGTAGAAGATGCCGTAACCCGCGCGCAGCGACGTCTTCCCATCGCCGAACAGATCGTAGGCCAGTCCGATGCGCGGCGCGAAGTTGTTGTAGTCCGGTTCATAGAACCGATCTTTCAAATCGCCGGTCTGACTGGTGGTCAGCGCAAACTGGCCATTGGCGATTTGTTCCAGCCGGTTGGCGCCCTCGCCAAGATAAAAATTGGCGTCGAGGTTCTTCTCGTTGTCGGGGCTGTGCAGGATGCCGAAGTATTCCCAGCGCAATCCGGCGTTGAGCGTCAAACGCGGCCTGATCTTCCAGGTGTCTTCGGCGAACCATGCCGTTTCGTTGTAGCGGAAATGGCGCGTGAAGCTCGGCGCGGTGAACGGCGCGTTAAGCGCCTGACCGGGCAGCAGCCCGTGCGGGTCAACCGCGATTTTGTAATCCTGCACGGCGCCGCGAATGAAATCCTGCACCGTGCCGAAATCGGCCGTCGCGTTCTGGAATGCGCCGAACGCGCGGTTGTCGCGGATGTGGACGTATTGCGCGCCGAACTTGAAGTTGTGATCGCCGCGCTGCCAGCTCACCGACGTGTAGCCCTGATAAAGATTCTGCGGCCCGCCGAACGGGATCGCCGCGCCCAGCGTGTTGGCCGTCGCAAAATAACCGGGCAACACAGTGTCGCCGTCGGTCTGACGGCTGATCACGTCGCTGATGAAAAAGCTTGGCGTGACCGGCGCGTCGCCGAGCGGTTGATCGTTGAGCAGCCGGTTGTAAACGAAGCGCGATTCCGTCACCAGCTTCGGCGACCAGGCGCGCACGAGCTGCAGCGTGAAGTTCTGGTTGCGATTTTTGCTCGCGGTGTTGAAGCCTTGATACGGGCTGATGCTGTTCGAGCCGAGCAGGTTCTCCACTCTTTCATAAGCGTAGCGGCCAAAGAGCGAGGTCCGATCGTTGAACGTGTGATCCACGCGCCCGGTCCAGAGCACGGTGTTTTGCGGCAAGCCGGCTCCGGCGTCGCGAGGAGCAACCGTCGTCACGCGGCCAAAAAGCGGCGTGCTGGCGGCAATCGGATTTCCGCCTGCGTCCACCAGCGACGTGAGGCCGAGATCGCCCGCCGTCAGCGTCCGGCCAGTGATCGCCGGCGCGGCGAATGTCGAGAAGATGTTTCGCGTCGCCGTCGAGGTGAGCGCCAGCAGTTCCGGCGTCGGGACGAAAAAGCCAGTGTTCACGCTGCTGCGCACACGCAGCCATTCAGCCGAGCCGAAGAAGAAGGTCTTGTCCTTGATGACCGGCCCGCCGGCTGAAAAGCCGAACTGGTTGCGATTGAAAAACTCCTTCGGAAATCCGTTCGCGTTGTTGAACGAATCGTTGGCCGCAAGCGCCGCGTTGCGGTTGAATTCGTAGACCGAGCCGTGAAACTGGTTCGAGCCTGATTTGGTGACGACGTTAGCGACGAAGCCCGCGCCGCGACCGAATTCGGCGGTGTAGTTGTTGCTCTGGACGCGGAACTCTTGAATCGCATCGAGCGGAACATTCTGCCCCGGCGCGCTGGCAAAGGTGTCGTTGTTTTCGCCGCCGTCGAGCACGAAGTTGGATGATTGCGAACGCAGCCCGTTGACGGCAAAGCCCGCGCCGCGCTGGAAGCCGGAGCCGCGATCAGGCCCGTCAGTCGCGCCCGCCGAGAGCGCAATCAGATCGTAAGGATTGCGCGTGATCAGCGGCAGTTCCGTCACCTGGCGCTGGTTGACGACGTTCGAGAGTTGCGCGTTCTGCGTCTCGACGGCGACGCCGTCGTCGCTCGCCGAGATGTTGACCGTCTCGGTTGCCTGACCGACGCTCAGTTGCGCGTCGGCGCGCAGCAATTGCGAGACCGCAAGCTGCGCAGCGATCTCGCGCGTCGTGAAGCCGCTGGCCGTGATGCGAATTTTGTACTGGCCCGGCGGCAAGCTGGGGAAACTGTATTCGCCCTGATTGTTGGTTGTGGTCGAGCGCGTCTGACCGGTCGCGCTCGCCGTGAGCGTCACGGACGCATTGGGGAGCGCCGATCCCGTCTGGTCTGTCACTGCGCCGCTGATCGAGCCGGTGAAAGATTGCGCGTAAACGGCGCCGGCGCCCGAAGCCGCCAGCGCAATGATGAAGAGCGCGCTCAAAAGCATCGCTCCGAAACTGCCTGTTGATTTTTGCTTTTGCCAGCTTAAGATAACTGGTTTCATTTTTACCTCCCTGAGACTGGATTGAAGATTAAGCTCCGGCCCCGAAGCGCCGGAGGCTCGTTGCGCTTTCCGGCGCATCCGAAAAGCGTTCATCCCAGCAAGCTGCCTGTCTGATTTATTCCTTCTCCTGTTTGTTCCTGGCGCTGGCGGTATTCATCGTCATACCTTCGGGCGGCTTCTCCCCCGCCCGAATTTCAATGCGAAGCCTGTGGCGATAGCCCCAACCTCACCGCGCCACAGGCTTCGCTCGAGCCATGCTCCCGCTTCAAAGTGTCGCCCTTGTTGGAAGCATGGCCAACTCGACCGTCGCGGCGACGGGTTTGTTCAATTCAGCAAAACGTTTGAGCTTCGTATTCAGCGTCTGCACTCTCAGCCCCAGCAATCGCGCCGCTTTTGTTTGATTGCCGGATGTTTGCCGCAACGCCGCTTCGATAATCGAGCGTTCGTAATCGTCAACAATGCGCGGCAGATCAACGCCGTCAGGCGGGATCGCGCGCAGCGCCGCGTGGCGCACACGGTCCGGCAACAGCGTTTCATCAATGCGCGGCGGCGGCGTGTTGGCGATCGCGTTCTCCAACACCGCTTCCAGTTCATCAATGTTCTGCTTCCACTCGTAGAACATCAGCATGTCCATCGCTTCAGACGTGATCTTGTGCGCGCTCTTGCCCAGACGCCTGGCGATCCGCGCGGCCAGATGAATGGCCAGGTACGGAATATCTTCGCTCCGCTCGCGCAGCGGTTTGAGTTGAAAGCTCGATGAGCGAAGCTGTTCAATCAGGCCATAAGCCAGGCGATTCTCGGTGGAGCGCGCTGATGAATCGTATTCGGTGGCGAAGATGAGGCGTTGCGTAATCGTTCGCCCCGACCGCGTGCGCCAGCGTTGCTCCTCGATGTAGGCCGCGAAGCGTTGCTGCAAGAGCGTTGGCAGCCCGGTCAGGTCATTGACGTAGATCGCGCCGCGCGACGTGTTTTCGAGCATCCCGCGCGGGCCAAAGAGCAATTGATGCAGCGTGTCTTCATTCAGGGCGCGGGCGTTGACGGCGAAGAAAGGCTCCTGGCGGAGAGCGCTCGACTGATGCAGCGCGCGAGCGATCTGCTCCTGCCGCAAACCCCGTTCGCCGACGATCAGCGTGGGATGGGAGACCGTCGCCTGGACGCTGATGAAATCTTTCAACTCGGCGATGTGAGGGCTGACGCCGATGAAGCAATCGAACTGTCGCGAAGAATCCGGTCGCGCGCCTTCGGCCACTTGCGATCCTCGCTGTGTTTGCCAACCTGCTGTGGTTTTCACATCTGTTCCGCTTATCATCGTCCTTCACCTCCTGGAAGCGCGCGCGGCTCGCGCGCCAGTCGCTGCGACTTCGCCGCCCTGATCAATTGTTCGAGCGCAGGCTTCATCCCTCTCCCCAACGCAAGGAACCGGGCGAAATCTATCTCGGCCTCGTCGTCCCGCCCCTCGATCAACCGCGCCAGCCCGCGATTTCCGTAAGCGGCTTGGAAATTCGGATTGATGGAGATTGCCTGGTTGTAATCGGCGATGGCCTGATCGAGATCGCCTTTGGCTTGCAGGGCGGCGCCGCGATTGTTGAAAGCCTCGGCCAGACGCGGTTCGAGTTTGATCGCCGCGTCGTAATCAGCCAGAGCCTGGGCGTAATCCTCTCGACCGACTCGGATGTTGCCGCGATTGTTGTAGGCCATGGCCAACCGGGGATCGAGTTGGATGGCCTGGTTGTAATCAGCAAAAGCCTGATCCACCTCCCCTTTGGATTTCCGGGCATTGCCGCGATTGACGTAGGCCGGGGCATAGTCGGGATAGAGAGAGATGGCCCGGTTAAAGTCGGCGATCGCCTCATCCATCTCTCCTTTGCGATATTGCGCCGTGCCGCGACTGAAGTAGCTTTCGGCGAAGCGCGGAGACAGTTTGATAGCCATGTCGAAATCAGCGATGGCCCCGTCCAGGTCTTCTTTAGCTTGCCGGGCGAGGCCGCGGTTGTAGAAGGCCGCGGCGATGAGAGGAACGATCGCGAGACTGCGGCCACGATTAACGATCACCTCTCTCAGTTCTTTCCCGGTCGAACGCGCGCCAGCCTCGTTCGAGTCGGCGCGCAGATCACCCTCAATCGCGCGTTCGAAATCGGCGATGGCGCCGTCCGGGTCTCCTTTGTCCAAACGCTGAACTCCGCGATGGAAGTAATCTCCGGCGGAGCGCGGAGTCTGCGCCCAGACGCCCGAAGCGCTCAGAGCGACAAGAAAAAATAACAACAGTGGAAAACCTCGCATTGAAACCTCCAACCAATCACTTTTTGTCGTCCGGGCGCCGATTCATCGCCCCTTCTCCCATTCGGCTTTGATTGTTCATCGGCGAAGAGTCGCGCCGCTTCAGGAAGGCGGCCACCTGCCAGATGTTTTCGTCGGAAAGCTGCCGGCCCCAGGCGGGCATGGCGGTATTCCGAATCCCGTGCTTGACGATCCAGAAGAGTTCCGCTTCGGCGTATTCGGACGGATGATCAGCGAGCAGTGGCGCCGGGGGATAAAAAGACGCGCCGTAAACGCCCGGCCCGGCGTTCGGCTTCCCGTGGCACTTCGCGCACATCTCGGCGTAGATTTCCGCTCCCGCGCTCAAGTTCTCATCGGTGGCGGGCAACGGATTGGGCTGCGCTCCGGCGTATCGCGCGACCGAGGCATGCAACGCCATGCCGAACAGCCGGGCTTCGAGAGCCGGCGGCTGCCGGTCGGCGTTGACTGGCACGGCGCCAAGCTTCATCACCAGGAGAGCGATCATCGCTCCGCCCACTACTATTGCCGCGACGCCGGTCAGTACTCCTTGAATAAAGGGCTTCCTCATCTGTGAACTCCTCGTTGCGGCTGCCGCGAAGGCGAAGCTATTCCGTGACCACCAGAGTTCCGGACATATCTTCGTGGCCGCTGCCACAGAACACGTCGCAGGTGAAGCCGAATCTGCCGGTCTTCTCCGGCTTGAAGCTGACTCGGCTCACCGCTCCGGGCTTGACATCAGTCCGCACGCTGAAATCGGGCAGGTTGAAGCCGTGCGCTCGATCTTCGGAAGTCAGTTCCAGAATTACCGGCGCGCCTTTCTTGACTGTGATCTCGCCGGGAGTGAACTCGAAATTTTTCGCCTTCAATTGGATTACCGTTTCGGTCGCGGGAGCGATCTTCAGCGCGCTGGCGAGCGTTGCGGTTCCAAGCGCGGCGGTCAGGGCCATCAGCAAAATGATTGTTCGATTCATGCGTCTATCCTTTCGTGACTGGTAGCTCGGTGATTTCATATTTCGCCTTTTTGACTTCGGCTTCGACTTCACGGAAGCCCAGACCTTTGTATGGAGCAGCGGGGTCCCACGGAACAGGCGCACGCTTCGGCGCGGAGCCGGGGGCCGGCAAAGGAAACATCAGCGATTTCGCCGCGTGATGCGCGATGTGGCCGGTCAGGTGGTGATGTTCCTGATGAATGTGTCCGTAAAAAACCGTGACGTTCGGGTACGGCATCAAGGCGTCAATCACCGCCGCCGCGTCGCGTGTCGCCCAATCCCACTGCGGGTAAAGATCGAAGAGCGGCCTGTGGGTGAGCGCGACGATGGGCGTGTCGCGTTTCAATCGCTTGAGGTCGGCCTGCAACCATTTCAGTTGCGCCTCGCCGATGATCGCCTGCGGATCGGAGACGTTATCCAGCACGATGAAATGCGCGCCCTTGTGATCGAAGCTGTAATGAAGGTCACCGAAAAATTCCTGATAGGCCTCGCCCCGGTCGAGCGAGGCGTCGTGCTCTCCGGCCATAAAGCGGACGGTCTTGACCTTGAGCTTGCTGACGATCTCTTTGAAACCGGCCAACCGCTCTCGCCGCGCTTTCGGATCGTCAGTGGTGTGAGTCAGGTCGCCGGTGAAGACGACGAAGTCGGGTTGCGTATCGAGACTGTTGACCGCCGCGACGGCTTTCTTCAATGTGCCCTGCGCGTCCGGATTGACTTTCGGACCGTCAAAGCCCCAGTGGGTGTCGGAAAGCTGGACGAAATAAAATTCCTCCGCCTTTGTTTCTTCATCTTTGCGCAGGCCATCTCCGAGAACGCGCGCGCGCAGTCCCGAAGCGAACACCACGCCACCCAGCCCGGCGAGCTTCAAAAAATCGCGCCTGTCGAATTCGTTCATGACTATCCCTCCTTGATTCGAGCCAACCACTCGTAAGTAATCTCCGTGCCGGATTGCCGCCGGGATGGCCTGAAGCTGTAGGACGCTTTATTCGCAGCTACTTTGGAGATTTGCCGAGGAAGTAGAGGAGGGTTGCGGGCGAGCTTTCCCACACGGCATTTCGTGGAGTTACGAGATGTCGTGGCGCTGGCCGCAGTGTTGGATTTTGACTGGCTGTTGTTACGATCCCGGCTGTGATGCTCGCGTCAATGCGGCAAACGCCAGGACGAGGAGGTCGCTTGCTTCACCTTAAGCATAACTTTCGCAAGAGCGATGATGAGAGCCGCCTCGCTGTCCGGGCGTTTGATTCTGTTCGGCCGATTGCCTACTCCTTCTCCGCCTGACGTTTCATGTGATGTTTGATCTTATGCATTGCTGCGACGCGATGGATTTCGGCCTTTGTTCCGCCCATTTCCAGCTTCTTTTCCATGCGCGAGACCGGTAGTTGTTCTCCGGTGTTATCGTCCGCGGACCAGATTTGATTGAGGAAATATTTGTCTCCGATCCGATTGAAAACCAACTCCGATTTATTCGGCGTCTGGTTTGCCTGTGTGGATTCGGCCAGGAACACGACCGACACGTGGTCGTCGGCGCTGCGAATCTCCAGCGCGTTCGAGTCAGCATCGTCAACCCGCTTGATCATGTATTTCCCAGCCGGAAGCCGCGTATTTTCGACCATGAATTTGAAAGGAATGTTGGCCACCATATCCGGGTCTTGCGCATAGACCTGGGAACTTCCCAGCGCCATCCACAGGCCCACGGCCATCAGCATCGCCGACATCATCAAAAGTCTGTTTTTCATATTTTCTCCTCTCTGGTTTTTGTCTCAGTCAAAGCGCCTGCGCGCGTGGACTGCCGACGAATTGATACTCTCTCAGTCGTTTTCATAAGCTCGGCGTTGACTTTAGCAACAACGAGCTAAGGAAGTCATAAGCAAGCTGTTAAATATCCATCAATGACGGACGGCCGGCGACATTTCAGTTCGCGCCTATGAACTCCTGATCATCGCGAGGCGCGATTGCCTGCGCGCCAGAGGCGCGTGTCTCCGACTGAACTGCATCCGCGCGCTGCTACCGCCGGGATTTTTCTGTCCGGCAGTTTCCTGTTCGACGCGGCCAACAGGAAACTACCGGACAGAAAAATCGGTTATAGCGCCTTCCCGACGCGCTTTAACAAGTGAACGAACTTGCGCCCGCCTGCTTCCGAGTAATGCGCGGTGACGCGCTCGCCTTCCCTGGCGGTGTATTCAGTTCCTTTGACGACGCCTTTGCCGGTGTCAACCATACAACGTTCCGTCAGATGCAAAGTCTCTTCCGCGCCTGCCGGTGTTTTGACGACTACGGTGCGCGCCATTTTGCCGGCTCCGACAACCGTGCCTTCGATCACCCTGGGCGCCTCCTTGCCGACATACTCGATCCCCACCGCCGTCTTCTCCGCGCCTTCACCCACGTAATGGACGACGACGTGCGAACCTTCCCTGCCCGCCAGCGCCGTCACTTTGCCGCCTTCCTTCAGACCATGCACGGTCGTTCGCCCGGTGAATTTGAGCGTCTCTTCGGTTCCGTCCGCAGTTTTGACGACTATCTTTCCGGCTTCGCGGTCAACTTTCCTGACCTCGCCGATGATGGCGTGGCCGGCGGATTGGCCTTGAGCCGAGACGCCAATGCCAAGCGCGATGAGCAAAGCAAAGGCGACTCCAATTTGTCTGAACATCGAAACTGACATCAATGGTTTTCTCATAACTTTTCCTCCTCTCCTCTAGCCGATTGTTGCGAGCAGTGGTTGAAGCTGACTGACTTGCTTGTTTCATTGCTTCGCCGCTCGCAGTTGGTTGTCTACCTTTGACCGCCGTTGCGCTTATTGCGCCGCGATTGCCACAAAGCTCGTATGTCCATTGCGATTGACCAGCAGCAGAACGGATTTGCCGCCCGCCTGCTTCATCGCGCGGTCGAACTCGGCTGTGTTGCTGACCGGCTTGCGATTGACTTGCTGAATGACATCGCCGCGACGCAGCCCCGCGTCATCCGCGCGGCTTCCGTCCTGCACGTCAGTCACGATCACGCCGCTCACGTTCGAGGGCAGGTCGAGTTGGCGCGCGATCTGCGGCGTCAGGTTTTCGACCGACAAACCGTCAGGTGAACTGTTCTCCGGATTTCCGTTGCTGGCGGCGGTTTTCTCGTTCGGCAGTTCGCCGAGCGTGACGCTGATTTCGCGCGGAGCGCCGTCGCGGATGACCTTCAGCTTCGCGCTTGAGCCGGGAGCCATTTGGCTGATCTTCAATCGCAGTTCGCGGCTGTCTTCGACGCGCGCGCCGTTAAGTTCGGTGATGACGTCACCCTGCGCCAGACCCGCTTTGGCCGCCGGACCGCCGGACGTGACTTCGCCGACGAGCGCGCCGCGCGCATCAACCAGGTTGAACGCTTTGGCGATCTCCGGCGTGATGGGTTGAATCAGCACGCCCAGGTAGCCGCGCGTGACTTTGCCGTTCTTGAGCAGTTGATTCATCACCGTGCGCGCCAGATTGGCCGGCACGGCGAAACCCACGCCCTGATTGCCGCCCGCGCGCGACAGGATCGCCGTGTTGACGCCGATCAGTTGGCCGATGGTGTTGATGAGCGCGCCGCCCGAATTGCCGGGATTGATCGCCGCGTCGGTCTGAATGAAATCTTCATAGTCTTCGATGCCCAGATTGCCGCGCCCGGTCGCGCTGATGATGCCCATCGTCACCGTCTGGCCGACGCCGAACGGATTGCCGATGGCCAGCGCGATGTCGCCTACCTGCGTTTGCGCTGAATCGGCGAACGCGAGCGTCGGCAGATTTTTCTCTTCGACTTTCACGACGGCGATGTCGGTCTTCGGGTCAGCGCCGATGACGCGCGCTTTCAATTCGCGGTTGTTGGAGGTGTAGACCTTGATGTCGCTTGCGCCCTCGATGACGTGGTTGTTGGTCAGGATGTAACCGTCAGGGCTGACGATGACGCCCGAACCCAGCCCCTGCTCGCGCTCTTCACGAGGCTTGCCAAACGGGTTTTGCCGTCCTTGCCCGAAGAACTGGCGGAACATCGGATCGTTGAAGAGCGGCGACAGGCCTTCGTCAGCGCCGTTCGTTTTGACGACTTTGGTGGACGCGATGCTGACGACCGCAGGCTGCGCGCTTTTGACAACAGCCGCAAAGCTCGTGGCCAGGGCGGCCGTTCCGCTCGCGCCATTGCTGGCGCTGACCGTAGGAATCAACGACGGCGCCTGGCGCCGGGACGCGGAGCCGATGACATTGCCGAGAACAAACGCAGCGGCCAGCGCGGCGCAGATCGCAATCGCGATCAATCTCTTTCCGGTAAATCGTGGTTGAATGTTGTTCATAATTCTTCTCCTCAGTTGATCTGAAAACTTGACGTAATCACTTTCTCGCCAGGCGATCACAACTCCTCTCTGGCGGCTCTTGCGCCGAACGCTTTGTTGAATGGCAATGGATGTGCCACAAGCGCCACCGCCGGGACGCATGCCACATCAGCCCATGTTCATCGCTGTTTTTTTTGCAGGCGCTGGCCTTCTGGCTGGTAATGCTCGGATACAGTTTTCATTTGTGATTCCGGATCGGGCCGGATCGGGATGGCGGTTTTGTCGAAAGACTGAGGTTTGTGGCGATTCTGCCGCGTCGCAACCCATCGCGTCCAATCCGCCACGCGATCACACGCTCGATGAATTTGTGGAACCCGGTAAATACAGCATTATCGAGCCTCTCTCGCAAAACCCGGCCATCCGGAGGCTGGCACATCGGTTGCACAAGCAGCAAACGTGAGCGCGGCAGCCGGCAAGCGCCGATAAAGACTGCGCCCGCATAGTGGCAAGCATGGATACTTTTCATCTGAAGAAGAAGGAGAATTGCTATGAAGAAGACGATCGCATCACTTTCGCTCGCGGCCCTGCTCATGGGAGGCGCTGCCGTCTTTGCGCAGACCCCGTCAACCAATCAATCGAAGCCGGCTGCGTCGAGCATGACCGCCAAATCGAACACGACCACAAAGAAGCATCGCAGACACAGAAGGCATCAGGCGGCGAAAAGCATGGCGGCCAAACCGAGCAAGTAATTCTTGCGCCGCAACTCCGGCTTCCGTCATCGCCGTCCAACAGCCCTGGCGCTTGCTCGACAATTGCGGAAGCCGACTCACTTCTCAATAATCCCAATAGATTCCAAATCTGATAATCGCGAAGCGTTTGGAGTGGGACGTGTCACCGCCGCACTCCAAACGCTGCCGGAATTCGGCAAGGGAATCGCCGAAGCCATTCGCGGTTTCAAGCAAGGCGTCATCGAAAGCGAGCGCTAACAGCCGGACGAAGTTTCAGCTAAACGGAGCGAAGGGAAAGATTGATCGCGTCCGCCGAAGGCCGCAGGAGTATCTGGCTATGTTTCCAGCTTGTAGCGCGTCTCGGCCAGCCGATACAGCCTTCGCCACACCAGCCGATTGATCGTCACCACCATCGCAGCCATCACCACGGTAGCCGCCAGCAGCAGATCGAAAGCGCCTGTGTCCGTCGCGTGGCTGATGGTCGCGCCCAGGCCGGTGGTCGAGAGAATCCGGCCTTTGAAATGGAAATACTCCGCGATGATGCTGGCGTTCCACGCGCCGCCCGCCGCCGTTACCATTCCGGTGATGAGATGAGGAAAGATGCCCGGCAGGATGAGCAGCCGCCAGCGATCCGCGCGACTGAAGCGGAAGACACTGGCGGCTTCTTTCAGATCGGACGGAATCGCTATCGCCCCGGCGATCACGTTGAAGAGGATGTACCATTGCGTGCCGAGCAATAGCAGCAGCACCGAAGCGATGCCCAATCCGCCGCCCACTTGAATCAACACAAGCAGCACGACTGGAAAGAGCGCCGTGGCGGGCACTGAAGCCGCAATCTGCGCCAGCGGCTGCGCCACTCGCGCCAGCCGCGGATTGAAACCGATCTTGACGCCCGCCGGAATCGCCCACGCCGCGCCGATGAGCAGCGCGACGCTCACTCGCAGAAATGTAGCGACCGCGCCGCGCGCAAGCTCTCCAATTTCTCCACCGGACAAATGCGCCATCAGCAGGATCGCTTTCACCACCGCATATCCGATGCCGGCGAGCGCAATCGCCGCCAGCGCGCGCGCCGCCCATCTCGTCCAACGCGAAGCTGGCTCCGACTCGGATCGGGCGTCAGCGCGGCGGGCGAAGAAGAGCGTGATACGCTCGTTCAGCGGCGCCACCGCTTTGCGCTGGAAGAAAGCCAGCGCGTTTGAGAGGCGTAGCATATCGAGCGCCGCCGAACGCGGCGTGACCGCGCTTTCAACCTGCTCGAATTTGAACTTGTCGCTCCAGGCGATCAACGGACGCCAAACCAGTTGGTCGAGCATCACGATGACGCCGATCATCGCGCCGAGTCCCCAAAGGATGGCTTGCGTGTCGCCCGCGCTCGCCGCCGTCTGCAAATACGAACCGAGACCGGGCAGGCGGAAATCTCGCGAGCCGAGCACGAACATCTCGCAGGCCATCAGAAAGAACCACCCGCCCGCCACTGACATCATCGAGTTCCAGACCAGCCCGATCGCGGAGTACGGCAGTTCGAGTTGCGTGAACCGCTGCCACCAACTGAAGCGATTGATGCGCGCGGCTTCGTCGAGTTCGCGCGGGATGCTTTTAAGCGATGAATAAAAGCTGAAAGCGAGATTCCACGCCTGGCCGGTGAAGATGAGCAGGATCGCGCCCATCTCGACACCGATTTCGCGGCGCGGAAACAGCGCCACCATCGCCAGCATCACGCCGGGCAGAAAACTCAGCACCGGGATTGATTGCAGGACATCCAGCAGCGGGAGCATCAGCCTCTCGGCTCGCGCGCGGTAAGCCGCAACGTAGCCGTAGACCAACGCGAAGGCGAGGCTGAGCGCATAAGCGATGGCGATGCGGAGCAGCGAATAGGCGGCGTAAGCGGGCAACGCCGATGGATTGCGCGAGATCGGAGCGGCGGGCGTGAACGGGCCGAGCCAGGTTCGCCCAATGCTCAGGATGAGGTAGAAAATCGCCAGCGTTGCGCCGAAGATGAACAGATCAATCAGGCGCGACTTCGCGCGTTCGCGGAAAATCGCATTCGTTATTGTGGGTGTTGTCATGCAATCCGAAGGCGCCCGGCCTCGCTACGGCTCGGTCAAAAAGAGCCGCCCGCCCCCGGCGTCGTAATCGAAGATTTCACCGTAACGCCCCCAGTGAATCGCCGTGCTGAGCTGGCGCTGCGCTTCCTCCTCGCCGAAGTGTTCATCGAGAATATCCCGGAAGAAATCGTCAGGCAGCGCGCGGTCGGCTTTGGCGCGCAGGGCGCGTTCGATCTGCCGCAGCAAAATCACGTGTTTGAGCGCGGCGTCTTTGAAAAGCAATTTGCGCGTCAGGATGTCAGCGGCGGCGAAAGCGCGGCCTTCGGGCGTGATCTCGGCGTCGCCTTCTTCGAGACGAATGAAGCTGAGCAGCGTCGCGGCCTCGATGATCGGCAGCAGATCGTCCACTTCCATCGCCAACTCATCGGCGAGGTGATAAATATCATCGCGCCCGCCGCGATCAATCATGAGTTCGAGCAAGCCCGCGATGCCGCCCGGTCGCGCGTGCGGCAGCATCTGATACCTCGCCGCGTGGTGTTCAGCCAGGGCGGCGTGAGGAGGCCCGACGGCAGGCAGCGCGTGTTCGATCTTCGGCTGGGTGAGGACCTTGTAGATGTAATCAACCAGTTCGACGAACCTTCCCGACTTGCGGTCGCGCGGATGCTCCAGATCAACCTGAAAGTCTGTGAGGATATACGCCGGATGGCGGCCCAGCACGATGATCCGGTCAGCGAGCAGCACGGCCTCTTCGATGTTGTGCGTGACGATGAAGATCGCGCGCGCCGGCATCTTCCGGTCGAGCCACAACTCCAGCAACTCGCCGCGCAGGTTCTCCGCCGTCAACACGTCGAGCGCCGAAAACGGCTCGTCCATAAACAGCACTTCCGGTTCGACGACGAGCGCCCGCGCAAATCCGACGCGCTGTTTCATCCCGCCCGACAGCTCTTTCGGATAAGCCGTCTCGAAACCATCGAGGCCGACCACGTCGAGAATCTTCAGCGCGCGCTTGCGACGACGGGCGGCGCTCTCGCCGCGCGCTTTGAGCGGGGCTTCGACATTGCCGAGCACCGTCAGCCACGGAAAGAGCGCGAAGCTTTGAAAGACGATGGCGACATCAGGCGCCTGGCCGTCGAGAGGGCGATTGTGCCAGAGCGCTTCGCCGGCTGAAGGCCGGCCAGCCCGGCG